>Ga0075480_10000137_pt1 | contig 37555 bp, 36 predicted proteins | sample DEB08_DNA_7_FD_81590 | JGI IMG/M metagenome (GOLD analysis project Ga0075480, IMG submission 81590) | Aqueous microbial communities from the Delaware River and Bay under freshwater to marine salinity gradient to study organic matter... | ecosystem: Environmental > Aquatic > Marine > Coastal ... | reverse complement strand
TTATAAAGGCTTCGCCCAATACATCTATTAGATCTTCCCATAATTAATTTTTATCACTATTTATATTTAAGTTTATTTTATAAATCATATAACATCTTCATCTTATCTATACTTTTCATAAGATTTCGCTGTTTATCATTAATAAAATCTGGTTTTTGTTCATATTTTTTTATAGCTTTAAAAAACTTGAAAATCTGAGGTAATATAGTTTTTATTTTTTCACTTTGATGCACAATTGGTAAATTCATGTTAACATTCTCGGTGTAAAGTTCAATCGCAAGATATAGGAGGTGTCTCCTTTTTTTCTTTTGAGAGAAATTGTATTTTATACAAAATAAATCAAGAAGTGCTCTAATTATTTTAGATTTATTTGCATCACCTCCTGTATTTAAGAGTAATTCCCAACATAACCATATTGGATCACCCTTAAATTTGTCATCCACTTTAACAAAATTACGTTCTGTTATGATAATTGGTTTTTTTTGTTTACGACACAAACTATCAAAATCTATCATCCAATCTACCCAGTAACAACATCGTAACAAATTTTTTTTTGAAAAATGAAATGCAAACTCATTAACAGAAAGTAAAATTTCATTTGGATCTTCATCTTTTAATACTTTCTTACAATAATTAAGATTGTCTGCCTTTAAATTAGAACCTAGTGTGTCTAACGCAAAATCAGTTGCTTTTTTAACTTTAAGCATTTCAAGAGAAGGTTTTTTGGGAGAAAAACAAAGAACAAGTGTTATTTCTGCTAAAAGTTTACGCATATCTTCACTATTCCTAGTTTCAATTTCACATTCCCCATAACCAATTCCAATTATTTCTTTAAATTTATCAAAGCGGGTAGCAATATAAATTGCCAATTTAGGATTTCCTGAGCGCACATGTTTTCCCATAGTTAGTAAAAAACAATCCCATATATCCTTTAGGCGACCGCTGCATAATAATTCAACATACCAAGAAAGAGCATTTTCAATATTTTGATTATTCATACTTTCAATAAATGTTTTCAAAACATCACTTTTTTTAAAATTAGAAAATGTTGTTGAATTAAATTCTTTTTCCGCTCTTTTGTCATGAATTATTATTTCCATATATATTATATATAGTAATATATGCTGAAAATAATTTTAATTGTTTTATTAATCATATTGTTGTGTATTTTATTATGCAAAAGTAATAAACCTCTGTATGAGGCGTTTACTCAAAAAGGAAATAAATTTATTTATAAAAATAAAGAAATCTACGATGACTTTTATACAAGTGTTTATGATGACTTAGTTTATAATCAGCGAAAAAATGATTTTGAGGTGGGTGAAATAATGAAATATGTATCAGATGGATCAGTTTTAGATATAGGATCAGGAACTGGACATCATGTAAAAGCCCTTCATGATAAGGGATTGGATTGTGTAGGTTTAGACAGTTCGAAATCTATGATTAAAGCAGCCAAAATAAAATTTCCAAATCAAAAATTTATATATGCTGATGCTTTGCAAACGATGACATTTCAACCTAATTCATTTGATCTAATAACGATGCTTTATTTTACAGTTTATTATATAAAAGATAAAGAGCAACTTTTTAAGAATGTGTCATTATGGCTTAAACCGGGTGGATATTTTGTTATTCACCTAGTAGATAAACATCATTTCAATCCTATGGTCCCAGCAGGAGATCCATTTGTAATTATTTCACCTCAAAATTATAGTGAAAAACGTATAAATGATAGCGTAGTTCATTTTGATAATTTTAAATACAAATCAAATTTTGCTCTACCACAAAAAAATAAAGGAGTCTTTAAAGAGTATTTTAAATTTAAAGACAACGGAAAAGTAAGACAAAATGATCACATATTTTACATGGAAAATCAAAAGAAAATTGCACAGATGGTTAAAAATGTGGGTTTAAAATTAGAAGAAGTAATTGATATGAGTCCTTGCGCATATGATAATCAGTATTTATATGTCTTTAGAAAAGCTGGTTATTAATTCATTTATTTTAAACCATGATTTAGTTGCTGCGTCGTAAAAAATGAGTATTCCATGATTTTGAACAAATTCAGGGGTTTCATCTTCATCTTCCTCTGATTTTATATAATATTCGAATCTAAGGGATTCAACAGTATATTTTCCATCTTTATTATCAGGTAATAATTCCATCACTCTATCACTTGTCTCTTCACAATCACCATCTCCACTTTTACGATCACAAAATGTTGTTTCCTTCGCCTCTTTTACGGCATTCAAAAGTTCTTGAATATTATTAACATATTTTTTTTTCTTTACTAAAAATATTTAACATATTTGTCCCATTTTCAAAATCACCCCACTCTTCATTAATTCTATCATAGAAATTGGTTACTTCCATTTTGGAAGAGAAAGGAAAATAATCTAAATATTCAATTATAGCTGCTTTTGGAGAAGGATTCCCTGCATTTTTTTTTCTACGACGGGTCTTCTTATAACCACCCACTAAATTATTAACATCTCTCCTCTTTATAGTCTTATTAAATTTCCTTTCAAAAACTGTTCTTTCTGGAGGAGGTAAAGGGACCATTCCTATTAAATCTCTGACATAATTTAATCCAGTTCTAGCGTGTGGATTATTCCATAAATCATAATAATCCTTACGAATTTTTTCTCTTCTTATATGACAACCAGCTCCTTGAATATCCTTTTCAGTTATATCATCTGGTTGTTTTTCAGATAATTCTAAATAAATTTCAACAGGGTAGATGACAAATGTTAATGGGTTGGGGCGTCGTGGTATCTCTAAACCTTCACTTGGATCTTGGGTGGGTCCATTTTCTTGATGATATGATAATATAGAATATTGTCTTTTATCTACGTAAAAGGGACGCCTAGCCGCAAATAATATATCTAATACAAGATGAGTATTTTCCTTTAAAATTTTATCAGAAGCCTTTGAAGCTTTTTCTAATTTTTCTCTAAAAAGTCTTGTTAATAAATCTCGTCTTGCTAATTGTGTTAAGTTAGTTTTTCTTTCCACTTCAGCACGCACATTATTAAATATTTTATAAACAGCTATATCTCCATTATCTGGTAAAAACTTCCTCTTTAACACTCGCTGATAAACAAAAACTCTATGATAATCGGCATCAAAAAGAGATCTTAAAATATCTTTAAATTTCATACCCTCAAAGTCTGCTTTTGAATATTTATGTTGATTTGAAACAAGTAATGATTCATTTACATTTCTTTCTAAATTTTGTGCTGCTAATCTTTGTGTTGCGACCTGATTAGCATATGTTTCTCTTACTATTTTCAGTCTTTCTGGATGTCGTTGAACCATGTTGGATAATAATTGAATTAACTCACGTTTTAGAAGATTGTTTGAATATAAAATATTAAATGATCTTAATATACTTCTTATATTTCTTACTGTTAGTAAATCATAAACTTCATTTGCAGTTAGAGTTTCATTTAAATTATACTGAGGGTCACTATTAAATACTTGATATGCTTCTCCAATATCTGATACAACCCGATTTCTTCCTTGTTGTAAATTAATTAATTTATTATTTTGCTTTCTTAATATATCAACACTTTCATTCCTAACATTACTTCTGAAGGTAATTTTAACTAAACCATCTCGTGAAATCGAGTAATTTTTTATATTAATATTACCGGTTGAAGATGATAAGGGAGGTGGCAAAGGTGGGGGTATTGGTGGTGCTCCGGTTGTTTGCACTTCTGGTGGTGCTCCGGATGTTGGCACTTCTGGTATAGTTTCCCGACGTCTCCTTGTCGATGTCCATGGTCTTCCATCAGTAGCAACACTCCACTCTGGATCATCATCATCCTCATCATCCGTATCAAGATAATGATATGTTTCTGGAATTGTTGAAAGTCTACTGTCAAAAGCTCCTCCTCCACCTTCAGAAGATGGTCCAATATTTGTATCCAAACCAGTCCTAGTGCTAACACCACCTTTTTGATTATATTTATTCTTAACCATATACTTATTATATATAGTGAAGATTATTTATACATTATTCATAAATGTCATATATGCTGCTCTTTGTATTTCCTGTTGTTTTTGTTTTTTAGCTCTATTTAAAATATTTATGGCTTCCTTAATTTCACTTTCATCAATTACATCATCTTTATTGGTATCAATTGCCGCTTTCATTTTATGACGATATTTTTTTTGAATTATACAAAATGAACTATGTTCATTAAACATGTAATCATTTAATACAATAAATGTGCTACTCATAACAAGAGCAGTTATTATATCTCTAGTTCCCACAAAACAAATTGCAAAAATCATTAACTCACGACCTACTGTATCTCTTAAAATACGTTGATGATAATCATTCATCCGAATTGTTATAAATTTCGAACCAAGATTTAAAAAAATTATAAAAAATCCAAGAAAGTATTTACTACGATTTAATTTATTGATAAAATCCAACATCTTGTGTATATTATATTATAGTAGCATTATTTTTAACAAAATTCAATACTAACTTTTTGGGAATTGAGTTATAATCACAAATTAGATAATTTGTTCTTAATCGTTCAGCTAATATGATATCCTCACATTCTTCCGCAATCAGATCATTATCATCGTAATACCTTTCATATTCAATATCGGTTTTTTCTTCATAGAATACAGGTTTTACATTTCTCTCAGATTCTCCCTTAAGAATTAAAAAGAACAAAAACTTATTTGGTGTAAATATTTGAGATGGTCCTAAAATATCACAATTTTCTTTTAATGGTTTTTTATTTATATCTACAATTGTCACATTATCGGTTTCTAATTGAATTAGACGCTTATTCTTTGAAATAATATTAACATACATAGAGGGATTTTTATCTAATAATTTGTTTAAAATAATAGCAATACAGTCATCTGATTCAAGGTTAAAATTTTGATAAATTTCGATTTCATCAAGACCAATATTGTCCTTAAAAATAATATCTAACATCGGAATTATCTTTGAATTAAGAGAGTGTTCATATTCCCCGCTTACGTTTTTCCGCCATGACGTCTTACTTCCTCTTGTTAAATAGACTTTACATTTACTATCTTTATCATTTGCATTTGTTTGCATCTTAAAGGAAACAATTAATTCTCTCAAAAAAATTTTAATGTTTTCCATATAAAAATTAATAAATTCATATCCATCAAAATAACTATTTTTATGTTTCTCTAATGTTGATTTCTTTTTCCACTGACCTTCTAATTTATTATAAAGCGCCATAAAGAAATAGGAACCATCTAAAATAAGAGCAGTTTTAACATTTGTTCGTGGAATTGCTTCTTCTTCATCTCCCATAATTGCTAAAATATAATTAGATCTCTTTAATTATATTTAAACGGGAATGGTATTTGATTCTTTGGGACGAAGTGCTTCGTCGATCGTCATTCTTTCTTTAGAAGATGTAACCTCAAATTCGCAGTCTTCATCACATGGATTGCATTTCCCCTTTGAATATTTAAGTGTAGGTGGATTCTTGCTGGGATCAACATTTCCATCTTTACAATATTTTTTAACAAAATCACCTTTATTTTCCATCGATTCTACAAACATAAAATCTTTATTTAAGGTAATGTAAATAAGAGCAACTAAAATTCCAGCTGTTAAACTATAGTAGCCTGCTCCTATAGTAGCTGCTAAAAATAAGAATTTACCAAAAGTTGTTTTAGTATAAATTGAAAATTGATGTGGTTGCCCAACTACCAAGAAAATAAGAAGAACTCCTAAAAGAATTTCAACTAAGGTATTCATAATTTATTTATTTATACATTCACTTGATAAAATTATTATCTGTTTTTTTTATAAGAAGGAATAAACTATGAGCAATAGTTCGCTAGGATTTAGTTTTATCGAAAGCACAGAAAAAATTAAGGGAAAACTAAAACAAAAAAGTAAACAAGTAAAAAATAGAGCTCCTATGCCTAAAGCACCAGTTGCTCCTGTTATAGAAAATTTTGATGTGCAAAATGAAATGATGGGAATGAGTAGTGACGAAGAAAATGATGATAGTGGGGGTTTAGCTGATGTTGATTTCTCTCCTCCTCCTAAACCAGAGTCTTCGGGAGTTCAAAGAACAAAGGATAAAGAAAAGGCATTAGCACGGGAAGAACAACACCCAGCTGAGCCATTTACTAAAATGGAAGAAGAATTCTCAAAAGAATACTATGAAAATGTTATTCCCTTTGAGGCGCCTCAATTAAATACAGGACAAGTTGAATCAACTAACACTAGAACAAGGAGTAATGATTTAGAACAAAAACTAAATTACTTAATTCATATGATGGAGGATCAGAAAGATGAGAAGGTAGCAGGTATTACAGAAGAAATAGTTCTTTACTGCTTTTTAGGAGTATTCATCATCTTCGTTTTAGATTCTTTTGCAAAGGTAGGAAAATATGTGCGTTAATATAATTAAAATTGATGTTAGTATTTAGCTCTATAAGAACTAGGTAAGTAAGAAATAATGACTTTAAGAAAGAATCAACTCGAAGCTATTCAAAAATCAATTGATAATGATTTCTCAAGTGGAATTCATTATCATGCTACCGGAACAGGAAAATCTTGGATTGCCATGAATATTGTGAATGAATTTAGGAAAAAAAATCCTAAAGGAAATGTTTTGTGGCTCTGTGAAAGAAAAGATATTTTGAATCAACAATTTTCACGGAATACAATTGTTGATTGTGGTTTTAAAGAAATACTAAAGGGTTTCAATTTATTAGACTATGTAAGTAAGAAAAATGCTAACTGGTATGAATCATTAAATGCTTCGGCTTTCTGGGGATTACCTTTCCTTTGCATTATTAATAGATGCTTTTTAACAAGTAAAAATAAGTATGAAAATATTAAGAGAAAAATAGATTTAGTGATTCATGATGAATGTCATTCAATTGAAAATAGCACAACATTAGCATTTTATAAATGGTTAAGTGAGCATTCTTCAAATGCAAAAGTCATAGGATTTTCAGCGACACCTGAATATATAAAACCACTAAATAATTTAATATCATCTTATTCAATTTATAATGCATTTTGCGATAATGTTATATTACCACCTAGAATAGTATGGGTTAAAAGTGAAGATAGTATAAAGGATGATGATATTCTATTTATACTCAAAATGGAAATGGAAAAATTGCCTTATAAAAAAATTATTATTTGGTGTGGAACAGTTGATGACTGTATAGCATTAAGAGAAAAATGGGATTGTCATTTTCCAGATTATATAAAAGCGGTTGATTACAATAATTGTGAAAATAATAGTTTTTATACATTTTATAAGGCTGAAAAAAAAGCACTTTTGTTTTGTGCTGTTAAACATCGTGAAGGATCGGATATTCCTAATTTAGATGGCTGTGTCTTTATGGACAAAGTAGAAAAACGTAGTGAAAGAGTATTTATTCAGTCTATGGGGAGAGTTTTAAGATTGGATAAAGAGAGAAAGAAAACCTATGGATTGGTATTTGATGTCCGTGCAAAAAGCTCAATCGAAATTTGTAATCGTGTTCAATATTATTTAAAATTAAAAGATATCTTTCCATGGTCATATGATTTAAATTCTGTTCGTCATAACAGGAAAGTTTACTATGTAAATTCCCTGAAGATGAAAATTGCTGAACCAATTAAAAATTCTACACTCGACTGTAATTATGATCATGATGAAATACGTTATAATGAATCGGATGTTATGAGTCTATTTGTTCGAAAAATTCCTTTAGATAATCCAGAATACGAAGACAGATTAAAAAAAGAAATAACACTTATCTTAGAAAAAAACTTATTCGGAAATATAATGCGTGCGATGGAAATCTTAGAATTAACAAAAGGTATTCCGCATGTAACACGTGGTTCGTGTGGTTCAAGTTTAGTGTGTTATTTATTAGGAATCAGTCATGTAGATCCAGTAAAATATAATATATCATTTGCTCGTTTTATAAATACATATAGAACCACACTTCCTGATATTGATTTTGATTTTCCACATTATCTACGTGATGAGGTATTTCTTAAATTATTTCAAAAGTGGGGGAGTAAAGTAGCTCGAATCAGTAATCACAACTATTATCATGAAAAATCATCGTTAAGGGAGTCATTACGAAGAAATGGTGTTCATGAATTTATATCAAAGTATGAACTTCAAAAAAAAATAGATAGTTTTGATAAAGATTTTCAAGATCAAATTTATGATACACAGAAAGAATTAGAAGGAAGTTTTCGGGGATATTCTCTTCACTGTGGTGGTATAATATATTTTCCAAATGGCGTGCCCCGCGAATATATATTAGATGAAAGCGATAAAAAAATTATACCACAAGTTCACTTAAATAAACATAATGTAGCTGAACAAAAAAGCTTTAAAATTGATATATTATCTTCACGTGGATTATCACAACTCTATTATTGTCGACACTTTAATGATATTGATTTTAATCAACACATAGGTGACGAATCCACAATCCAATTACTTGCTTCGGGTAATAATGTAGGTATAACATTAGCCGAAACACCTTTAATGAAAAAGGCACTTATACTTATACAACCTAAAACAATTATGGAGTTAGCTATTTGTTTAGCTGTTATTCGTCCTGCTGCAAAAGATGCAAAAAAGGAATTTGAAATGGGAAAATACCGTAAAAATACGATGATCTTTGATGATGATATTATTCAATTGCTAGCTAAATTGTTTAAATGTGATGAAGAACTAGCTGATAAATTTAGACGCGGTTATTGTAAAGACGATAAAGAAACACATGCATTAATTGATAAAAAATTAGCACCTCGACCTAAAAGCAGTCAAACACGTATACGAAATATTTTATCGAATCTACGAAAGTATGGTTTCTGTAAAGCCCATGCTCTTTCTTATGCTCAATTAGTGTGGCAGCTTGCTTACGAAAAAGCTCATAATACCAAAACGTTTTGGGTTTCTACGCTTAAAAATACTAAATCCTGTTATCGTAAATGGGTGCATTTATTTGAAGCACGTTGCGAAGGAGTAACTAAAGATGTAACTAAACATGACCAATCACTTTATGCGAGGCAGCGTGAGCATGATTATTCAGGATATAAACCTATAGAACAATTACGTAATTGTGGTTATTGGTATGGAGATACATTTTATAATGGTTGTTATTATGTGAAAAGGGGAGAATTGTATCTCTTTAATGGTGTTGTAGCATCTTCCAGATTAGTTAAACGTGGCAAACAAGCTATGCTAATTCTCTGTTTGGGAATTGATACTAAAAGATTTATTGAAGTATTGGTTATGGGTAAAACTTCTTATAATACCAAAAAAGTAATTGCTCAGGGTCGTGGACTAATAAAAAGAGAGTGTGAATTCTTTCCTTCTATAGAGTGCAAAGCTAAAAATATGTTATTTATATGATTATTGTAATATTTTCAGGCATCATAGTTTTATGTGAATAGTTGTATAAATAATAGGCACAAGGAATTGTAGATTCGGTAGTCCATCTCATTTTAGATAAAAAAGTATTATCTCCTATAGCTTCTAGTTGGAGTTGATTAAAATCTTTACTAATACTTAAGACTGATTCTATAAACCCACATTTAAATTCATTTTCTTGAATTTCTTTTTTATTCCAAATCGATCCAAAACATTCTAAATTTGGTTTTTTTGAATTTACATAAAACCCAGTATCTCTGAACCAGTAGGATGCTACAACTTCTTGGGTATTTAAATTTAATATACCGCCTACTCGAATACTTTTTCTCTCTAAAAGATTTAGTTGGGTTTCATATGGAGCGATTAAAAAAGCAGAGTTATTATTTTGATTTTGATTCATATGGGAAAGTATTTTTTTAAAAGTGGAGAGAGAAAACCAAATTATTTTTAAATGACTCGGCAGTTTATTTCGAGATATATTTATCTGTTTGGTTAAGTCATAAGAAAATGTCGTATATTTTACAAGTGGGGTAAAAGAATGAAGAACGCCTTCTTTTTTAAAAAGAGAGACTAAACATTTTTTATTTGATTTTGTCCGTTGAAACAATTCGTGTGTTTGTATTAATTCTGGAGCAACATTTTTTCTTCTATGGCCTTTATGAACACATAAAAAATCTATATATGAAACTAAAAATTTATTATTATTGGGTAATGTAATATGAATTGATCTATTCATGATTGTTCCTACGATAACTCCAAATTGTCTATAAGTGCTTATATAAGCATTTTTATCATTTTTAAAATATGGATTTATTTGAGTATCAAATGTGGGTAAGTATTTAAAATTTTGTGAATTGCAAAAATGATCTTTGATAAAATTTTGAAGGTCAGTTTCTTTTTTGGCTATAGAAAATTGGTCCCAAGATTGTGTTTTAATATGAAGAGGATTTATATATTTATGGTTGTAAAAACTATTTTTAATAATAAAAGGTTTCATAAATTTTCTATAAAAATGATGAGGATGATTTACAGGCTGTTTACTCCAAAATGGATTTTTAATTTTGAAATACATCCAATAGAAAAGTAAGATAGTAATGAATATACTAACAAATATAATTGGATAAATCATTATTTATTATATTTGTTAATCAAAAATATTTAGATATCTAAGCTAACAGTATTTTTTTCAGAAATAGGTCTTCGAGCGCTTTTTTTTGGTTTGTTAGTAGGTGTTGTATTAGAAGTGGTTTGCACACGTTTAGTTGGGGAAACCTTTGTTTTCAATCCAGAAAGAAGTTGATCTATATCGCTGCTTGGGCCTTTCATTTCTGGTCTTGGCTTTCTAGGAGATCGATCAGGCTTTTCTGGATTTTCAAAGTTATCACTTAAATTAACACCTTGCTCAGGGGCACCTCTTCCAAAGCCAATATCTGGTCGAGAATAATTGTCCATGCGTGATGGATTTCTGGTTTTAACAGCTTGAGGAGGAGGACCTTGACTCATAGAAGGAGGTGGAGCAGGAGGTTGTGATCGTGGTTGAAGTCGTGAATTTTGCTGATCCATCATATCACTCATAAAATTGCTAAATCCAGGCTGTTGTTCTCCCATCTGATTTACGGCTGCCTGCGTAAATTGTTGCATGAGTTCTGGATTTTGTCTAAGAATATCATCCATACCTGGCATAGAAGACTTAAACATCGTATTAGTCATATGTAACATAATTGCGCTGCCAGAAAGCTGGAAGAGAAGCTTTAATTCTGGAGCCATCTTCGTTTTACTGCTATATTTTTCATGAAGTTCTCCAAAAATTTCATCATAATCCTCAATATTTTCATTCACTTGTTCTGACCATCCATCTAACTTAAAATCAAATGGATCAAATCTATTATTTAAAAACTCTAATCCAGTTACAGCAGCCATTAACATGCGTCCTTGAAATTTAACACTATTTGATCTTTCTTTTTCGCTTTTGATCGTCTCATATTCTCCTATCATTTCTTCTAGAGAGGATTCCATAGAATATTGTTTACTCAGACGTATTCCTTTTTTCTCTAAAGCTTCTAATTTTCTTAAATAGTTAAATTTCTCCTTTAACACCTCTTCTCTAGATCGTTTTGGTTGTGGAGCCACTTCCTTATCAGGATTCATAGGAATATTATTAAATTGAGAATAGCCATCCCAAGTTTTTTCAGGTTCTCCTAATTTGGTAATTGTAGGAGATGAACTAACTTCAGATGGTTTATTTTCATCAATATTTAATTTAATAGCCGGTTCATCTCCTAAATTTAATTTAATATCAGATGACGATGTTCCAGTTGTTAAAGCATTTAAATCATTTTCTAAACTAGTAAGATCGTCAATTTCGATTGAAGGTTTACCTTCCTCGTTTTCGTTCTTTTTTTTTGTATTATGATTCATGAGTAATTCTGCTCCAGCCATCGATGGAGCCGAAGATGATACATCCATTTGAATTGAGTCTCCCTTATTTAAAGTTATTGATGCTCCTCCAGATCCACTTGAAAGATCCACCGTATCTAAGTCAATTACTTCCATTATGAAAGTAATAGAACTTTTAATTTTAAGTAGTCCGCAATTTTACTTTAATATACCATAATGCTTGTAAAAATGAATCCGCCATATCATCCTTTTTTTTATGATTATCAAATAGCTGTGCCCATTTTGCATCCTGTGTATCTATAATCTCTTTAGCTGCACATCTTATTCCTAAATCTTTTCTTTCCTTATAGGTATAATTTTTTTTTGATTCCACAAACATTTTTAATTTGTTGTAAGAAGATACGTAAATTATATTTTCAACATGTATCATTACAAAATATTGTGTGATCATTCCTTGAATTGTTTTCATCGTTGAAGCGATTTTACTTATTTGATTTTCTATTAATACACAATCAATCTTATGATTTTTTAATAAGTCATCTAAAATATGTGTTAAATTAATACTCATAGCAACTAATCCGGTGTCCACTTTTTCATTTTCAATTGGTCTTAAAAAATTATCTCTTTTAAAATTCATCAATACTTCAAATAAATCTGCCTTTTTAATAGGAGATTCATAATTTACTTTATATAAGGTTGCCACATCTTTTAATTCAGATATTTTTAATCGTTTTAAACTTGTATCTGACATTTCTTTTTGCGGTATTATATAATCGCATATTTTGGCATGTTGTTTACAATAATAAATTTGATTTTTATCAAAATATGATGCTTTTTTTCCACATACTATATTAGGTTTTTTTTTCTGTTTACAGCTGCAATTAAAAACAGGTTTATTAATTAAATTTAATATTCCCCAATCTTCAATTGTGTATTTATTATTTTCACTATCTATTTCTAAAATACAGAAGGCTAGGTTTTTAATTCCAACATCAAAACTAATAATTTTCATATAAATAAATAAAGATAATCATTTTAAATATCTGTATTTATTTGAATTCCGGTGCAATCAAAGTGCAACGTTGAAGTTGTTTTTCCAAAAACACTTTTTTAAGGTTACTTGTTTCATAACCTGCTGGTTCGGCCCTATCTACACAAGATGTATATAAATATGGCGTATTAGTGGTTTGAGATGGTTGTTCAAAAACTGGCTGTTCGATACATTTAAATGTCTGATTTAAGGTAATTATTTTATCCGCATTTTTAATAAGATTCTGTCGATATTTCCAATTTAAACTCATTTCTTAATTTTAGTATATTATACTTAGATAAGAAATTATTGACCTTGTAACAAATTAACTAATTCTTGCTTTCTTAATTTATTTACATTTGAAGCTAAATTTCTTTCTGATGCTAATTTTTTTAATGCAGCAACTTGCATCTTTCCGTAGTCAATTTGTGGTTCTTCTTCACTACTTTCTTCATCTTCCTCATCTTCATCATTCAAGTCTTCAATCTCAAGTTCTTCTATTTGTCCTAGATCTACAACTTTTACTTGTTCTTTTGATGTTTCCTCATCTTCTGTATCATCTTCTTCTGCACTACTTTCATTTATTACTTCTGATCCAATTGTTGTTGAAGAGGGAATAAGTTCTTTATAAGGATGTGTTTCAAATGGATTAATTGTTGCTTTTAAACTATTATTATTTTCGCTTTCTGATTCTTCATCTTCCTCACTATCAGACTCATCGGATTCATTCTCTTGTTGTAAAGGTTCTCCAAAATGCGTTGTTTCTGTTAAATTTGGAAGAGGAACATTTGTCTGTTTTAAGGTATTAACTTCACTATGTAATTCGCTTATAAGATTTAACATAGTATTCATTTTGTTTTCACATGCCGTAATTTTACTTTTACAATAATACATTACTATTCCTGTAAGAAGGAGAATGACTCCTAAGCAAATGGTAAAACCACTACCTTCTAAACTAATCATTCTTAATTAGACTGTCTTCATATATTTAAATGCTTAATTTTACGAAACGTTTTTTTTAGCAGTTTTTAAGATTTCAACAGGAAAATTTAAATCTTCTAAAACCTTAATTCCACCTTTAATTTTAGTAATGCCTAAAGAAAGATTAAATTTAGTTTTAAATGTAAAATTCTCTACGCATTTTGTATTATTAAAATGGTCACAAAGTTGTAAGAAGTGAGTAGTTAGAATAAATCTAACATGTGGATTCTTATTTAGATATTCTAAGTATCCTATAGCACTTGCAACTGCCTCAGATGGATTGGTTCCAGAAAAAAGTTCATCAAACAAACACAAATGACGATGGTTACAATCTTTAGTTATTGTATTTAATATATTTTTACACCGTCTTGCTTCTGCTTGAAATAAACTATCCCTATCACATGTGTCTGGAATATTAATATAACAGTGAAAAGAATGAAATGGATTAATCTTAGCTTTATCATAGAATCCCCTTCCTAACTGTTGTGAAAGAATTAAATTAATAGCAACCGATTTCAAAAGGGTAGTTTTACCTGATGCATTTGGTCCTGATAAAATTATACTTTTTTCGGATATATTAACCGAGTTTTTTATTGGAGTAATAGTATTATTTCTAAGACTTCCATGATAACTATCATAAAGAGCCGTATTTTTCTTTGAAAAGGAACATTTTTTTAATTCCTTCATGGAAGAAAAAGAAGAAATATTATTTGTGTATTCCTGAAATTCAAAGGTATAGTTTAATAGTTCTTCCAATTTTGTATCCTTGTAGAGATCGTAATAATATTTCATTTTAATTCCCATATCTTTAAAAACATTTTCTTGAATTAGTAAAAATTTTTGGCCTATTTCGTCAAGGTATATAATTTTTTCATCTAATATATCTACAAAAGGATCATATGAAGTTAACTTTTTATCGTTACAAATTTCTTTAAAATGTTTCATATCTAAAGCTGTTTTATTAAAATAATTACCAATTTTGTGTAATTCATCTACCATTTTTTTTGAATTTCTGTAAAATCTATAACATGTTAAACTATTTTGATAAATTTGAACAAAATATAGAATTACCGAAAATAAAACAAAACCTCTTTGGTCCATAGGAATGTTTTTGAAATCAAATAATTTTCCAATTGGTAACATAGATAAAACTTTTTTTAGTTCTGATAGATAGGTTGAGATTTTAATTGAAGAACCTCTTACTTTTAAAATAAAAAATGGAATAATTAACATGATAAATGGTGTCAGTAAAGAAAATAGTGGAGATGTTAAAGAAAACATAGATATAAGTTGCAACATATGTGGATTGGAATTAAGAGATTCAAACATTTCAACCGTTATGTATTCATATTTTTCTCGGAAACTAGGATTACCTTTTATTTCATTAATGATATTTTTAATATCTTCATAAGAAGATGTCATGTTAAAATTTTCAGCTAGTTTTTGTGAATCTTTTAAAAACTTAGTGTCAGTTGTGAAATTTGTCTCCCACATTTTTCTTACTTCTGATTTTTTTTCACATTTACCCAACATATCATCATACAGTATGTCTAATTGTAAATCATCATTAATATGTGAATCAAGACTATGGCAAGAATTAAGTAATTGAATTGGAGCTTTAAACATGAATTAAAATTTTATAAGAAATTAATTCATGATTTTAAACCTGAACAAAGGAGGCTGGAAGTTCAGCAATCGTAGTATTGTAAAATTGTTCAATTGATTTAAGCTGAGGTAAATCAAATCGAGTTACAAAATTAATACCTACACCTTTTCTACCCCATCTTCCACTTCGACCAATTCTGTGAAGATAGGTGTGAACACTCTTGGGCAAATCAAAATTGATTACTGTGCTCACTTGCTGAATATCAATTCCTCGTGCTGTAACATTTGAAGAAATTAAAATACGGGTCTTTCCATTTTTAAAATTTTCATATGCTTCCTTTCGCTGTTCCTTATCCATACTTCCGTGTAGCTTGGAAACGGCAAAGGAATCTTCAGTCATCGCGTCATACAGATCGTCGACACGCTTAATGCTATTACAGTAAATAATAGATTGCGATGTTGAAAGAGATGCATAAAGATCCTTAAGACAATCAAATTTATTTCCGTCATTATCCAAAGCTACATGATATTGCTCTATACCTTCAAGGGTAAGCATATCTGATTTAACTAGAATTTTTTGAGGATCTTTCATAAATTTTTCAGTTAGCTGTTCAACCTCAACAGGCATCGAAGCACTAAATAGACAAATTTGTGTAGAAGAAGGAAGAAATTGAAAAATGAAGTAAATTTGTTCTTTAAATCCAGAGGAAAGTAGTTCATCTGCCTCATCAATAACCATAACCTTAAGATCCTTTGTAACTAAATGTCCCCTTTTCATCATATCATAAGTTCGACCAGGACAACCAACGACAATATGGGGTGGTTCATTTGTCAATTTCTCAATATCAGAATACACCGATGTTCCTCCAACTAGAAGTTGGACACGAAGATCAGACATAAAACTACTAAGGTTTGTAATTACATCGTAACTTTGCTGTGAAAGTTCACGAGTAGGTGAAAGAATAACAGCCTGAATCGTATTCAGGGATGTATCAATATGATTCAGAGTCCCAATTGAAAAAGCCCCAGTTTTTCCTGTTCCTGACTGGGCTTGTGCAAGTAAATCTTTTCCATCCATCATAGGTTTAATAGCCTTACCCTGAATAGGACTAGGCTTTTCAAATCCAACGGAATAAATTCCTCTCAATAAATTAGCATTCATATCAAAATCGTCCCATGATTCTATCATAGTATATATCATACTACACGGGAAAAGGTTTAAGTATATTTATTAAAATGATATAAATAATTTAGTGTATTCTCTCCTAATAGATCTAGATAATCATGTCGACATGTCGATATAATCTCGAAGATGTGAACAAAATAAAACTTAGTGGGTTTTCTTTCGATTTGCCTAAGACTACTCAAGATCTAATTATGAATCTTTCAAAATTGGTGGGTTCACCTGACTATATAAAAACACCCACGTTTCAAAAAAAGAAAAGGGATCCAAATGAACCGGATTGGGATTTAATTAAACAATTTAAACCAACGGCAAAGGTTGAAAGAAGTGATAATGAAGAAATCATGCAAAGTATAAAGAGAGCTATGAATAAAATGACTGATAAAAATTATGATACTTTAAAGGAAGAAATTATGACTTCTTTGGTAAGTTTAGAAAATACAGATGTATTTAGTTTGATTTTAGATATAATTTTTAATTTGGCAAGCAGTAATCGATTCTATTCAAAGGTATATGCTTCACTGTATAAGGAACTTATGGAAAAATCATCTGATATATTTGCTCAGAGAATTGAAAGTGAACTGGAAAAATATGTTTCAAGGTTTACTGAAATTAAAAATATAAATGCAAATGAAGATTATGAGGGCTTTTGTGATAATAATAAACGTAATGAAGAGTTGAAAGCATTAACAGAATTTTTTTCAAATTTGATGATAATGGGTGTTATTCATGTAGATAAATTATATGAAATTTTCCAAGATCAAATTAAGCTTATTCATAAATATTTGGATAATAAAGATGAAAAGCATACTATTATTGAACTTTCGGAGAATATTTTTATTCAGCTTAAATCTGGAGCAGTGATGTATTCAGAATCTAATAAATTTACAGAAATGGTAGGATTGGTATCTGAAATTACTAAGTTAAAAGTAAAAGAACATCCAGGACTTTCAAATAAATCATTATTTAAACTTATGGATATAATTGATATTAAGGTTTAGCTATACTAATTTAATACATACACGTATAAGATGGATGGTATACAAATAGAAATTACTGAAACGAACGATATAAATAATAATAGTTCTGAAAGAGAAGAAAAATTATCTACTTTAAATAATTCTAAAATATCGAATCTTGAATTTGATACAGATACATTTGTAGCAAAACAATTAGATTATCAAGAAAATTATTTAATAGCTGATTTAAAAAAAATAGCTGATTATTATGAGATACCAACTCGAAAGCTTAGAAAGGATGATATCATTCAAGAAATTGTAATTTATGAAAGTAATCCTGAAAATTCCGAAACTTATTTGAAAAGATTGCAAGCATGGTATTGGCTTAAAGAATTAAAACAAGATTCAAAACTTAAACACTTTATTCTATTTTAATATAAATATGTCTGGTTTACACATAGAAGAGATTGATAGGGTGTCACAGATGAAAACAATTCAAGCAGAGGGTCTTGAATTGTTTAAACGAAAAAATGCAGATTATGGAGACGCCTTTGCCAAGTTTGGGGTAATTGGTGTTTTAATGAGAATTGAAGATAAAATTCAACGGTCTATATCTATTACTAAGAAAGGTGTAAATTTGGTAGATGATGAAACTATCAAAGATACGTTGATTGATTTACATAATTATGCCGCGATGGCTATTATGCTTTTGGATAAAAAAGAATTCGCGTAATTAGTGTTTCCCAAGCATTTTTACTATTAACATTTCTTTGATACCATTCCATACAAGCATTTGACATTTTACGCCATTTTTCTTCAGGCGTACGATCTATAATATATTTTAATTCGGGAGCCGAAGTTATTCTAAAAAAATGTTTATCTTCCTCTAATGGCTCCATATAAGAATTGGTGTTTACTTCTTTTGTCACTATGGGCACGGTTCCAAGTGACATAAGTTCTATCTCACGATGGCATTTTACTCCATATCCTCTGATACATAGGCCATACTTACTAAATTGTAACTTTTCTAAATATTGCAAAGCACTATATTTATGTTTTTTACCAAAGGTGCATTCAAATACTTGAACTACATCCTTTAATTCATTTAGAAGTGGTTTTCTGAATTTAGATTGAACTTCATTTTCTATATTTCCAATAAATATACACGATACCGGTCTCTCGTGATAAAATAGACGACGATTATTTTGTAGATAATATTCTAATACTTTTGGACGTCGGGGCCAAAAAATCCACGGACTAACTTTAACATTTACCTTTTCCTGAATTAATTTCCCCTCTTCTCCGTCACTATTACCATTTGCTAAAAGAAAAAGTGATGTTTTTTTTACTTCTGGTGTTATCCATTCTAATGTAGGGCGATCATAAAGTAAAATATCGGGAGCTAACCAACAATAATTATCATTTGTTTTTTCAATCTTGAGATCCGAAGTATTCTCTCCCCAAACTACAGCCAATTCTCTAAAACTGTCTTGAAATTGATGTTTTGGAATTCTAATAACCCAGTTTCCATGATAAACTCTAAATAAAATTACTAAGAGAGAATATAAATTGGCATTTTTAAGATGAGAGATTACTAAGTTATTAAATTTGGAAAATCGACCATCTCTTAAATGGGTATGAATGCAACGAAGTGGTTTATTTTTATATAAAATTTGTTTTGTAGTGGACTCTGATTTAAAATTCATAGATAAAGGAAATGGTTCATGGTTAAAAATATATCTCCAACACTGGACATTATACTCTTCGCCAAATTTGAAATTACTATATTTTTGAACTAAATTTTCGATCGCTGCTTGTTCAAAATACCGTGAAGTATCAGTAAATTTAATCCAATCCTCACAGACTTGAGCTGATTTAGTCCATAGCATACCAGCATTAAAATAACCAGTTTCATCCAAGGATTGTTTTACTAAAAATTGTGGAGACACTCCCAATACAACATTCTTGTTTACATCTTCAATTGGATTGGTAACTATGATATCACTATCTAAAAATAAAACATCCTTATGTTTAGTCAAAGCGTAAAGCATAACCTTTGCTTTACTTTTTAGAAATTTTGAGAATATTCCCATTTTTTCCATATTAGCCCTATTAAGATGGGTATAATCATTTAGTTCCAAATACCAATTTATTTTAAGTTTTGGTTTAGGGGTCAAATTATCTATGTATTGTTTAGTAGAATCGTCGCATAAAATATGTATATTTGATTTTTCATGAAATAATGATAAAGACAATAATAATCCTGCTAATTCATGAGCACAAGATTTTGTAGCAATTGTTGCAAAAGATGCGGGTATCATAATTTAATAAAAGTAGGTTATATTTAATAATTAAATTTAAAGATATTTTTAGACGAGAGTAAACCTACAAATTGATTAACTATTTCATTTGTAAAGAAAGAATTTTCTATTTTTGTAGATGAGCCATAAATAGCCAGAGTTCCTTCAAGTTCTTCTTCTGGATTAGCTTCCACATCTCTAATTGATTGTTTTAAGTCTTTTATAAATTTTTCAATTATATCCTTTGTATGAACAGAAGTAATACATAAATGAAATGCTTTTGGATTAGTAAGAACGGTTAAGTTCCAATCTTTCATATTTTGCACAATTCTATATATATCAACATTTTCACATTTACTTCTAAAAGCTACTATATTGACTGTGGGTTGACCAATTATTTCTATAGTTTCATTTTCCTTAAATTCTTCCTTAATTAAATCAACATAATATTTAATACTTCTTGCTATAGTAGTAAATTTACTTTCTCCAGTTAACAACATACTTGCCCATGTAGTTGCAATGATAGCGCCTGATTTGGATCCTAAAAGCGTTGGAGTCGCATACATACCACCCTCCCAGTTCGTTTTAATAAAGTGCTGATGTTTTTTATATTCCCAACTTCTAAAAAGTAAAATAGATGATCCTTTTACACAATTTCCATATTTATGACTGTCAGCACTAATCGATGTTATGCCCTTATTTTCAAAATTAATCGAGTTTCCTTGAAGGAATGGAATTAAAAATCCTCCCATACAACAATCTATATGAACTGGAACATTTCTAAAAAGACAGTGTTGTGTTAAATCATGATAAGGGTCAATAACACCATAGGCATATGTAGGAGCTGAAAGAACACAACAAATTGTATTCCAATCAATTCTTAATTTATACCATAATGGTGATGATACTTTACGAAGTGTTATACCAAAATAATGACACGCTTTTTCAAATGCTGGATGAACTGATTCGAAAGCTACAATATTTGGATTTGTTATTCCATGTTCTTTACGTCCCCACTCTCTGTAAGTATAAACTGCTAGTAGAATACTTTCAGTTCCACCTGAGGTTACATTTCCACAAACATTTTCGTCTCCTTTAAACATTCTACGTGTCATATTTACAATATCTATTTCCATCTCTCTTATTTCAGGAAATATATCAGGATGAAGAGGATTAGAAGAAGCATATTTTCGGAATACAGCTGCAAGGTTATTTAAGTGATGTTCATTTTTTGTATAAATAATACCCGAAGTTTGTTTGGATTCATTTTCTTTATCTCGCACACATTCAGTCTTTTCCAAAACTTCTCTTAAAGATAAACCTGTAACAGGTAATTGTTCCATATTTTTATATGGTGTTTCTAGCGAAGTTTGGAGAGATAACGATGTGCTTAAAAGTTTATCATTTACTTGAGGTAATTTCATTAGTAATTTTTTAAAATAATACCAAGTTAAATATTTATTGCCGTAAAATATATAAATTGCTGCTAACGCTAGGAAGCGAGGCTTTGGTTCAATCTTAATATTCATAATAATAAATATAAATAAATATATATATCTATTCTTAAATGATTAATTCTATAATTAATCCTTCAATTACTTATAATGAAACATTAAAGATTGCTACTGAAGATCTGGATTATAATACAAGTGTATACGAGACCGAAATATTAGGAAAAAATGTGGAATTGGTATTAGGTAAAGAAAAAGAAAAGGATAACATATCATATTTCATAGCTTATGTTGTTTTAAAAAATGGTAAAGTAAGACCAATTGGTGTATTTGAAATAGAAAAAACAAAACTTTCAGAAGCGAAAGATGAAGATGGAGATATAGAAGTAGATAAATTAAAGGGACCTATTCTCTTTTCATCTGTAGATTTATCTGATTCAGCGATCCCAGAAGATGAAGCTGAAACAGAAGGTGAAGAAGAGGTACCTAATTCTCCAATTGAAGCAAAACCTACAGAAGATACAGAAATTAATATTCCAGATGCTGATCGAGAACAAGAAGAAAAGGAAACAGAGCAAGTTGCAACAGGATTATGGATTCAGCAATTTATGCAAAATAAAAACTACAACTTATTAGATAATGAAGGTGGTGGGGATTGCCTTTTTGCTGTTATTAGGGATGCTATGGATCAAATTGGAATTAAATATACGGTTGGTGAACTGCGTAAAAAATTAAGTGATGAGGCTACCGAAGCTTTATTTGAAAGTTACAAAGGATTATATGATTCATTTCAAATATCAATTAAAACTACGAAAGCTGAATTAACTCAAATTTCAGGTGAAAATAACGCACTAAAAAATGAGTTAGCAAAAGAGGATGATGAAAGCAAACAAGTTAAAATAGTAGAAAAAGCAAAAAAACTTAAAGCACAATTTTACCGTTTAAAAGATGAATTAGCTGTTACTCAACAAATGTTAGAAGAACAAAAATTTATGAAAAATATAACTTCTCTAGATCAATTCAAAGCGGTTATTAATACATGTAGATTTTGGGGAGATACATGGGCTATTTCCACCCTTGAACGTGTTTTAAATACAAAATTTATCCTCTTGTCGGAAGAAAGTTTTGAAGAAAAAGATTTTGAAAATGTTTTGCAGTGTGGACAATTAAATGATCCTATCTTAGAGGAAAAAGGTTGTTTTACCCCAGATTACTATATTATAATGGATTATAATGGATGGCATTATAAGTTAATAACATACAAAGACAATAGAATTTTCAAATTTAAGCAATTACCATTTGGAATTAGAGACCGAATTATTAACAAATGTTTAGAAACTATGGCTGGTCCTTATGCTATCATACCTGATTTTGCGGCAGAAAAATTAAAACAGGTCGACAAACAAGAAAAAGGTGAAATTGAAGTAACTGATATTCAATCGTTAGATTACGATCCTAATATCGTATTCGTTTATTATATCAGGTCAAATAACAAGCCTCTTCCAGGAAAAGGAACTGGAGAACAGATTCCTGCGGGCCAAAGAGATCAATTTAAAAAACTAGCAAGTATAAAAGAATGGAGACGTAAGTTATCTAATAGTTGGGTTGCACCTATAGATGTTGATGGACATCAATGGCAAACGGTAGAACATTATTATCAAGCATCGAAATATATTAAAGGACATCCAGAAATTTATTATCAATTCACATTAGATTCTCGAAGTGAATTAGGCCAAAGTGCTGAAAGAGCACGAAAGTTTAAGGATTTCGAACCAGATATGGAGTTTAGTGGTCAATATGGAAAGGAAGTTTTGGAAAAAGGTTTAGAAGCGAAATTTACTCAACATCCAGAATTACGCGATATGTTATTAGCCACTCAAAACGCAACTCTTAAACAGTTTATTCCAAAACATCCTCCTAAATTAAGTGTTGAACTGATTAAACTTAGAAAAAATCTAAAGGTATTATAAGTCTTTTTAAATGATGCAAGAAGATTTTTTTAATTTAATACCTTTAGATTTCTTTACACCCAATAAAACAGATGGTATACATCATTTGTTTAAATTACTAAAAAGAGCTGAGAGTCATTCGCGCAATATGCAAATTTCTTACGCGTATGGCAGCTTACAGTCTTTCTCTCTTCGGAGCAAAATAGAGAGTAAATATTTTCCACTTGAAATACAAAATTATGTTAGTAAAAACTCCAAAGGAATAACAAAATTAAATTTAAAAATTAGAGAGAGAACAATCTCTATATATTTCTTCAGTATTAATAATGATCAACAAATTCAATTAAAAAAATATATTAAACCTCTTAAGCTATGGTTTTCTTTAATGGATTTAATAACACCAAATTTTCATATTAATAAAAAATTAAAAATTAATATTTACCTAACTCCTTTTAAAAAGTGTATGCCTTCTATGGATGGGGAATTTACATCCCATCATATAAACTCTGCGTTGACTAACATCTGTTTACCTGAAGGGGAAATTACAATTTATAGAAAAGAAGAATGGTTCAAAGTGCTTTTACATGAATGTATTCATAGTTTTTGTTTAGATTTTAGCAATAATACAGCAATTGATTTAAGGAAATGCCTTTTTAATTACTTTCCGATTCACGTTGAAAATGTATTATATAGTGAAAGTTATGCCGAAACATGGGCAGAAATTTTAAATTGTGCTATAATATCATTTGATGATGTAGGTGATAATTTACGCCTCTTCTCTCTGTATTTTAATTATTATATGCAGGTTGAAATAGTTCATTCTATTTTTCAAGCTAACAAAATTCTAGATCGATATAATAGTTCTTTTAAAACGTTAAGAGAGAAAAAGTTTTTGTGGAAACAAAAAACACATGTATTTGAATATCACATAATTAAGACAATATTACTATTTTCCTTTGATAAATTTATAGTATGGTGTTATCAAAATAATGGTTATAATTTAATACCATTTAATTTGGAAAATTTGTGGTCTTTTTGTAATTTAATCAAGGAATCGTATGAAAAAAAGGAATTACATGAAAAAGTAAAAAAAATTAAAATGAGATCAAATGGAAATAGTTTAAGAATGAGTATTAATGAAATATGAAAAATTGATTTCTATTTATAGTAAAATTCAAAGTTAGATTTATTCAAACCGAATCAGTATTAGTATGGGAGTGCGAATGCTGAACCGTTACCTGCGCGAATTTAGTTCAAACGCTCTAAAGGAGCTGACAATTAATGATTTATCTGGAAAAAAAATAGCAATTGATATAAGTATATTCTTATATCAATTCAAAGGAAATGGTTCCCTTTTGGAAAGTATGTATCGTATGATTATGTTATTTAGAAAATATCATATTACTCCTGTTTTTGTATTTGACGGAGCACCACCAGACGAAAAATTAGAAATATTAGAAGAAAGGGATGCTGGTAAGAAGAAAGCAAAGGAGAAATGTGATTTAATCAAAGAACAGTTAGAAAATGATCCAAGTTTGAATGAGACAGATCGTCAACAGTTGGAGATTAAACTGAATGTAGAAAAGAAAAAATGTTTGCATATAACTAATTCTAATATAAGAGATGTAAAATCTCTTATTAAGGTGATGGGTGTAACTTATCTAGAAGCAGAAGGAGAAGCAGATGATCTAATTTCGTTGTTAGTGAAGAAAAAGATAGTATGGGGATGTATTACCGAAGATATGGATATGTTCGTATATGGTGTTCCAAGAGTGCTTAGAAATTTTAACTTAGAAAAAGGAACTATGACTTTATATACTATGTCTGATATTTTGAAAAATTTAAAAATGACCCAATCGGAATTTAGAGATATTTGTTTACTTTCAGGAACAGATTATAATAAGTCAAGATTTACAGTTTATACGTGTATGGGATTCTTTTACAAGTATCTAAAGAAGAAAAAAGGATTGATGGGGTTTTTCGATTGGTTGGTATTTACAAAAATTATTAATGCAGAGGAAAAACGATCTTTGTTACATTCAAGGGAAATGTTTTCAAATACTCTAAATTATAATCTAGAAACAAAAATAGTAAATACACGTATATTAAAACATGAAGTAGAAAGTTATTTGATAAAAAATAATTTAAATTATCTGATTTAAGTATAAATGAGTGATTCTCGACCTTCAACCATGAAAAAGTATATTAATATTAATACGAAATTTAGACCTTTTGTAAAAGGTAAACAAGCAAAAAATACGGATTTTATTGTTACCCTTCCTGTGTCAATTAAAAATGTTTTATCTATGAAACTTAAATCTTTTAGTGCTCCTAATTCAGAATACACTTTTTCTACTGATGAAAAAAATAATTCTTTTGAAGTGATTGTAGGAAACCAAACTCAAACTGTGAAGGTAATTCCAGGTATTTATTCTACACTAGATAATAAGCTCCTTTTCGACCAAATCAATTCCCAGTTAAGTAATATAGGAATCTCAATAACTTATATTCCTGAGTTATTAAAGTATGCATTTACAGGAAAAAATATAAGTAATGTTGAAATAAATTTTGATGTAGAAAATAATTATATATATAATACTTTTGGTTGGATCATGGGATTTCATCATAGTTATTATAGCAAAGATCCAAAATATGCGACTAATTATCCAAATAATAAATGTCCTGTAAATAATGGCCTAATTGCTGGTTTAACAACAATTGGAAATCAAGAATATTACTTGGCTGACCAACCTGTTTTTTTGCCTAACACAACTCCTTATTATTTATTATATGTAGATGATTTTCTTAGTAATGTTGAAAATGTTTTTTATGAAGGATGTTTTCCCTCGAATAATGGAATGAAAAATGTATTAGCTAAAGTGTCCACTAAACATTCTACAGATTCTCAAACCTTTTATGAAACAGATACCGATGAATCCTTTCAAAGAGTCTATTCAGGCCCTGTTACTCTTAATAAATTACATATTAGGTTATTTAATAATAATGATCAGATTGTCGATTTTAATAACGCCAATTACACCTTCTTGTTAGAACTTGTATGTAAAATCTAAAATAATAAGTATTAGAAAAATCATAACTTTTTTAAAAAATTATGATTTATATTAATTTATTTTAATTGTTTGATTTACTGCTGGTTAGCCGCTGGGACTTCCTGACCAAGCTTGGCAAAGTGAGGGCTCATGTAACGCTGGAGGTTGAAGTAAGTGAGCTCATCACCCGAACCAATCTTGAGAAGGGAAGAAAGGGCAGCATCCGGGTTGATCTTGCGTCCGTTTGACTTGTCCTGAAGAGCGTTAGCGCGGATATACTTGTTGATCTCGCGAGTCACTTCGGTGCGGGCCATTTCAGTTCCAGAGCTTCTTCCGAGAAAGGATGCGAGCTCATCGCTGATAAGAGTGGGCTTCACAAAACCACTTGGGGCTCGGTTTCCAACCTTGCGCTTGCGGCGCTCAACGGTCTTCTGAGCGGTGCGGAGCTCACGAGTCCATCTCTTTTCAAGAGTGCGGAAATCGGAGCGAAGGGCGGCAAACTGCGAGCTGACTTGGTTGAGCTTACCGAGAAATTCGGCAAATTCATCCTGAAGCGCCGAGACAGGGGTAGCGGTGGCAGTTGGTGCAGCAGTCTCAGCGACTACTGGCTCGGGAGCTGGAGCAGTAGTGGCAGGAGCTGTGGCAGGACGGGCCTTGCGGGCTCTCTTAGGAGCAGTTGACTTAGTAGCTGGAGTTGCTGGGGTTGCTGAAGTTGCTGGAGTAGCTGAAGAGGTAGCTGCTTTACGAGGCATATTATACACTACTATCGTGTGCATTCTTTATATCAATTTAAGGCTTAAATATATATAATTATTTTCGAGAACATAATTCGTCACACTTGAGCGACAGATTGGTATAACCATGGTAGAGCAACAGCGGCATCATGACTTTGTAATGTTAATGCAGTCAAAATATAATAAGCGCCAAGATTTTTGTCATCATCAGTAATGCCATAATAAACTAAATTTTCGCATACTTGAACGCAATATTTCCTTAAGTCGTATAGGCTTCTAGATATATTTAAATTATTAAAATTAATTCTAAATGGATTACCATTTGGGTAAATTCTCAGTTTTATATGGTTATCAATTTGTGCTCTATGATTCCAAATATCATATAATTCTCTATAGAAACGAATTAAATATCGTTCATTTAAATCTAAAAACCATGAGTGATCCGTATATTGACCTAAAGTATTAATAAATTGAAATAATGATAGAATTCTTAATTCTAGTTGTTTTTCTAAATCTAACTGATTATCATCCAACTTAATATCAATCTTATTATTATGTTTGTTATTTAATTTTATCAAATACTTTAGAGCATCTCTTGTTTGGTCAGGAATAGATTGTCTATTATAAGGGTTTTCAATTGTATCTGATTTTTTAAATAACTGCCAAAGAGATTTTATGTCAAAACCATAAATAAAACCATCTTGGTCTTCAAAGCTATAAAACTGTGTCGGAGAAATCTTAGAAATAGGCTCTAAAGAAAAAAAATCACAATCATTTACACACAATTTTCTTTTTAGGTAAGCAGGTCCTCTCATTCTATTTAATTTTCTCTGTAAATATCCTCTTGCAAATTTTTGTAATTTAACAGTTTGATGAGAGTAAAATAAATAATTATAGATATATTTCATTAAGGTATTTTTACTACCTGTTCGTGGAATTTTATAAAATTTACAAATCTGTTTTAGCTGTGGAACCGTAAAATTGTATTTAAAAAGTAAATAATACTCATTAAAATTTGGAATATGAAATTCTTCTTCACTCATTCTCACCTTACATTTTTCAAATTTTGGTAGATCTTTTTCCAAAAATGACATCAAAATAGGATTGGTCATAGATTAACTTATGTTAAATACTTAGAAATCTTTTTGTATCCTTTTTGCAAAAAATTGATTTAAAGATAACACAAATATATAAATTAATATTGTCTCCTAGTATGTCTACCATTCATGATGCTTCGACTTTCAACGCTTCTTCTGATTTCAAGTATGCTCCACCAAAGGCCAATAAGTCTGGCGGTAAGAGCGTAGGAATTCAGTCTACAAAAGATAACAAATCTCTTCATCTTTCAACACCTCTTATGATGACATGGGGTGTTTCCCCTTATGAAAACCAGCAGACTGGTGTAATTGAGAGTTACGACATGTCTCTTCAGTTTCCTCGTGAGCAAGATGGAAACTTTAATGAAGACACTCAGGGTTTCCTTCAAGCCATGAAGGAGTATGAGGCTCGTATTAAGGCTGATGCCGTAGCCAATTCAAAGGATTGGTTTGGTAAGGCTAAGATGACTTCTGAAGTAGTTGATGCACTCTTTACTCCTATGCTTCGTTACCCTAAGGACAAGAATACGGGTGAATTTGATTACACACGCACTCCTACTCTTCGAATTAAGATTCCATATTATGATAATACCTTTAAGATGGAAGTTTATGATCTTGATGAGAATATGATTTTCCCTAATCCGTCTAATCCGGATCTCACACCAGTTGAGCTTATTCAGAAGACGCAGAATGTTGCACTCGTAATTCAGTCAGGTGGTATTTGGTTTGCAAATGGTAAGTTTGGAACTACTTGGCGTCTTGTTCAGGCGGTTGTTCAGCCGAAGGCATCGATTCTTGGATCACGTAAGTGTCATGTAAAGCTGACTTCAGCCGCCCGTGACACCCTTCGGGCTGATCGGGATGCAGAGGAAAGTGATAGCGTCGCCAGTTCAGCAGTAGCAGCAACAACCGTTGAATCTTCTGACGGCGAGGATGTTGCTCCTGCACCAGAACCTGAACCAGCTCCTGCTCCAAAGAAGAAGGTGGTTCGAAAGAAGAAGGTAGTAAATGCTTAAACAAATTCTAAAATAGTCATTATAAAATTTTCCAAATGATAAATAGACCGATAATTGTTATTAAATAATTTTAAAATATTTTTTATTTCATTCAATAACTTAATCATTTTTTGAGGTTCAATTAAAATATGATTATTTACATTTTTTAAAACTTCATAAAAAATATCGTAAATATCAGTTTGGTAAATAAGTAAATCATAGAGTAAAGATCTCATATTTTTAATATTATTCACTTCTTTATTTAAGATAATTTCAGTTATTTTTTCTACAAAACTATGACTAATCTCAAATGTATTACAAGTTGAATATCGTTTTAATGGAATAACCAAAGAAGAATTTATAATTTCTATAGGTAAACACCCAATATTATCAGTTAAAAAAACAAAATGTAAATTATCATGCAATCCATTCATATAGGTATAAAAATTTTCCATTAATTCATTATTAATATTAGAAAAATTACGACATACAATATAAAAAGTATTGCAACCTGCTATTGTTTCTATATTTTGATAAATTGCTGCCCATAAATTTTTTGCTATACATCCTAGGAACTCAAAATTTATTTCAATATGTATATCACTCATACGATAAATATATTCAGTATTATCATAATTCACGATTACTTTCTTCTCATAATTTAAATTACTTTTACTGAATTCTTCCATAAGTTTTAAAGCATATTTATACTTTAAGGACGATCCATATAAAAGCAGGTTTTTAAAATCTTTTGGAATATTTTTGTAAATTGTATTATTTACCTTAAAACCTTTTAGTATTTCTGTAAATTTTTCCATTTAGCTGTATTAGTATATTGAGTTTGTTTTTAATAATTAATTTATTGATATTTATTATTAATAATGTCAAACAACAATACGCCGAATTTAATAATTAGCACATATTTTTTTAAAAAGTTTGTTCATCCTGAAAAACAAATTTATATACCTAAAAATGATTTTAATGTCATAAAAAATTTATATACTAAAACGCGCACACGTTGGGACGAAGCAGATATCCGTATTTTCCATGATGGTTTAGATAAAGAATTTATTACAAGATATTCTAAAAAATGGGTTAAGTTTGTCCATGTAGATAGCTTAAACGTGCCATTAGGTCCCAGAGATACACGTTTACTATTAGCTCTTGAATATATAAAAGAAAACCCTCAGTGGGAAAAGGTATTTATTGTTGATAGTATAACAGTAAAGTGTATTTGTAATCCATTTAATGCACTTGATAATAATATTGAGTCTCTCTTTATTGCAAGTGAAAAAAAGAAACTCTTAGACAATAGTATGTTTTTAAAAAAATTAAATAAGATAGGGGAGCATTTGAATGAAGGTGAATTAGAAGAGAGAATAACACTTAACGCAGATATACTAGGTGGACATAGAAATACTTTAATTGCTTACTTAGAACAAGTAAAAGAACTTTTGGAACGACTTCATGAACTATTTAAAAGATATAACGGAGGAAGTTTTTCTATTCGTCATAATATGATTGCGGTTAACTATGTAGCTTTATTTTTTGATAATATATTAACAGGGCACCCTCTTCATACGACAAATAAAAATTATCAAATGCATGGAAATGCACAGGGTAACTTAATGTTTACATTTAATTAAACAATCAATCATATAAATACATATATTTATATAATTTTAATAATGGAAATCATTACCCCATATTATACCATATTTAAAGAAAATAATTGGTTTTTTAATTCGGAAACAAAAAATATTGGATATAGTGATGAAGACATAACTATAACATCTGTAATTCTTAATATTCCTTTTAGGGATGATGTCCACTATAATAAAAGATTATTAGGATGTTTAGATAAATTTATTAAAATACAAAATCAAAAAAATGGTTTATTTAAAATTTCTTATTCATTTAATGAAAATGAAAAAAAACCTATTAATACAATTTTTTTTTATAATGGACACTCTATTCAATTAACAAAGTCAAAATCATTTTGATAAATATTTCTTATTTTTTCTTGATACGATATATTCTCATGTAAAAATTTTATTAATAAATCTTTATCTTCATTTTTACTTGGATTGGAAAGAGGAAATTTCACTTCCAAAATGGATTCTAATAAGTGTAATTCCGATGGATTATCAATATTTATAAATTTATCAACTTTTAATCCTGATTGAATAACTATATTATTTTGTGGAACTGTGTGAAGATCACTCTTAAAAAATAAGGGTAATAGATCAATATATATTTTAAATAAATGAATTAGATTTTGATCGTCATTTAATTGACTTACCAATATTTTATAAGTATTTAAATCAAACTTCTTTGTTTGACACATTTTTTTAATTAACCATAAATTATCTCTTATAATCTCTTCTTCTCTCATAGCTAAAACATTTTTTGATAAAGGGTCTCTTATCATCCAATTTAAAAAACAGCTAATTACTCGCACGTTTGTTTTACGATATAACATAATTTTTTCACATTCAGGAGAGTCTTTTGGATAATTTTCTTTATTTTCAAAAGAATTTATACTTGAATACATACATTTAAGATTTGTAATTAATATTTTATTTTTATATTTTATTATTCGAGCTGGAGGTAATTTTTGAGACATACTATAAGTATACTATAAAATAAAATAAATTTATCTGTTTATTTTATTTTATTAAAAACAAATTTATCCATCTGTGACAAAATACTCTAAATTCATTTGCATTATAAAAACAGTAACAAGTTGAAAAGATGCTATTAAAGCAATAACTAAACTAGAATATTCGAAATTTTTTAATTTAAGAGTTACTAATTGTATCAACATTAAAATAAAATTAATAGTATTAAATGTATTATATTCTTTTGTAACATTTCCTTTCTGTATTTGTTTTGAAAACTTAATATTTATAGCCAATAACCATGAGCTAATTCCCAAAACAACAATAATTGGTATATAGGGCATAAATAATGAAAGAGAGATTTGAGGCGCCCGTGTTAGAGGCACTAATTTTAAAATGATTAAAGAAAATAATCCAACTACTACACAACTATATCCTATTACTGATGCTTTGGGAGAAGCAATTGAAACTATATATCCTGATATAATTAATGCATAAGTGATCCAACTTAAATAATCAACATTTTTCATAATTATTTATTTATTTATATTAATGCAATAAAATAAATTTATTACATATAGCTTCATAAACATGCAAAAAATTTGGTATAATTGCTTCATCAATTATAGGTATTTCGTTTTCAACTAATGCATTAATAGCCTTTTTAATCGTTTCTTTAATTGTAGGATCATTATTTTTTCTATATGTAAATATCCAACTTGAAATTGGAATTTTTGATTCTGCAAATAAATGATCTCTTGGCATTAAATCATCTTTACGTTCATATCTTATATGAATTGAACCACCCAATTTTTTAAATAAATCTTTAGCTATAAAACCCTTTACATTTCCATATATTTCTTTTGAAGAATGTGCAGAACATCTTTTAAACGGTAGATTATCTACTTCAATCGGATAGGCAGGATATAATGTTGGCTGCGATTCACCCTTGACATTAGTAACATTATGAATTCTCCATCCATGTTTATCATCATTTGGAGGATATATCATATTACTTTGATAATCATTTGTTTTTTTTTCTAATCCATGTCGTATGAAAACCTGATGACTATTTTCACATAAGTATTTTAATACACGATAGTGATATTTAAATATACAATTAATTTTATCTAAAGTAAATGGTTTCATTCTTTTTTCTAATTTATTAAACTCATCAACATTAAATTTAAAACCCATAAATTTATTAAAAATAAGATTAGTAATATGGTAATGAGGTAACGAATTGTAATTATTATTAACAATCAAATCTGTAAAACACTCTATTAACCTTTCTTTTTTTTTAACAATTACACATTTATCCTCATTAATTGTATAAGCAATATAGCATTTAATAATACCATGAAATATTTCACCTTTTGTTTTGATTTTACTTTGTAAAATTCTCATGTTCATATACCCATGATTATGAGGATTTAACTTAGTTTTTGCATAAGCATTATAACATCTTGGGCAAATTACTTTCATTAAAGCATTACAAAATGTAAAAAAAGAATTATTAATTTTTATAAAATTGGTAGAAATACTTTGTTTTTGTATTATTGTTTGTATTTGTTCTTTTACGTCTAAACAAGAAATTTCATCATACCCATATTTTGCTTCTTCAATTGTTTTAATATTCTTAAATTTAAATTTTTCATTTGTTTTTCCTTTTTTCTTAATTGTATGCCCTTCCTTAGATTTTGCTTTTATCCATAAAAAACACTTCTTGTTTTCTGTAAAAACAGAATCTATATCAAAAATCTCATTAAAATTTTTTTCTAATACTAAATCTCCCATAATAGATTTATTAAATTAAATTATTTTTTTTTGTATGTATTAACGTAATCAATTATAATATCTAGATCACAAGTATTAACATCCTCTTTAAATTTTTTTAGAGAAATAAACTCAGGGTTCTTATGATTTGGAGTTTTAAAATATAAATATTCACCATATTTACTTTTTCGTAAAGATATATAATCATTAATTTCTCTTAAAATATCTTTATTTTCCATAACTGACTTAATATCATCAAGTGTAATATCAATTATGGGTTTATTCAATTTCTGAAGAGAAACAGTTTTCTTTCCAATTTCTGCATAATGACCATATTTTCCCTTCTTAATAATGACTCGTTTACCATCGATTTCTCCTAAACCCTTACTTTCATCCAACACAACAATTTCTTCAAGTGTATATTCTCCATTCTCTAATTTTTGGATATCTAGATCCTTTTTAACATTTTTAAATTTAACTGTTTCTCCATCATCTTCCGTATATTTAATAACAGGTCCAAATTTTCCAATCATATATACATGATTTTCATCGATTTGAATTTGTTTTCTTTCTTGAATACAAGGTGTATCCTCAATATCTGCTAAACATAATTCACACAACTTATACCAAATCATTTCATTCTTTGCAATTAAATCCAACTTATTCTCCATTTCCTTTGTGTATCCGTAATCAAAGAATTTTGGAAAATGTTTCAATAAAAACTCAATTACCATTTTACCCACACTTTGAATAACCAATTTATTCTTTTCATTTCCAAATTCTCTACTATGTTCGATCTCATTCAACTCTTCCCCTTCCAGCTCAAAATCCACACACTTAATTGTTTTTCCCTTAATATTATCTCTCTTCACATATCCTCGTTCTTGAATTTTTTCAACTAAAGAAGCAAATGTCGATGGTCTCCCTATACCCTTTTCTTCTAATATTTGCACCAACTTAGCTTCTGTGTAATGTTGCTTTAATTCTTTAAGTGTAACTTTGGAGGCTACTTTTTTATAGGTATCTACATTCTTAAGTGTTTTCAAAAAAGCAAATACATTATTTTCCTTTTCATACCCTGCTACAGTTTTCCAACCAGGAAATACGGCTTGTTCAGTTGAATATCTAAACTGTTTTTCAAATGGAGCACTAATAGAAGCAGTTACTGCATGATATTTGGCAGCTGCCATACAACTCTCCACCGTGTTTCGCCAAATAAGAGTATACATTTTTCTCTCTTTTGAACTAAACTCCTCTGGGATTTCCAGTCTTGTAATTTGTGTAGGACGTATGGCTTCATGCGCTTCTTGTGCATTATTAGACTCTTCCTTCTTGCTTTTCTTTTTCTTCTTCTCTCCCATCTGCTCAAGATTTGCCATCACATATTCATCTCCCCACTTATTAGTAATATAATTTTTTGCTATTTCCAAAAACTCCTTACTATATGTTTCACTATCAGTTCTCATATACGTAATAAAGCCACCTTCATACAGCTTTTGACAGATAGACATAGTTTCTTTAGGACTGCATCGCAATTCTGTATTTGCAGTTTGCTGCAAACGGCTTGTAGTAAAAGGACGCGGAGGGTTTTTTGTAGTGTTCCTTATTTTTCCACACGAATACTTATAATCAAAACTGACACATTCTTCCAAAAACTCCTCCATTTTAGATTGATCGGTAAATTCATGATTCAAAACAAAAGGTAAATTGTGTTGTGTAAAATAAGCGGTAGTCGTATAAACCATTTTGCCGGGTGATTTGTCTATATCATTTTGATTTTCATAAATAATGCGTAGAGCCGGAGTCTGACATCGCCCAGCAGAAAGCCCTGTCTTAGTTTTACGTGAAATATGAGCCCACAAAAGAGGAGAAAGTTTAAATCCCACGATAATATCTAGAATCTGTCTTGCTTGTTGAGCCTGAACGACATCCATATTAATCGTAGTTGGATTTTGAACTGCCTTCTGAAGTGCTGGTTTCGTAATTTCATGAAATATTATTCGCTTTGTTGTTGCCACAGGAAGACCAAATTGCTGACAAATATGCCATGCAATTGCTTCCCCCTCCCGATCATCGTCTGTAGCTAGGATGACCTCATCGCATTTTTTTATATACGCCTCCAACTTATTTATATTTTGACGTTTGCTATCAATCATTTTAAATCGAGGTTTAAAATGATTTTGTATATCTACATCTTTTAAACTTTGTAAGGTAGTAATATGACCGTATGATGCTAAGCATGTATAACCAATCCCTAGAAAACTTTCGATTTTTTTACATTTAGCTGGCGATTCCACAATAACCAACCTTGATGTTGGGTGCTTGTTCATTAAGGAACGTATTAATCTATCTATAAGAAGTAGTCTTTATTATGTTTCAATTTATTTGAGTTATTCAGGTTTAGTGTTATTGTATAATCCATCTCCCTGAAAATAAGTTTTAAAATCATCCTGGCCAAATAATTCAGTTGTCCCATCAATAGTGTATTTAAGTTCGGTCCCCTCTACATTTACTTCTCCATTATTATAAAAATTTGGATAATTTCCTCCAGTAGCTAGTAAATATATACCATCCCCAGTATTATTTTCACTATTTATCTGTATATTCTCTACATTTATATCAGATGTGCCAGCAAAAACAATTCCTTTACCTAATTCACTTTCAATATTATTAATCACTATATGACCGTCATTTTTTTGAGTAAAAGTAAGAGAGTATAATTCAAAACCTACACTTGTGGAATTTAAAATATTACTTATTTTATTTATTAAAATTGTTCCTCCTTCTTGATTAAAAGTAAAGTTATCCAACGGTCTATAAAGATTAAAAAAACCAATACTATCAATTAATTCTTCAATTTGTATTTGTCCTCCTAATTGTTTAAAAGAATGAATTTGTGTAATTGGTTCATTAAAATAGAATCCATAGGAATCTTTTATTTTCCAAATTTTTATTGTCCCTCCATTAATTGTATGCCTGTTAATATTAAAACCTGTTCCAAATTTGATTGAATTTATTTCAATTTCTCCTTCATTTTGTATAAAATTATTTAAAAAAATTCCATATGCAACCGGAACAGGATCCTCATATCCTTCTATTTTATTAATTAATATATACCCTCCATTTAATATAAAAGATTTATCTAAAGGGGTTGAACCTGGATTGATTATTCCAAACGAAGTATCTCTATTTGGTGAATCGTTAACTGCTATTACATTCTCTATTATAATAGATGATTCATCATTCATAATCACTTCTGTATTCACTACATTTAACCCTCTTCCATTTTTAATTTCATTTATAATTATACGTCCATAAATATCTACTTTATTTGCATTTAAAAAGTAAATTCCTATTCCTATTTTTATAGTATTAATTACTACTGTTCCTTTCTTATTTAAATTAAATGTGCCAAAAACACCTATACCAGTAGAATTAAAATTTTCTATACTATCAATTTTTATTAATGAATTTTCTTCCATATTAAAAACCCCACCAATATTTACTACAATTGATCCAAAGCCTTTTTTGGCTGTTGGGATATTTATCCCTCCATATAAAGTTACATTTGATCCATCTGGAATTAAAAGTTGATCTTCATCGGCAAAAACTATTTCATCACACGTGCTAATATTGTGACTTCCTTGAGTAAAACTATAAATATTTTCCTTAACTGTCATTACTTCATCACCTACGCGTTGCTGATAATCAGCGAGAGAAATCCGAACACGATTACATCCAGGACCTTTTCCCATTTTATATATTAAATAAATATTAATTTTTTTTGTTAATTTTGATTCTTCTTGAATTCTGCATAAGTTAGTTTCTTTCCTGTGCTTGGAGCCTTTACCTTCTTATTTTTACCTCCTCCCAACGCTCCACGAGCTTCAAGTTTTTGTTCTTTTCTCAAAGCTGTATCAATATATAATTCTTTAAGAATCTTTCCAACTTTATATGATCCTTCATGTTGATCTATTTTACCTTCCTCGATATCTCTCAAAACGT
>Ga0075480_10000136_pt1 | contig 37854 bp, 34 predicted proteins | sample DEB08_DNA_7_FD_81590 | JGI IMG/M metagenome (GOLD analysis project Ga0075480, IMG submission 81590) | Aqueous microbial communities from the Delaware River and Bay under freshwater to marine salinity gradient to study organic matter... | ecosystem: Environmental > Aquatic > Marine > Coastal ... | reverse complement strand
CGGAAAAATGGACGCTCTTCCCGTGTTTGCGAAAATGGGTTTTCGGATGGTGTGAAGGTGTTATGGTGGGGCAGTCAATCACTTGGGCCTTCTCATGCTTTCCTCTCAAAAACAGCTTTTTGATATTCCCGATGAGGTTGCTTACCTCAACACTGCCTATATGTCGCCGTTGATGCATTCGGTTGTCGCCGCGGTGGAGGAAGGGGTGCGGTTAAAGGCGCGTCCGTGGACATTAAAGATTGATCATTTTTTCGATGATGTGGAGGCGGCCAAAGTCCTTTTCGGGGAATTGGTCAATGCGCCCGCTGAGCGTATTGCAGTTGTGCCTTCGGCCTCTTACGGATTGAGCACCGCAGCCAACAACCTTTCCCTAAGCGCGGGTCAGAGGATCATCGCGCTCAGACATCAGTTTCCCTCTCACACGTATCCATGGAAACGCAAAGCGCGTGAAACAGGTGGTGACTTTGTCGAAGTGGATATTGCACAAGGGCAAGCGGCAACGCCGGCGCTTTTGGAAGCAATAGACACGCGCACTGGGATTGTTGCGGTGCCCAATGTGCTTTGGACCACGGGTGCGTATGTGGATTTACTCGCCATTCGCAAGCGCTGTGATGAGGTGGGGGCGGCGCTTGTCCTAGATTTGACTCAATCGGCGGGGGCGATTGTCACGGATTTTCAAAAAATCCGTCCGGATTTCGCAGCTGTGGCGAACTACAAATGGATGCTTTGTCCCTATTCTACAGGATTTCTCTACGTGGATCCGGCGCATTTTGACGGGCGTCCCCTTGAAGAGGGCTGGGTCACCCGAGAGGGTGCGCGCAATTTTGCAAGCCTCACGGAGAACCCAGAAACCTATGCGCCGGGGGCGATCCGCTATGATATGGGCGAAAGGGCAAATTTTGCGCTTTTGCCGGGGGTCAACCGTGCATTGACCCAATTGCTTGACTGGGGTGTTCAGTCGATTGAAAACACATTGGCGGCGCGCAATGAAGTGTTATGCGAAAGGCTGAATGCGGTCGGGCTGACAACTGTGCCTGCGGAAAATCGCGGTGCGCATTTTATCGGGGCGGAACTGCCCAAGGGAACGCGCGAGGATCTTTTGAGCGAACTGGCAAAAGAAAATGTGTTTTTATCCATACGCAACGGGTCACTGCGGATCACGCCCCATCTTTGGAACGACGATCAAGATTTTGATCGTTTAATTGATGCATTGCAGCGTTTGATCTGACGCGGCGCGCCTTTGGCGATCAACCACATTGCGCATTTCGCGATGATGGAGGATTACCTTGGCTGGGATGGTAGGATTCGAACCTACGGTACACTGTACCAAAAACAGTTGCCTTACCACTTGGCTACATCCCAGCAGGTGGGGCGTATGTATTATGGACTTTAACCATGTTCAAGGTAAAAAATATCGGTGATTTTTCGAGATTGGGGCTGTTTTAGTTTCCCGAAGTACTTTTGACCTATCTTTCTTAGGTCCGAGGTCTCTTTTTCCTTGATCTTGCGGTGACAGCGTTTTTAGGTTGGGGGAAAAGAAAATACAAAAAATAAGGGAGCGATCATGGTTTCGTATTTGACAGGACGAATAAGGGAATGGGGGTATTCCCTTGACGGAGTTTGTCCTTCCTCTTGCAAACGAATCCAACGAATGGGTGAATGAACGTGCATCCAGTAACGAAAACAATTCTCGAACGGCTTGGATTGGGACTTGCAACCCTTTTTGTCGTTTCCATTATCATCTTTTCTGCGATCGAAATGCTCCCGGGGGATTTTGGGCAGGCCATTCTTGGGCAGGCGGCGACTCAGGAAACCGTGGCCGCATTTAGAAGGGAACTTGGTCTCGATCAACCAGCCTACCTGCGGTATCTGCAATGGGTAGGCGGGGCGCTTCAGGGTGATCTGGGAACGTCTTTTTCAGGCCGAAACGCGTCTGGTATTGACCGGTCTAGGGCGGTTGTAGATCTGATTGCACCGCGTTTATGGAATACTCTGTTTCTGGCGGGATTAACGGCGGTGATTGCCGTGCCAATCGCTTTGGCGCTTGGCGTTTCAACGGCGCTATTTCGCAACTCCGTCTATGATCGGACAGTGAATACAGCGACCCTCACCACGATTTCATTTCCAGAATTTTTTGTGGCGTATATCTTGATTCTCTTGCTGGCCTCGCTTTATCCCGTCTTTCCGTCCCTTGCCAATGTGGATGATTCGACCCCTTTGGCGGAGCGGGCTTTTAGAACGGCTCTTCCGGCTTTGACGCTGACCTTGGTCATTGTTGCGCATATGATGCGCATGACGCGGGCTGCGATCATCAATCTTTTGGCAAGCCCGTACATCCAGATGGCGCGCCTTTCTGGTGCGTCCCAAACAGAGGTGATCATCAAGCACGCCTTGCCCAATGCGTGGGCGCCAATTGCCACGGTGATTGCCTTTAACCTTGCCTATCTGGTCGTGGGTGTTGTGGTTGTTGAGGTGGTCTTTGTTTATCCGGGAGTTGGCCAGCTTATGGTTGATGCCGTGACAAGCCGCGATATTCCTGTGGTGCAGGGATGTGCTTTGATTTTTGCAATCACCTATATCTTACTGAATCTGATCGCCGATATCATCGGTATCATCACAAACCCAAGGCTTTTACACCCCAAATGACCCAAAATCCTGATACATATTCCGCCGCAGGCGAAGTCGGCGCTGTGCTTGAAAAACGGACCTTTTGGACACGGCTTAAACTTGATCTCAAAAAATCACCATGGAGTGCCCGCTTTGGGATGGTGATCATTTTTATCTACGCGATGTTGGCCATATTCGCGCCTGTCTTTGCGCCCTACGGCGAAGCACAGGTGTTTCCCACACCCTATGCCCCTTGGAGTTCCGAGTTTATTTTTGGAACAGACCAGATCGGACGCGATATATTTTCTCGTTTGATTTACGGTGCGCGCAATACTGTTGGGATTGCTGTTGCCACAACATTTCTTGCGTTTTTGATCGGCGGGGCATTAGGGCTTATTGCCGCAATCAACCGGTCTTACATCGATCAAGCGCTTAGTCGCTTGGTTGATGTTTTCATGGCGATCCCCAGCTTGATTTTTGCTTTGGTTCTTTTGTCAATATTTGGGTCAACGGTTTTAAACCTGATCATCATTATCGCAGTTCTTGATTCAACCCGTGTCTTTCGTTTGACGCGTGCTGTTGCCATAAATGTCGTGGTTATGGACTATGTTGAGGCGGCCCGCCTCAGGGGGGAAGGGTTGGGATGGATTATGCGGAAAGAAATACTGCCAAATATTATGCCGCCTTTGATTGCAGAATTTGGATTGCGGTTTTGTTTTGTGTTTTTGTCGATCGCGGCTCTGTCTTTTCTGGGTGTTGGCATTCAACCGCCCACCGCGGACTGGGGGTCAATGGTACGAGAAAACGCATCCCTGATCCAATTTGCACAATATGATCTCAAAGCTGGTCTGACACCTTTGCTTCCCGCCGCTGCCATCGCATTGCTGACAGTTGCGGTGAATTTCGTTGTGGATTGGTTTTTACATAAAACAAGTGGGCTTCGTGATGAGCAGTAATTCAGGCAAAGGTGATATTCTTCTTGAGATTAAAAATCTTGAGATCGAAGGGTTTTCAGACGAGAAATGGCACGACATTGTGAAAGGCGTCGACCTGACCCTGCGGCGTGGCGAAGTCATGGGCTTGATCGGTGAATCCGGTGCCGGAAAATCCACGCTTGGATTGGCAGCGATGGGATTTACCCAGCCGGGATGCCGTATCAAAGCGGGACAGATCAAATTTGACGGCGTCGATTTGGCAAAGCTGTCGGATGCCAAAAAGCGCAGCTACTGGGGCACAAGGATGACCTATGTTGCGCAGTCTGCGGCGGCCTCCTTTAATCCGGCCCATCGATTGATTGTACAGACAACGGCGTCGACCATCAGATCTGGAAGTAAATCAAAGGAAGACGCGTATCGGGACGCACGCGGGCTTTATGAGACGCTCAACCTTCCTGACCCCAAAAATATTGGGGAACGGTACCCTCATCAGGTGTCAGGTGGCCAATTACAGCGCGTTATGACTGCGATGGCAATGTCTCCACGGCCCGATCTGATTATTTTTGACGAACCCACAACTGCGCTGGATGTCACAACGCAGGTGGAAGTGCTCAGCGCTATGCGCGAAATTGTGGAAACCTTCAACACTGCGGCCATCTATATCACCCATGATCTTGCGGTGGTGGCGCAGATGGCAGATTTCATCAAAGTGCTTCGTTACGGCAAAGAAGTCGAAGAGGCCCCCACGCGTCAAATGCTTGCCACGCCCAAAGAAGCCTATACCAAATCGCTTTGGTCCGTGCGCTCCTTGGAAAAAGAAGAACAGAAAGGCGGGAACAGCCTTTTGTCACTCAAAGGAATTGATGCGAGTTATGGCACGGCCAAGGTTTTGCACAATGTGAATATTGAAGTCGCCAAGGGAACTACGGTCGCGGTCGTCGGTGAGTCCGGATCAGGTAAATCGACAACGGCCCGCGTGATTACAGGGCTTTTGCCGCAGACTGCAGGCAGCGTTGAATTTGACGGAAAAGCCCTGCCAAAATCACTTAGTGAACGCACCAAAGAGGAAAAGCGCCGTATACAGATGATTTATCAAATGGCTGATACCGCGATGAATCCTCGCCAAACTGTCGGAGAAATCATCGGTCGCCCGCTTGAATTTTATCTTGGAATGCGCGGCGCAGAAAAGTCACGGCGCATTCTGGATTTGCTAGAGATGATCGAGCTCAATGGTGATTTTATGCAGCGTTTGCCGGGGGAGCTTTCGGGAGGCCAGAAACAGCGAATCTGTATCGCACGCGCATTGGCAGCTGAACCCGATTTCATTATTTGCGATGAGGTGACATCGGCACTTGACCAGATTGTGCAGGAAGGCATTCTAAAGCTTTTGATGCGATTGCAAAAAGAATTGGGGCTGACTTATCTGTTCATCACGCATGACATTTCCACGGTGAAGGCGATATCGGATCAGGTGGTGGTGATGAATCAAGGGGAAGTTGTGGAACAGGGTCAGAAAACCGATGTATTCCAGCCCCCGCACCCAGAATATACAGAGCTTTTGCTGTCTTCTGTTCCGGAAATGGATCCGGACTGGCTGACCAATCTGAACGCTGCACGCCGCGCAGGTTAACGGGTTCACACGATATGAGCGGTAGACATTCGCAGTTGCATGCGTAAGTTTTTCAGCGGAATATTTGGCAAACCAATGTGCACTTCGAAAAGGATCACCCCATGTCGTCTTCTGATAGAATTTTTTCAACCTCCGGTCGGGGTAGGCTTTATAATTCGATTACTGAAACGGTGGGTGATACCCCCGTGGTAAAGCTTCACCGTATCGCGCCCGATCACGTAAATATGTATGTGAAGGTCGAAGCGTTCAATCCGGCCGCCTCCGTCAAGGACCGTCTTGCGTTGAACATTATCGAAGCTGCCGAAAGATCCGGTGACTTAAAACCCGGTCAAACCGTGGTTGAGGCCACAAGCGGAAACACCGGCATCGGGCTTGCCATGGTCTGTGCCGCCAAAGGCTATCCTTTGGTTGTCACAATGGCTGATAGTTTTTCCATAGAGCGGCGCAAATTGATGCGTTTCTTAGGGGCCAAAGTTGTTTTGACCCCACGGGCGCAAAAAGGCTTCGGCATGTATCAAAAGGCCAAAGAACTGGCTGAAGCGAACGGATGGTTCCTTGCCCATCAATTTGAAACCGGAGCAAATGCCGATATTCATGCCGCCACTACGGCTCAGGAAATTCTGGCAGATTTTAAAGACGCGGGCCTTGATTATTTTGTGACGGGCTACGGGACTGGCGGAACGGTCACTGGGGTTGCCCGTGTACTGCGGGAAAAATCTTCGAATACAAAAATAATTCTCAGCGAACCGGCCAATGCCGCGATTGTCTCCTCTGGGCATGGGCAGGAACGCAACGCACAAGGCGAACCCACCGTCAGCCATCCGCATTTTGAACCCCACCCCATCCAAGGGTGGACACCGGATTTTATTCCCTTTGTTCTGCAAGAGGCAATCGACAATGGGTTTTACGATGAACTGCTCAAAGTCACAGGACCCGACGGGATCGCATGGGCCAAACGTCTGGCCCGCGAAGAAGGGATTTTCACCGGTGTCTCAGGCGGGTCCAGTTTGGCTGTTGGGATCGAAGTTGCAAAATCCGCACCCGAGGGATCCAACATTCTCTGTATGCTGCCTGATACGGGTGAACGGTATCTGTCGACCCCTCTTTTTGAGGGCATCGAAGAAGAGATGTCAGACGAAGAAATCGCACTTTCCCAAAGCACCCCTGGATACCAGCTCTGAATTTTTGAAACACTATCTCCCGCAGCGCTTATGCGCCATGGCGGGGGATGGTTTCGCTAAGATCTTTTTCAAAAACAAGCGTGTCGTTTTCATATGCCTCAAGACGTGCCGTGAGATAATAGTTTTCATGATCTGCGCGCATTTCCGCGTAGCTTTCTGTGCGCGTTTGCCATCCGTCGCGGCCGTTTTCCATGGTCCAATGGGTTTTGCCGTGGGCCGAAAGAGGATCATCCGGGTGGATCGCCCACCATTCTCGCGCAATTCCCCCCGAGACAAGACCATGATCCCTGTCCTCGTTTTTGCCGAAATCATCGAGAATTTCCAAAGTGACGGTTCCTGAATGCATGTCCTCAATCACGCGGCGCGCATTGCGTGCGGGGCGCAAGATTTCAATGTCCCAAGGGGTTTCGGTTTGGGCCGGTGGAAAGACTCGTTCATCATTGAGACCGCTCTGACGCAGTGGAATATCAATGGAGCCTTGGTGTAAGCAGAGCGTCGTTGCTTCGGGGGAGGGCCACAAAAGCGGCCAGTAACTGGTGGAAACGGCCACGCGAATTTTATGTCCCTTTGGAACGCGATAGGCGATCTGATCCAGCGTGAGAGAAACATCAATGGCCTCTCCAAGGGGAAGAGGTTCGGGTTTTGTATGGCTGACGCGATGAGAGAGGTTCAACACCCCATAGGTGATCCGTGTTGATGCCCCGTCTGGATGAATATGTGTCAAGCGAACGGCAAGCTGAGCCTGAGGTTTGTCTGAGGAAAGCTTCAGGTGGACCTTGGGTGCGCCCACAATGGCGTAATCTTCGCTTAGCGGAGAGGACGTGTAACATATCGACATGGCATCATCTTTGCGCTGATCCCCCGGAAGTTCGGGTCCCAGCCAGATGGCGCAATATTCACCGCTTTGCATGCCGCAGGTCTGGGGGGATTTCACGCTATGGCTTAGCGTTTCAGGGTTTTCTCCCAAGCCTCCGTCTGCCTTGAAATACACGCTTTGCCAAGACAGCCCCTTTGGCCAATCATCCTCGACAATCCAGATGCCCTCCCTTTCTTCGTAAAAGGTTTTTGGGCGCACACCTTCCATCAAATAAGCGGAATATGCAGGATCTTCTTCTACACCGGTATCAATATCCTTGAGCCAGCGGTCCCACCAGCGCAGCGCCTCTTGCAGAAACCCAATTCTTGGTTCGGGAACGGCAAAATGGGGATATTTATGGACCCAAGGCCCGACGATACCTTTCACTGGGCCGCTAAGATTTTCGACTAAGTGAGAGACCGTGTTTTTATATGCGTCTCCCCACCCCCCGATGGCCAAGGTCGCCGCTTTAATCGCCGAGTAATCCTCGCAAACCGATCCATGTTGCCAATAGGCGTCCCGCGTCTGATGTTTGAGCCAAGTCATGGGCAAATAGGGTTCGTTTTCCAGCCGCGTAAGCCACATATCCCGCCATCTCTCCCCCACGAGGGCGGGATCAGGGGGGCGTGAGGAATAACCCCACATCGTTGATCCCCAGCCCATGTTTTCATTCAAGAGACAGCCACCCTTGTAGTGAATATCATCCGCAAATCGGTCCACCGTTGAACACAGTGTGATAATGGCCTTCAGGGCTGGTGGATCCATTGCGGCCACTTGCAAAGCATTGAACCCGCCCCAGCTGATCCCCATCATACCAACCTTACCCGTGCACCAAGGCTGCGCTGCAATCCAAGCGATGGTATCAGAGGCATCGTCAAGTTCTTGCTGGGTATATTCGTCCTCCATCACTCCGTCGCTGTCACCGTTCCCGCGCATGTCTACGCGGACGGAGGCAAATCCGCGTTTTGCGAAATAGGGATGGGTCAAAGCATCCCGTGCCGTTGTGCCGTCCCGTTTGCGATAGGGTAGAAATTCTAATATCGCAGGAACAGGGACGTCATGGGCATTTTGAGGCCGCCAAATACGTGCCGAAAGGCGACAGCCGTCCGGCATAAGGATCCCCTCGTCAGGGATCTCTAAGATTTCTGAAATATTTTGTGACAACATTGGCCTCGCCCCGCATGTCTGGCAGGTTCAGTTCACGGATCACACGGGGGCTTGTCAATAGAAATTGGAATGCCCGTTTGAGAGGTTGGTCAAACCATCCGAAGTGCTGGGGTGCGTGGTGTCACAGCAGAGGGATCAGTGCGCAGTTCAATCAAGGTTGAAACATCCGCCGCGCGCGCACGGGCAAACGCCGGCGCAAAATCTTCGGTTTTAGTCACGATCTCTCCCAAGCAGCCATATGACGCGGCAAAGGCCGCAAAATCAGGATTGATCATTGTGGTTGCAGAGGGACGACCCGGATATTCGCGCTGTTGATGCATGCGGATGGTGCCGTAAACGCCGTTGTTCACCACGATTACAATTATCTTCAGCCCATATTGCCGCGCGGTTCCAAATTCCTGCATTGTCATCTGAAAGCATCCATCCCCTGCAAGGCAAATGACGTCTCGTTGGGGGTGTTCCAGTTTAGCAGCAACCGCCGCGGGCAACCCATATCCCATTGAGCCAGACGTCGGGGCAAGCTGCGTGCGATAGCTTTTGTAGCTGTAATAGCGATGCAACCAGCCTGCATAATTCCCTGCCCCATTGGCGATGATCGCATCTTCGGGGAGGACGTCTTTCAAGTGGCAAATCACTTCTTCCAGCTTGACATCCCCCGGTGTGGTATAGGGTATTTGCCAATTCTGATAACTTTCCTTGGCTGCGACAGGGGGTTGTTGTTCGATGCCTTCCGTCAGTTCCGCGGCAATGGCGACGAAATCGGATGCTTTGCAGGCCAATCCGATCTGCGGGCGGTAAACGCGCCCGATTTCATTGGGATCAGCATGTACATGAATGATAGACTGTGTGGGGTTTGGACTATCAAACAGGCTGTAGCCGCTTGTTGTCATTTCCCCTAACCGAGCGCCAAGGACCAGAACGCAGTCCGAATTTTTGACACGTTCCGCCAGTTCTGGGTTTGGGGCGATCCCAACGTCGCCCACATAATTGGGGTGGCGGTTGTCCAAATAATCCTGACACCGAAACGACGCCCCGACAGGTAGCCCGAGGGCCGAAGCAAACTGCCCAAGGTTTTCTGCAGCCTCCGGGCTCCATCCCCCGCCCCCAACGATCACAAAGGGGGCTTGAGCAATCTTCAAACGATCGATCACATCGCTTACGGTCTCGTAAGATACCATTTGCTTGGCTGGGCGGGCTGGAAGCGCATCTTTCACTTCTGCTTTGGCCGAGAGCATGTCTTCGGGCAGGGCAAGCACAACGGGGCCCGGACGTCCTGACACGGCCACATGAAAGGCGTGTGAGATATATTCGGGAATGCGATCCGTGCGATCGATCTCGGCGACCCATTTGGCAAGGGGGCCGAACATTTGCTGATAATCCACCTCTTGAAATGCCTCTCGATCGCGCTGGTCGCTTGCCACTTGGCCGACGAAAAGCACCATAGGTGTGCTGTCCTGAAAAGCGATATGCACCCCCGCAGAGGCGTTGGTGGCTCCGGGCCCGCGGGTTACAAATGCAACCCCGGGATGGCCGGTAAGTTTTCCATGTGCCTCGGCCATCATAGCAACGCCGCCTTCCTGACGTCCGACAACCGTTTCAATGCCGCTTTCGTACAGCCCGTCAAGCGCAGCGAGGTAGCTTTCCCCGGGGATACAAAATACGCGTCGCACACCTTGTATCTTGAGCTGGTCGACTAATATCTGACCGCCATGTCGCATTTTTTGTCCCTTTTGGAATTGATCTCCTGAACCTTTTTCTTACGCCGCACGTAAATCAAGTATTTTGCGCGCTTCTTGCGCCGTCGCAACGGGGCGCTCATATTTTTCACAAAGCGCGACAACCCGTTCCACTAAGGCAGCGTTGGATGGCGCAAGCGTTTCCTTGTCAAGCCGCACGTTGTCTTCTAATCCTGTGCGCACATGCCCGCCTTGGGACACGCACCATTCATTGACCACGATTTGGTTTTTTCCAATGCCTGCGGCACACCAATCGGCATCCGGTAACAGCCGTTCAACGGTTTTAATGTAATAATCAAAGACATCTTTATCGACGGGCATCGCATTTTTGACCCCCATCACGAATTGTACATATAGCCGTCCCTTGAGGCGCCCATCCCGATTCATCAAAGCCGCTTGATGAATATGGGACAGGTCAAAGGCTTCGATTTCGGGTTTGACCGCATAGGTTGCCATTTCACTTGCCAACCAATCAACCAGATCTGGAGGGTTTTCATAAACGCGTGTGGGAAAATTATTCGACCCCACTGTCAAAGAGGCCATATCGGGTCTAAGCGGCAACATACCTCCGCGTTCAAGACCCGCGCCGGACCGGCCCCCCGTTGAAAGCTGAATGATCATGCCAGGGCAATGTCGCTTTAGCCCTTCCATCAACTGCGCAAAGCGGTCAGGATTTGAAGTCGGCGTACCATCTTCAAGGCGCACATGACAATGCGCGATGGAGGCCCCGGCCTCAAATGCGGCCTGCGTGCTTTCGATTTGCTCTGAAATCGTGATCGGCACTGCAGGATTGTCCGCCTTTTGTGGAACAGAACCCGTGATGGCGACACAGATGATACAGGGTTTTGTCATAGAGATTGAGCCTTTGCGCAGGAAATCTGTCGCTATAAAACGCCTTTATCGCACAGCATTCAAGATGAAGTATCACGAAATGTTACGATCTATTCCCCTCTCGGTTTTCAAATCCACCAAATGACGACTTAATGCGTCCAAACGACCTTTCGATCGGTCGCAAAATTTTCGCCATAGCCGCGCTGGCGAATGTTTGCCTTACGCTCTTTTGGTTCGGTTACAATGGCGTCGATGCCTTTGTCTTTGGCATAACTTAAGGCGGCCTCTTTGCTATCAAAGCGCAGTTTCACTTGGCTTTGTGTGTCATCGCTTGACGTCCAACCCATCAAAGGATCGACTTCGCGGGCCGAGCTTGGCACAAATTCCAAGATCCATTCCCGGGTTTTTGCTGTGCCAGACGACATGGCGGTGCGCGCGGGGCGATAAATACGTGCCTGCATGGTGGGACTCCTTTTGTCGGTTTATAGAACGTGTCGATGCGCCTTGTAAATATCCGCAAGGATCGTTCAAATTGGTGAATTTTTCCCCAGTTTGTCATTTTGCGCACGGATTGGACGTTGAAACTCTGCATTGCATCTTTATGTTCATTGTTCATGAAGGAGTAAGGCATGCTTGAACACTCTCTGGATCCCGGACAAGAAGATTTTCGCAGACGCCCCAAGCTTGAGGGTGGGGTCAGTTTTAAGCTGCATACCGAGTTTTCACCCGCTGGGGATCAGCCGACAGCGATCAAAGAATTGGCTGATGGGATCGCCGCGGGAGAGCGCGATCAGGTCCTTCTTGGCGCAACAGGGACCGGTAAAACCTTTACCATGGCCAAGATCATCGAAGAAACCCAGCGCCCTGCCATCATCCTTGCCCCTAACAAAACCCTTGCAGCCCAGCTTTACGGTGAATTCAAAGGGTTTTTTCCGGAAAATTCGGTCGAATATTTTGTGAGCTTTTATGATTATTACCAGCCAGAAGCTTACGTGCCCCGCTCTGACACCTATATTGAAAAAGAAAGCCAGATCAACGAACAGATCGACCGCATGCGCCATTCGGCAACCCGCGCTTTGCTGGAACGTGATGACGTGATCATTGTGGCTTCAGTTTCCTGCATTTACGGGATCGGCTCGGTGGAAACATATGGCGCGATGACCCAGGACCTGATCGCGGGAAATAGTTACAACCAACGACAGGTCATGGCGGATCTCGTGGCCCAGCAATATCGGCGCAATGATCAGGCCTTTCAAAGAGGATCCTTTCGGGTTCGAGGAGACAGTCTTGAGATATTTCCCGCCCACCTTGAGGATCGGGCTTGGAAATTATCCTTCTTTGGGGATGAACTTGAATCGATCACCGAATTTGATCCACTGACAGGTGAAAAAACCGGTCATTTTGATCGCATCAGGGTTTATGCAAATTCGCATTATGTGACGCCCAAACCAACGATGCAGCAGGCGATCATTAAGATCAAAGAAGAATTGCGCCACAGGCTCGATCAATTGGTCGGAGAAGGTAAACTTCTCGAAGCACAACGGCTGGAACAACGCACAAATTTTGATATTGAAATGCTTGAGGCTACGGGTGTTTGTAATGGGATTGAAAACTATTCCCGTTATCTGACAGGGCGGGCACCTGGTGAACCACCGCCCACTCTTTTTGAATTCATACCCGATAATGCGATCGTGTTTGCTGATGAAAGCCATGTCTCGATTCCACAAATCGGGGGGATGTATCGAGGAGACCATCGGCGTAAATTCACGCTGGCAGAACATGGGTTTCGCTTGCCCTCCTGCATGGACAACCGCCCGCTCAAGTTTGAAGAATGGAACGCCATGCGCCCGCAGTCTGTTTACGTGAGCGCAACACCGTCGCATTGGGAAATGGAACAAACAGGTGGTGTCTTTACCGAACAGGTGATCCGCCCGACAGGTCTTTTGGACCCGCAGGTCGAAATACGTCCCGTAGAGATGCAAGTGGATGACCTGTTAGACGAAGTTAGAAAGGTGGCCTTGTCAGGGTTCCGCACACTGGTGACGACCTTGACCAAACGCATGGCAGAAGATTTGACCGAGTATATGCACGAACAGGGTATCCGTGTGCGGTACATGCATTCTGACATTGATACTCTGGAACGCATTGAAATTTTGCGTGACTTGCGACTGGGAGCCTTTGACGTGTTGATCGGCATTAACCTTTTGCGCGAAGGTCTGGATATTCCCGAATGTGGATTAGTGGCCATCCTTGATGCGGATAAGGAAGGTTTTTTGCGATCTGAAACATCGCTCATCCAAACCATAGGACGCGCCGCACGGAACGTTGAAGGCCGCGTTATCATGTATGCTGACCGCATTACGGGGTCTATGGAGCGCGCCCTGGCAGAAACAGACCGGCGACGGGCCAAACAAATCGCATATAATGAAGCCCATGGCATCACGCCAGCGACAGTGAAAAAGAATGTCGATGATATTCTGGCAGGTCTTTATCAAGGTGATACAGATCAATCACGCGTAACGGCCAAGATTGACAAACCGCTTGTGGGCGCCAATCTGCAAGCTGTTCTTGAGGGGCTGCGCACAGATATGCGCAAAGCGGCAGAAAACCTTGAGTTTGAAGAAGCGGCACGTCTTCGCGACGAAATCAAACGGCTGGAAGCCGTGGATTTGGCTGTTGCTGATGATCCCCTTGCCCGTCAGGCGTCTATCGCTGCAGCGAGCGAGCCCTCCTCCCGATCCAAGGGCCGCTCAAGCGCAGGGCGTGGTGGGACGCGCACATATCGCGGAAAAGCGCAGAAAAAATATTGATGAGCATGACATGGGTGGCTGTTTGAGCACCTTAATAAGGTAGGCCCACATAATTTTCTGCTAAAGCTGTTTGTGCCGCCTCTGATCCTTCGAGATATGCAATTTCAGCTTCTTGCATATGTTGGCCAAAATCACCCTGCTCTGGAAAACGGTGTAATGTTGTGGTCATCCACCAAGAAAAACGCGATGCTTTCCAAACCCGTTCAAGCGCTTTGGTGGAATAGGTTTGTACGCTCCCTTTGTTGTTGTCCTCGTAAAATGACACCAATGCTTCCGTAAGGTAATGCACGTCAGAGACGGCAAGGTTCAAACCTTTGGCGCCCGTTGGCGGCACGATATGCGCGGCATCGCCGACAAGAAACAATTTTCCCCATTGCATCGGTTCACAAATAAAACTGCGCAAAGGGGCGATTGATTTTTCAATAGAGGGCCCGGTGATCAATGTATCTGCGGCCTGTTCGGGAATTCGGTGCTTGAGTTCATCCCAAAACCGCGCATCGCTCCATTGATCTATCTTGTCATCCAAGGAAACCTGTACATAGTACCGGCTGAGGTTTTCGTTGCGCATTGAACAAAGCGCAAAACCACGCGCATGATTGGCGTAGATCAGTTCATGGCTGACAGGGGGCGTTTGGGACAAAATGCCAAGCCAGCCAAAAGGATAGACGCGTTCAAATTCTTTACGTTGCTCGCTAGGAATGGTTTGGCGGGACACGCCGTGAAATCCGTCACAGCCAGCAACAAAATCGCAATCGATACGCTGTTCCTGCCCATTATGAACAAAGGTCACAGAAGGTGCATCACTGGTGATATCGTGAAGTGTGACGCCCTCTGCCATATGGATTGTTGTCAATCCCGCCTTGTCCCGTGCCTCGTAAAGATCTGCGGTGACCTCTGTTTGGCCATAAACTGTGACGTGTTTTTGTACATGTTTTTGAAAATCAATCCGAAACTGACGCCCTGCTGCGGCGATAAAGGTCCCTTCATGGGTAAATCCTTCGCGTGAGAGGCGTTCCCCAACACCGGCCTTGCGCAACATATCACAAGTTCCGGTTTCTAGGACACCGGCTCGTATGCGGCTCATAACATGGTCGCGGGTTTGGCGTTCCAGAATAACGTTGTCGATTCCGTGTTGATGGAGAATCTGGCCAAGCAAAAGCCCTGATGGGCCCCCTCCTATAATGCAAACCTGTGTGCGCATTTTTCCCTAACTTGCCTTTTGCTTTGGTGTCCACGCTCACTAAAGGGCTACGTTTTACACCATTTTTCTGCTTTAGCTCTGAGCGCGTTATTGAGTGTCAGCACGTCTGATGCCACTCCAACAAACCGTGCGCCAGAACTAAGATATACCTCTGTGTCCTGATCGTCCAATGACAGAATTCCCGCGGCTTTGCCAGAGGCAGATATTCGTTCCAATGCATTGAGAATGGTTTTTTGCACTTCGTCTGCTTTTGGATTGCCAAGATAACCCATATCTGCGGCGAGATCCGCAGGGCCGATGAAAACACCATCAATCCCCTCAACCTTCAGAATATCGTCCAAAGCCGATAGCCCGGTTTTGGTTTCCAGTTGTACGATCAGACAGATTTGTTCATCCGCGCTTTGGAGGTAATTTGAAAGTGTCCCAAATTGCGCAGCGCGGGCAACAAATGCGCCGACGCCACGTCTTCCAATCGGCGGATACCGGACTGCTGCGACAAGGTTTCGGGCCTCCTCGACCGTTTCGACCATAGGGATCAACAAAGACTGCGCCCCAGCGTCAAGGATCTGTTTAATTACCCATGTTTCCCCGACTGGTGCGCGAACAACCGCAGATGTAGGCAATCCCTCCAGAGCCTGCAATTGGATTGCGATGTCTTTGATGCCATTTGGGCCGTGTTCAGCATCAATTAACACCCAATCAAACCCGGCGCGCCCAACGATTTCTGCGCCGATAGTATCGGCAAGATTGAACCAACATCCGAATTGTGTTTTGCCCGAGCCAAGGGCCGATTTTAATTTATTTTCGGGGGCGTTCATCGGGAAATTCCTAATCAGGTTTCACAGCGTCAGGGTGGGCGGCAACGAAAGCGGGATGCGCGTCACATGCGTCGATCACTCTTTTTATGCGCTCACAGTCAGAAAAATCAGCACCCCATCTTATCGCGTTATAAATTTGGGGGATGAGGCAAACATCGGCCAAGGATAAAGACGCGCCCGTCGCAAACGGAGATTGTTCAAAGGCTGCAAGCATCGTTTCAAAGGCCCCCAGACCCGGTTCAATAAAGCGTTTCATCCAGAGCGCGCGGGTGTCCTCCGATCCAGACAGTTCAGTTGCATAACTTGCCACAGACAGATTACAGACTGGATGCACATCAATCGCTAATATTTGGGCAATAGCCCGCACTTTGGCCCGCATCGCCGGATCAATTGGCAGTAGACCCAAATCGCGCGTGTCATTTAAATAATCGATGATGGCAAGTGACTGGGTGAATTGATGTCCGTCGATGTCTAACACCGGTACCAATCCTTGAGGGTGGCGCGCGCGATGGATGTCCGATCGGTGTTCCCCCGTCAAAAGGTTCACTGAAATGGCTTTGTATTTTATCCCTGCAAGGTTCAGCACAATGCGCACCCGATAACTTGCCGAGGAGCGCCAGTAGTCATAAAGAATTGCTTCGCTCATGTTTTTCTCCGATCTTTGGCAAGTGTTATGGCTTTGTCTAACACGTCCATATCTCCAATATGGTTTGCCAGAAGAATGATCAAACGGGCGTTGAGCGCGTCGCTCTGTGCCTTAGTGAGCCCCTCGTGGGCAGTGAGGAGACGTTCGTAAAAATCGTCTCCATTGATGAAATTTGGATGAAGCTTCAAATCACTCATGCGGTATGTCCCAAAGCGGCCGATATAGCGCTTTTGATGGCTTTGGCGTCAAATTCTGTCCATCTTGCCGCAATATATTGATCGGGGCGAATAAGATAAATCGCTGATTTCTGCGCGCCAAGGTAGCGTTCATGAAGTGTCTGGTTTTTGTCATGCGCGGTTTCAAAGGCGATCAAGTCCAAAGGCGTGTCACTGTCCAAAGTTATCCGATCTGCGCTGAGGTTGAAGGTCACAAGGTTGAAGCCGGCAGAAAGGGTCTGTAACAGAAATCGTCCGTCTTCCAATTGTGCGTCCGGGCAGGGCGCGCCGGGGCGTGATTTGTCCGGAAGACCATCTACATCCGCACAAAAATAGGTGCTGGGACGATAGGAGGAAGGCAGGGACAGGCGCCCCGAATTCACCAGCGGTCGTGCAAAGGCATGATGTTCGGACAGCTCCAGAACGGCATCGCGAAACAACCGGCTGACGTCTGATTTTGGGGTGATGAAATCTGTTGAGCGGGTGGAATTTAGAATATTTTCGTCAGCTGCAAACACCCGTTCGCTATTGTAGCTTTCCAAAAGGCTTTCAGGGGCGTGTCCTTGGATCACTTCGGCAAGTTTCCAACAGAGATTGTCCACATCCTGAATGCCAGAATTAGCGCCGCGTGCGCCAAAGGGGGAAACTTGATGCGCACTGTCTCCGGCAAAAATGACCCGATTGTGCAAAAACCGCTCCATCCGGCGGCATTGAAAAGTATAGATGCTCACCCATTCCAGATCAAATTCCACATCTTCGCCAAGCATGGCTTTCAGTCGGGGAATGACATTTTCCGGTTTTTTTTCCTCTTCCTTGTCAACATCCCAACCAAGCTGAAGGTCAATGCGCCACACGCCATCAGGTTGTTTGTGCAAAAGGGCGGACTGGCCTTTGTTAAACGGGGGATCAAACCAGAACCACCGTTCGGTCGGAAATTCGGCCTCCATGGTCACATCAGCAATGAGAAAATTGTCTTCGAACACACGCCCCACAAAATCCAATCCCAACATTTGCCGCGTAGGGCTGTTGGCGCCATCACAGGCAATGACCCAATTCGCAGTGATTTGATAGGAACCTTCGGGGGTCTCAAGGGAAACCGTTGCAACGTCGCCGGTTTGATCCAAATCTACAACTTTGGTTTTGCCACGAATATCAACGGGCGCACCGTCGTCCTGCAATTTTTTTAGCCGTTCAAAGAGATAGACTTCGACGTAATATTGCTGAAGGTTGATAAAGGCGGGTCTTTGATGACCCTCTTCGGCCAAGAGGTTGAATTCATAAACTTTGCGTTCATCGAAAAAGACTTTACCAAGGTTCCACTGCACGCCTTTGTCTACGAGGCGATCGCCAACGCCCAAACGGTCGCAAATTTCAAGTGTGCGCTTGGCAAAACATATGGCGCGACTGCCAAAGCTGACCTTGTCGTTGTCGTCTACAACGACGACGGGGATATTGCGCTGGGCGAGATCAATCGCCGCACAAAGCCCGACAGGACCCGCCCCGACAATGACAACAGGGTGATGCGCTGGGGTTCGGGCATCCTGATCGGGATGGTGAAAATAAGGATAAAGAGGTCTCTCGAATATCTTATTCACGCTTGTAAGGCCTCCCACATCTGAAGATCGCGCTCAGCCGTCCAGATACGTGGTGTGTCAATCCCGCGGGCTTCGTCAAAGGCACGTGCCACGTTAAATGGAAGGCAGTGTTCGTAGATAGCGTAATCTTTGAACTTTGGATCGCAGGCATCGCGCACCGCGTCCCATGCATCTTTGAGTGTCCCGTTGCGCGCCGCGACGCGCGCGGCGGGGATGTAGGTGCTTTCCACGAAATCGCGGGTCAGCTCAATAGCCTCTTCGACCATTGCATCCCCGATCAGCGCGTCCCCGCGTCCCGGTGCAATGGCATCGGGTCGGAAACTGTGAATTTCATCCAAAGTGTCCCCCCAGTCGGCAAAATGCCCGTCTCCGCAGTAGCAGGCGGAATGGTATTCTACGATATCGCCGGTGAACATGACGTTTTCATCGGGCACATTGATCACTATATCCCCGGCGGTATGCGCACGGCCCAGATGCATCAGATCAATCCGGCGGTTGCCAAGATAGATGGTCATCGTGTTGTCAAAGGTGGTGGTCGGCCATGTCAGGCCCGGGATGCTTTCATGGCCTTCAAAGAGCCTAGGAAAGCGTTGAAATTCGCTGTCCCAGTCTTCCTGCCCGCGTTCCACCACCATCGCGCGCGCCATATCAGACATAATCACCTGATCCGCGCCAAAAGCTGAGGCGCCAAGCACGCGCACCGCATGGTAATGCGTTAGCACAAGATGGCTTATTGGTTTGTCTGTGACCGACCGCACGCAGTCGATCACCTTTTGTGCAAGGCGCGGGGTTGCTTGTGCTTCGATAATCATCACGCTGTCATCGCCGATGATTACACCGCTGTTTGGATCGCCCTCAGCGGTAAAAGCATAAATTCCTTTGCCGATCTCGCTAAAGCTAATTTTCTTTTCTGTCATATCGCCTTGCGATGCAAATGCCTTGGCCATTAGCGTTCTCCTGAAAATAGTAAGTTTTGTTGCGGTGCCACAGGGCGGAACGTGTGGTGGCGTTTGCACGCTCCACTGTATATGCGCCCCGAGGTATGGTTCCATTTATTCATCGTGCATATGGATCTTTGAGGGCCGGCAGCACGCGACCGGTGCAAAGGCCAAATCCGATTTTGTACCCTTCGCCTTTGGCGCTGCCGGATATTTCAATACAATCCCCATCTTCGATGAAACTGCGTGTTGGCCCGCCTTCGCCGATGGCCAGAGGCTCTTTGCCACCCCAGCTCAATTCCAAAAGGCTGCCGCGTTGGTGACGCTCTGGCCCCGAAATAGTCCCAGATCCCAAAAGATCCCCAGCATTCATCGGGCATCCGCTGGTGCTGTGATGGGCCAATTGTTGGGCGCTGGAATAATACATTTCGCGGTAGTTTGTCTCTGTGATGGTGGCTTCATGGTTGTCTTCTGTGATCAGGCGCACTTTGAGATCGATGTCATATAACATGGGCCCTTGATCTTTGAGATGATCCAAAAGTTCAAATTCACGCGTTGGCGTATTGCAACGAAACAGCTCAAGCGCGGCTTTGGTGACGATCCACGGGCTTATCGTTGTGGCTGTGGCTTTGGCCTGAAAGGGTCCAAGGGGTTGGTATTCCCATGCCTGAATATCCCGCGCGGACCAGTCGTTCAAAATAACATAGCCAAAGATCATTCCGTCCGCTTCGCTGACGCTCACGGGTCCGTCGCTATTGCTTCCCACGATCGCGCCCATTTCAAGTTCAAAGTCAAACCGTCGGCAGGGCGCGAAATGGGGAATACTGTCTTGCGGAGGCTTCAATTGCCCCCATGGGCGGCGCACATCTTTACCCGAAACCACAACCGAAGACGCCCGTCCATTGTACCCAATCGGAATATGCAGCCAATTGGGCGGGAGCGCATTTTCAGCGCCTCGAAACATGGTGCCCACATTGGTTGCATGATGGCGTCCGGCATAAAAATCGGTATATTCGGCGACAAGGACGGGCAAATGCATTTCCGCTTCAGCCAAAGGGGTCAGCATCTCTGAAAGGGCGTCTTGATCCCCGGCGCCAGCACTGAGAAGCTCCGTGAGCCGCGCGCGCAGCTTCGCCCAAGCGGCTGGGCCAAGTTCCAACAATTCATTCCAGAACGGCACGTCAAATACTGGACCTTCGTCAAATTCAATGAACCCTTCTTCCTCGGCGGCCTGACAGTCGAAAATCATATTTCCAATGGCAACTCCGCAGCGCGGATCGGTACCCTCGGTTGAAAAGACCCCGTAAGGTAGATTGTTCAACGGAAAATCTGTTTCTGGGGAATTTGCTGAGCTTACCCAGCTTTGAAGCAATGTCATAAAAGGCCTCTCTTTGATCACTTACTCGCGTGGTGGGTTGGGTATTATTTTTTGCCTGGTCTGCCGTCAAATTTCTTTTCAATATCTGACCAGCAGTCGATGTAATCATCCTGAAGTGGCGCTTCTTGCGCTGCAAATTGGGTCAGATGCTGAGGAAAGCGCGTTTCAAACATGAAGGACATTGTATTGGCAAGTTTCTGCGGTTCAAGCGTCGCATTGGATGCTTTTTCAAAGGCTTCCTTGTCAGGGCCATGGGGCAACATCATATTATGAAGGCTCATACCGCCGGGAACAAAGCCCTGAGGTTTGGCATCATACTGACCATAAATATTGCCCATAAGTTCGGACATGATGTTTTTGTGATACCATGGCGGACGGAATGTATCCTCTGCCACGTTCCAACGATCACGAAAGAGGACAAAATCGATGTTTGCGGTGCCCTCAACGCCAGATGGGGCGGTAAGCACCGTGTAAATGGAAGGATCGGGGTGATCAAACAGGATCGCCCCGACAGGGCAATAATCGTTGAGGTTATATTTGTAGGGCGCATAATTGCCATGCCATGCCACCACATCCAAGGGAGAATGCCCAATCTCAGTTTCATGAAACTGACCACACCATTTGATCACAACACGCGACGGCGTTTCACGATCCTCAAAGGCGGCGACTGGGGTCTTGAAGTCACGTCTGTTGGCAAGGCAATTGGCCCCAATGGGTCCACGAGAAGGCAGCGCAAAGGTCTGTCCGTAATTTTCACAGACAAATCCGCGCGCCGGACCGTTCAGCACTTCGACTCGGTACAAAAGTCCACGTGGAATGACCGCGATTTCCTGCGGGGCAAGATCAATGATGCCAAGTTCTGTGAAAAATCGCAGTTGTCCTTCCTGCGGAACGATCAATAATTCGCTGTCCGCGGAATAAAAATATGTATCCTCCATAGAGGCGGTCACGAGGTAAATGTGGCTCGCCATTCCGGTTTGTGTGTTCACGTCACCCGCCGTGGTCATGGTTCGCATGCCCGTTAACCAAGTCAGAGGGGCGTCTGAATAAGGCACGGGATCCCAGCGATACTGTCCCAGCGAAATGACATCAGGCACCACATTGGGCGCGGTATTCCATAAGGGAAGGTCAATTTTGCGATATCTGTGGGAATGTTTCACAGAAGGGCGAATCCGATAGCACCACGTGCGTTCGTTCTGGTGGCTTGGAGCGGTAAAGGCCGTGCCGGACAATTGTTCGCCATAAAGCCCGTAATTACATTTCTGTGGGCTGTTGCGCCCCTGTGGCAGGGCGCCGGGCAAAGCTTCGGTTTCAAAGTCATTGCCAAACCCAGGCATATAGCCAGGCGTCAGGGCCGTTTCTTGAGCGGCTTGAACAAACGTGTTGGGTTGGGACTGGTCTTTCATGGCAACACCTCTTGAATTAGTTACAGATATAACAGTTGCAAATGTAACTAACAAGACTTATTCTTCCCTCATGACCTCAGACCTTGACTTTGATATCCGACAATTCATACCCTATCTGCTCAATCAGGCGGCAGAAGAGAGCAGCCTCGCTTTTCAACGTATTTACAAAGACCGCTACGGCATGTTGCGCGGTGAATGGCGGGTCTTGTTCCATTTGGGAATTTATGAACGCATGACCGCCAAAGACATCACGGATCGTGCGCGCATTCATAAAACAAAAGTCAGCCGCGCGGTGCATAAAATGCAGTCCAAAGGATATTTAACCCGCGTTCCGGACGAAAATGATAGACGCAAAGAATGGTTGGAACTGACCAAGCTTGGGCGCGCGGTTTATGAAGACTTAAAGCGGGCGGCACGGGATTATGACGAAGCCCTGCTTGGGGCCTTTTCCGATAGTGAAATTGCCGGATTGAAACGTCTGCTCGGACGGTTGGGTCGTCCGACGTGAAAAATGAGGTTAAAACGCGTTTCCTGAAGGGACTTGCAGGGTTGAAGCAGTCATCTGACACTGTCTGGATTGGTTGGCGTCAGAACTCAATCGACACATTGGGCAAATCCAAAGTTTTAACCAGATCGCGCAGTTCCTGACGTGCTGCGATATTGGAAATATTGAGCTGTTTCACCCCAATATCTTTCAGATCCAACAAGGTCAGACCGCGAGGAAACAATTCACGGAAAATGACGCGTTCACTAAATCCGGGGGCAATGCGAAACCCGATCCGTTTTGACAGTTTCACAAGCGCGCGTTCCATCTTTTGTTTATTGACCATCTGCTGGGCGCCCATTCGGTTGCGCAAAATGATCCAATCGATGGGCGTGAGGCCGGCTTGGGCACGCAACTGACGCGCATGCCAGACCATTTCAGAATAAACTGAAGGCCCCTCAATGCGTTCTCCATCCGCACCAATCCGCGCCAAAAGGTCGAAATCCACAAAGCTGTCATTAAGAGGAGTGATCAGGGTGTCCGCCAAAGAATGTGCCACTTGGCTTAGCCTAGTGTGGGACCCAGGACAGTCGATGAGGATAAATTCACAATTTGATTCCATTGCCGCGATGACGGCAGAAAGGCGGTGGTCAAACACATTTTCGCCTTCAGGAACGGTCGCTTTATCAATTTCGGGCAACGGATAAAATTCAGGACTTTTCAAATCAAGCCCAATTTCACTTAAGTGATTGCGCCGATTGATGCAGTAACGTCCAAAGGTTTGTTGGCGAAGGTCAAGGTCGACTGCCCCTACCTTATGACCCATCCGCGCAAGCGCTGTCGCCACATGCATCGTCACAGTAGATTTGCCGGCCCCACCTTTTTCGTTTCCAACTACAATTATATGTGCCATTCAGCATCATCCCAGTATGAATTCGTTACTTTTATTCTATACGCTTCGCTTTGGCCAAGGTGAAGATTAATACGCAAAATTATGTGTCACTGTCCGCTGTTAGAGGTTGAGAGACTGAACCGCTTCTTTTGTCCACGCACAAACCTGAAGATTGTATTAACATAAATTCTGTTTTTGACAAAAAAGACCTGTTTCTTTTAAAAAAACACATCTTAACGCTGCGTTTCACAGTCCATCTCCGATGGAGGGCGCCACTGAAGACGTGTCTGAGTCAATTTCTTCAAAATCAAAGGCATCCAGCCGCCGCGCGCGTCGCCCTGCCTTATCAGCGCTGATTTTTATTTCGGAAATATCCTTTGCCGCCTGCGAGAAATGCCGGTCAAGATTTTCAACCCGCGTTCCCAATCTGTCTACATCCTGATAAAGAAGTCCCAGCTCTTTTCTGATAGCCCCGGCCTGCTCACGCATACGTGCGTCCTTCAGGATGGCGCGCATCGTGTTCAATGTAGCCATACATGTGGTCGGGGATACGATCCAAACCCGCGCGCTAAAACCTTCGCGTACAAGATCAGAAAAATTGGCGTGAAGCTCTGCGTAAACGGCTTCTGAGGGCAGAAACATTAATGCCCCATCAGCAGTTTCCCCTTCTATGATGTATTTTTCGGAAATATCGCGGATGTGCTTTTTCACCGCCTGACGCATCAATTTTGCGGCCTCTGCAATATCACGGTCGTTTTGGGCGGCGCGTAGTGCTTCGTAAGCTTCAAGGGGAAATTTACTGTCAATCGCAATGGGTCCCGGCGGATTGGGAAGATGGATCAGACAATCCGCACGCCGCCCGTTGGAAAGCGTGGCCTGCAAAGTGTAGCTGTCGCTGGGAAGCGCCTTTGTCACAATATCATTGAGCTGAATTTCACCAAAGGCGCCGCGCGTCTGTTTGTTTGATAGAATATCCTGAAGGCTCAGAACGTCTCCGGACAGTTTGGTGATATTGTCCTGTGCTTTGTCAATCGCCATGAGCCTCTGTTGTAGCTCTCCCAAGGAATGGGCTGTGCGACGGGAGGAACCCTGCAGGTTTTCGGTCATTTGCTGCTGTACCTGCGCCAGCCTTTGTTCCAACAGTTGCATCATTCCGTTCTGGGATTTGGTTTGGACGTCGGACACATGGTGAAGCCCACCGGTCAGCCGTTCCTGACCAGCGCCCAAATCTTGGACCCTTTGGCCCAGCACGTTGAGTTGCAGCGCGAGAGGTTCCACCAGTTTTGCGGATCTGTTCGATGCACGCAGGCTCAGCCACAACATAACCAAAACAAGCAAGGCGACCAGAAGGGCGATCTGTATCACAGGGTTGTTGAAATCAATACTTGCCGTCATCGCCTGCCAAACAACCGTTCAATGTCGGATAATTTCAATTCCACGTATGTGGGCCGTCCATGGTTGCACTGACCGGAATGGGGGGTAGTTTCCATTTCGCGCAACAGCGCGTTCATTTCTTCTCCGCGAAGTCGTCGTCCCGACCGCACGGAACCATGGCAGGCAACGCGGCTCAGCACTGCGTCGATTTTGTCTTTAATTGATTGCGTATGTTCCTGATCATTGAGCTCATCCAGAACGTCCAAGACAAGTGCCTTGACGTCTGTATCCCCCAATATCGCAGGCGTGGACCGCACAGCTATCGCGCCAGTGCCAAAGGGTTCAATTGACAGCCCGAGGCTGTCCAATGTGTCACGAACCCCCATCAATCGCCCGCAGTCATCGGCGCTCAGGTTGATAATTTCGGGGATTAAAAGCGCCTGAGAGGCAACACCGCTTTGCTGCATCTGGGTTTTCAGTTTCTCGTAAACCAGCCGTTCATGCGCGGCGTGCTGATCGACAATCACCATCCCGTCTCTGGTTTGGGCGATGATATAATTTTCATGGACCTGCCCCCGCGCGGCCCCTAAAGGATAGTGTTCTTGTGGTTTTTCCGGGGTGGGTTCCGTCGATGTGTCGTCAATGTCATTAACGCGCGCAAACACAGCCTCGGTCTCTGAAGACTGTGGAGCATGAAATTGGTAATTCGCCGCTCTGACCGCCCCGCTTGGGCGGTCCATCTGATATGAAAAGCCTTGTTGCGGCATTGTCTCTGCCCGCGCGGCACCAAGCATTGAGGCCGCCACGGTCGAGGACGCGCGATGACCTGCTTCTGCAAGTGTATGTCGCAGGGCAGAAATAATCAGTCCCCGTAACACCCCGGGTTGGCGAAACCGGACTTCGGATTTTGCGGGGTGCACGTTCACGTCGACCAGAGTCGGGGCACAGTCCACAAACAACACTGCAGCGGGATGTCTGTCACGGGAGAGAAAATCGCTATAGGCGGCGCGTAAGGCGGCGATCAAAAGTTTGTCTCGAACGGGGCGATTGTTCACGAACATATATTGCATGACTGCTGCCCCCCGAGAAAAGGTGGGCAAGGCGGCATACCCGCTCAGCGTGAACCCATCACGTTCTGCCTGAACAGCGACAGCGTTCTCTGCAAACTCCTTTCCTAAAATTTGCATCAAACGGCGGTGTAAGGCATCGAAAAGATCACCCGTTTCCGGCAAGACTTTGAAGAGCGCGCGTGATGTTCCTCCGGAAACATCATGCACGTCAAACCCCACAGAGGGGGACGCCATAGCAAGACGTCTTATCACATCTAAAATACTTTGGGTTTCGGCGCGATCTGTGCGCAGGAATTTCAAACGCGCAGGCGTTGCATAAAAGAGGTCGCGCAATTCTATTTGCGTTCCCTGCGCGAAGGCTGCTGGTTTTGAGGGGGACAGGGTGCCTCCCGAAACAGAAATCTGGCTTCCCTCAAACCCGCTGGCACGGCTGATGATGCTCAGACGCCCAACCGCACCCAGTGAGGGTAAGGCTTCGCCGCGAAAACCGAAGCTTTGGATATTCGTAAGGTCAGATCCGTCGATTTTAGAGGTTGCATGTCGGCTGAGCGCGAGGGGCAGGTCATCAGGGCGCATGCCGCAGCCGTCATCGATTACCCGGATCAGCGTTTTACCACCATCAGAAATATCAACGCGAACATGGCGCGCACCGGCGTCCAAGGCATTTTCGACAAGCTCTTTGACCGCAGAAGCAGGGCGTTCCACCACTTCGCCCGCCGCAATACGATTGATCGACGCCTCATCTAATTGGCGAATACGCGGTAAATCTTCCGATATATGGGGTAGTGCATTTGACATACCACAAATTGTAGCATGTTTCTCCGCGATTCTGCTATGTCTAACTTTGAGAATTTTTGCAGGCATTTCGGATGTGAACCATAAACGAAATGGCTTTTTCGCTTTGTCATCTTACATTCCAAATGCGATGGATCTAGATAGGAAACGCAAGAGTCATTTCCGCTGATTAGGAGGATGTAATGTACAAAATTGTTGGATCAGTAAAAAGTAGGGCGTTCAGAGTGTTGTGGTTGCTCGAAGAACTGGGCCTAGCCTATGAACATCTGAATTTTGCACCACATTCTGAAGAGGTTCTGCGTTATAACCCAAGTGGCAAAGTACCAGTTCTCGTTGATGGTGATGCCGTGATTTCGGACTCAACTGCGATTATGACCTATTTGGCGGATAAACATGGCGGCTTAACTGCCAAAGCTGGAACCTTGGCACGTGCACGGCAGGACGCAATGCTGCATCAGGTTCTGGACGAGGTGGACGCCGTTTTATGGGCCGCCTCCCGGAGATCGCTGGGATTGTCCAAGATGCAGGATGCAGAGGCTATTCGCGGCGCGTTTGAGGCGGAGTATGCCAGAAATATTGATCGGATCCTTACACAGATAAAGGGCCCATGCCTGATGGGAGAGGACATCACGATCCCTGACCTTGTACTCACCCATTGCGGGGGATGGGCTTTTGTTGCGAAATTTCCAACAGACAATGCAGAGTTTAAAAACTATCTCAAAACCATGCGCGCACGTCCTGCCTATCAACGGGCGAGCGTATTGGCCCAGAGTTAGTGGGTTTGGTGTTGCAAGTACTCGATCGCCTTCGTCCCTGCCCATCGGCCCGTGGCAAGAGCAGCTGAAATCAGGTAGCCCCCAGTGGGGGCTTCCCAATCGAGCATCTCTCCGACGCAAAAAACCCCGGGCATAGATTTTATCATTAAGGTTTCATCCAAAGCGTCAAAAGATACTCCGCCACCCGTCGAAATTGCCTCTTCGATAGGTCGCAACCCCTCATGACGGACAGGCAAATTCTTTATTAGTTTTGCCAATTCTTCTGCGTCCTTTGGAAGCGGTCGCGCGAATTCATGCAAGAGAGATTGTTTTTCGGGACCAAGTTTAAGAGCTTTGCGCCAAAAAGTGCTTTGACTGTCTTTGCCCTTGGGTTTGTTCAGCGCCGTTATGATTTTATTCAGGGACCAATCTGGCAGTAAATCAATTTTCAGATCCTTGTTTTGACGCAAATCACGGGTGATTTCGTAAATACCACTGCCTTCCAGCCCTTTAGCGCTGATTACGGCTTCGCCGCGTACCCTGCGGGCATTTGTGAGGAAGGTGACAGATTTGAGCGGTTTGCCAAATTGGGCGCTCATATGGGAGGACCAGTCAATTCTGACCGCCACATTGCAGGGGGTAAAGGGCGCAAGCGGAATTTTTTGGCCTGCAAACCATGCAGTCCAAGCCCCGTCAGAACCTAACCTTGGCCAGCTCGCCCCCCCAAGTGCCAGAATCGTCACGTCAGGACAAAGCTCTTGCGTACCTTCGGGTGTCTCAAAGGCAAAGGTGCGTCCATCCCCGCCGGCCCATCGCCATCTTGTCCGCAGAGTGACCCCTTGGTCTGACAAGCGCGCCAGCCAGGATCTCAGCAAGGGGGATGCTTTCATCACCTTGGGAAAAACGCGTTTTGTCGAGCCGACAAAGGTCTCTGCCCCCAGTCCGTCTGCCCATGCGATCACGTCCTTGCTTTGAAAGGTGCCTAATATAGGTGTCAGCAGGGACTGTCTGCCCCAGTATGCCTGTTGAAAAGTTTCAAAGGTCTCCTCTTTTGTCAGATTCAGCCCTGATTTTCCTGCCATCAGAAATTTACGGCCCGCTGAGGGTTTTGCTTCGGCGATTGTAACAGAAATGCCGGCCGCACTCAGCCGGTCAGCCGCCATGAGCCCCGAGGGCCCGCTTCCTATCACCAGCGCCTGTTTGCGCAAAATTAACCACCCCTTTTTCTGCCCTGAGCTCAACCACCCGTTGCGGATAAGGGATGGTGATATTGTGTTCTTTGAGCGCATTCCAGATTAAAAACAAGACGTCAGATGAATATTTGTGTTTTCCATCGTCAATTCCGTTCACCCAGAATTCGACTGAGAAATCAACACCATTGTCGCCAAACCCGCGCAATTCACAATCTGGTGGATAGGGTTTGCTGAGAACTTCAGGGTGTTGGGACACTGCTTTTTCGATAATATCAGGCACCAGATTGATGTCTGTGTCATAAGACACTGAAAACGGGGCCTCGTAGCGATTTGCGCTGCCTTGATCTGAATAATTGACCACGCGGGTGGTGATGAAATCTTCGTTTGGAACAACAATCCACCGACCATCGTAGGTTTCTAGGATCATGGAGCGCGCGGTGGTTTTGACGATGGTTCCCGCTTCTCCGCCATCCAGTTCGACGTAATCGCCTACGGTGGCCTGACCTTCGAGCAAAAGGATCACGCCAGAGATAAAGTTTGACGCAATCTTTTGCAGACCAAAACCAAGGCCGACGCCGACAGCGCCCCCGAGGACAGCCAAAGAAGTCAACGAAATCCCCATGATGTTCATCAAAACGAGAAAGGCTGCGCCAAAGATCATGATCTCGGCTGCTTTGCTTGCCAATTGACGGGTGGCGGGGCGCATTTCCTCCTGCTTGCTGATAAAGCCTGAAGATTGGTCGTTGGACCAACGTCCAAACCAAAAAATAATGCTGCCGACAACGATAAACTGAACCAGCCATAAAAGGTCAAAGGACAGGTTGCCAAGCGGGACAACGGTTGCTTTGAGCTGTGAGGCCACAAATTCGATCAACCCCAAAGCATAAAGCGCACCGACTGGAATGAGAACAAATTTACCCAAGAATTTCAGCATGGGATCATGCAGCATTGTTCTTGCAAAGGTGCGGATGGCGAGGAAAAGAAACACACGTTTGCCAAAGGCAATCACGGCACCTGATCCAAAAACAGAGCGTGTGACGGATTCCCCAATTCCCGTCAATGCATAGGCCAGTAGCGGCAGGATCAATGGCATGAAGCGAAGCACAAAGCGACGCGTTTTGGCAATGGGGCCCGTGGCCTCATCCGCCGGCGCCAGAAGGGCTGCGATCACGGGGTTAAACTTGCGCGTTAAGATGACTGCCAGAAAATAGGCAAAGAGCAAGATCACAAATTGCGACCATGCTGCCGGGCTTAGAAGCCAAGTTAACGCAAACTCATACACTGGCTTGGCATAGGCCAAAGCCTTCTCAAATACCGCAGGTTCCAAAGGCCGTATCCCTCATGATTCCTTATGACACCTTGACATCTACATGACGCGAAGTGCCTCATAAGGCAAGAGGTGCTCTATGTCGGATCCAATTTGTCCATTGTGCGAACGGCCCATTCCGGAGGATGTTCCCCAAAGTCTGCACCATCTGATCCCACGTTCAAAGGGCGGTAAAGGTGGGGAAACAGTGTTGTTGCATCATCAATGTCACAAAGAAATACACGCCGCCTTGAGCGAAGGTGCGTTGGCGCGCAATTTCAATACGATTGAGGCGTTAAAGGTCCATCCGCGGCTGATGAGGTATATTTCGTGGGTGGCAAAACGCCCTGCATCGTTTATTTCGCGCACGAAAGTTAACAGGCGGTGAGCAGCCTTTTTGCCGGTTGTGGCCTGCTGAGATCGGAGTTTTGAGTATTTTCACAAAGAAAAAGTGGAAGAGATTTTTCCGGGGTCAAATTCTAGAAAGATCATGGATATCGGTTCAGGAGAACGGGCTGCACATTTGTTTTATGGACATGGCATGTTCTGGCTTTGCATTGAGGGCGCCATCGCAAAGAAAATATGCCATTTCGAGGAGCGTTTCCGGAGTGCATATTCGATCGATAAGACCATAGGTAAGCGCCTCTTGGGCGGTTAATTTCTGGCCCGCCATCAGTATAATTTTTGTGCGTGCGGGACCGATGAGGGCGGACATTCGTTCCGGATCGCTTGGTTGGGGGAGGTAACCGAGCGCCATGACGGGATAAAAGAATTTTGCAGTGGGCACCGCAAGGCGCAGATCGCAGGCGAGCGCCATTCCAAATGCTCCGCCTGCCAGGGTGCCGTTCAGTGCGGCAATGGTCAGGCAGGGAAGCTTAGCGATGGAATCCGATACCCGTTCCCAAACATCCGAGGTGGCCAATCCCGCTTTTGCTGCCTCTAAGTCTGCGCCAGCACTGAAAACTTTACCGCTGCCTGTAATAATTAAAGCGCGCGCGTTCTGCGCATCTTGGACAATTTCATAGATCTCCTCAAGCATCTGAGCGGTAAGCGCATTGGCTTTGTCGGGACGATTGATGCGTAGCGTCCAAAGACCTTGAGATTTTTCAATATCGATCATGCGAGCCCCAGAATCTTAAGAATGTCCGGATCTTTGAGGCGAATTTCCTGTCCTATGAAAGGATCTGCTTCTTTGGTGCACATCCACAAAAGCGCTTTTGCGGGCCATTCCGGTGGACTGTGATCTGCCCATTCAAGCTGACTGATTGGATTTATTCCGCTTGCTTTGATGTCGATTTGCATCTGCGTGGCGACAGTACCCGGAGAGAGACCCATGGAGCGGATGCCGGATGCACGGTATTCGTGGTCAGTGCAGGCGGTGAGCATGGCTGCACCGGCTTTTGATGTGCAATAAGCGCTCCAGCCTTCGACAGCGGAATGGGCCGCGCCGGAGCTCACGGTGATAATCGTGCCCCCGCCATTGGCTTTCATAATTGGAAGTACGCAGTGGTTGGCATAAAACACGCCTTTGATGTTCACATCAATCAAGGCCGCCCAGGATGCAGGATCCGCCTCTGCCTGATGTGCAATGGGTTGAAGCGCGGCAGCGTTATTGATCAAAATATCAATCGTGCCAAAGGAAGAGAGAGTTTTTTTCACGGCGGATGCGATATCGCCGTAAACTGATATATCACCTTCCAAAGGAAGCGCATTGTGTCCGATGTCCTCCGCGATCTGTTTTAGCGCAGCGCCATTTCTGGCAAAAAGAACAACATTTGCACCGTTTTCGGCGAAAGCTTTGGCGGCCGCTCTGCCAATGCCGCGGCTTGCTCCTGTGATGAGAACGGTTTTTCCCGATATTTCCATCCTTGTTACTCCTCAATGCACTTGGGACATCAATACCCTGCACTTGGTCTAAGTGACAACCTAAGCCTTGTCGATCATCTTAAAGAGGTGCCGATTTCAACCGTGACTTACCAGATTTACAAACTATATTCCCTGGAAGTTTAGGTTACAAAGGATCTCTGGGTGATGATCAGAAAAAAGTTTTCTTCCGCATTCATATTAATCGGCACCGTACTCTGTGCTGGCTCAGCCAGTGCCAATATGAGTCCAGAGGAAGCTTGGGAGCATATTGTCTCACGTGCTCAGGCCTCGGATTATGTGGTCTCTGCAATCAAGTCCAGAGATGGGGATCAGCTGACAGTGACCGATATTGTGTTTCGCATTGATGATTTTGATGCGGGCTTTTCTTTAAAATTTGAAACCGGAGACTGGCAGTTTTCACAGCAAGCGGACGGGTCTGTGCGCATGGATATGGCGGAAGACGCCCGCTGGGCTTTGCGATTTAAAGATATGGATGATGAACGTGTTGAGATTGATTTGGCTCAATTTTCCAAAGACAGCCTTATGGTTTTCAAACGTGATGGTGATGAAATCCGTTCGGAATATGAATTCGGTTCCTTGAGGTTAGATTTTTTGAGGCTGGCAGATGAAATTGAAGTGATTGGAAAGGACCAGTTACAATTTTCGGTGACCTTAAATGATATTTCCGGAAACTCACAGTTTCGCCAGTCAGACTTCAACGTCACAAGCGGGAATATGGATATTGCGACCGCATGGATTGACATGAATATTGCCCCAAAAGACGAGGATTTTCGCGCCTCATGGAGATCAAACTTCTCTGACCTAGTGTTTTCATCGACCTCTCAAACCCGTGATGGGGTATCTTTACAAGATTTTGAAAAGGCCATTCGATTGGGGATGAATTCCGCGACGATCTACAGCTATGGTCAGGGTCAGACAGAGATCCGCTTTGTTGGGGAGGATGGTGATGTTGTAATGAGCTCGTCCACCATGGGGGGACGCACCAGTGCGGATCTGTCAAAACTCGGTGTGAATTTTCTGTCTGAAATGTCAGGCTGGAATGTGTCTGTGGGCGGAAGCCTTGTTCCGATGCCATTCGATGCCTCACTTGGGGCACTTGTTTACGGGATGTCGCTGCCTGTGGTTTCTTCTGAAGAACAGCAAAAGGTCGGGCTTCGGTTGGAAATGGAAGACCTCAGTGTGTCAGACGCCGTTTGGGATATGTTCGATCCCTTCCGGGTGTTTGACCGTGATCCAGTGACCCTGAAATTTGATGTAAGTGGGATGATGCGGCTGTTGGCGGATTTTTCTTCTTTTGATGTTGAGGATGCTGACGATATCGGAGCATTTCAAGACGCCGCAGAGCTGAACTCATTATCGATTAATTCCCTTTTACTTTCAGCGCTTGGAGCCTCTGCCGCCGTCGATGGTGAATTCACCTTCGACAATAGTGACTTTTACACCTTTGACGGAGTACCGCGTCCTGAGGGCAGCGTGCGTTTGACGATGAAGGGAATAAATGCTCTGCTTGATAAGCTAAGCAATTCCGGACTTATAGGTTCAGAAGAAGTGATGGGCGCTCGTATGTTTATGGGAATGTTCACCATCCCTGTAGGTCGTGATGAACTTGAAGCAGAGTTATGGATTGACCAAAATGGCGGTGTTTATGCCAACGGGCAGCAAATCCAGTAGCACGGGTTCCCCACACGGAGGCTGTCCGCGGGGCTTGTCGCAGAGGGGCTCAGGAACGTAAGGCAGGCAGCCCGACGCCAGTGGCTTCAAATCCCCCATCCACGGCGAGCACCTGCCCAGTGATATAAGACGCCTGATCACAAGCAAGGAAATAGATGGCGTTGGCAATTTCCTCTTCCAGACCATAGCGGTTCAACGGAATTGCATCGTGGTAGGCATCGATAATGTCTTGTGTATGGACAGCCATGGCAAGTTTTGTACGCACAGGGCCAGGGGCCACACAATTCACACGGATGCCGAATTCACCCAGTTCCACGGCTTGCTGTTTGCTCAGCTGCATGACGGCTGCTTTTGACGTGCCGTAGGCAACCCTGAGCGTTGAGGCACGCAAGCCGGATATTGAGGCAATATTGACGATGCTGCCTTTGGTTTTTTTCAAGCTCGGGACAAGCGCCTGAGACAAAAAGAACATGCCATCCAAATTTGTTTCCATAACCCGTCGCCAGCTGTCTGGGTCGCATGTTTCGATCCTGCCAAATTCCGCCACGCCGGCATTATTGATCAAAGTGTCGAGTGAACCATGGGATTTTTCGACGGTTTCGGCAATCTCATGAGCGGCACTTGTGGAGGAGATATCAAAATGCAGCGCGGTAGCGCCAGATACTTCTTTTTGAGCTTTTTCCAGCTCTGTGTCATCCCTGTCCAACATCAGGACGCGATATCCCTGCGCGGCAAATTTCTTGGCTGTTGCAAGCCCAATGCCCCGTGCGGCACCCGTAATCAAAGCAATTTTTGACATTATATCCGTTTTCCTCTTCGCGGGCTTTGTTTTGTGATCCGATGCTGGCTATCATGTTAAAGCGAGCGCTTGCGCTTTGCTACCGTGTTTATTACCTGTCTTATAAAATTGATGGACCCAAAATGATGCAAGCCTCAAAGCACGACTCTTCAGATGATATTGCTTTTCAACTTCTCTCTGCGGCGAAAAAAGCCGGCGCTGACGATGCGGATGTTTTGGTTGCCGAAGGGGTGTCAACAAATGTGGAAGTGCGTAATGCGACCTTGGAATTGGCCGAAAGATCCGAAGGCATTGACCTTGGGTTACGCGTCTTTTTAGGCAAAAAACAGGCGATCGTTTCGGGGTCAGACGGACGCCCAGAGACAATCGCAGCTATGGCAGAACGCGCTATCGCCATGGCGAAAGAGGCACCTGATGATCCTTATTGTGGACTTGCACAGCCAGAGGACTTTGCCAAGGATTGGGATATAGCAGCCTATGATCTTTACGACTCCTCGCAGGAACCAGATGCAGATCATCTTCAACGGGAGGCTTGCAAACTGGAAGCAGCGGCGCTGGAATGTAAGGGTATCGAACAAACCAGTAATGCCTCTGCCAGTTATTCCAAAAGCGCGGTGTTTCTTGTCACAAGCAACGGGTTTTCGGGGAGCTATCAAAGAACATCACATGGGTTAAGCTGCGTTGCCATTGCGGGGACAGGCCTTGGGATGGAGCGCGATTATGACTACGATGATCGCATCCATGGCAGGGATTTGCGCCCCGCCGAAGAGATTGGCAGGCGCGCAGCGGAACGTGCCTTGTCCCGCCTTAACCCTGAAAAACCACGCTCTGGCGTTTTTCCGGTTCTTTTTGATGAACGCGTGGCGTCGAGTTTAATTGGTCATTTGATCAATGCTGTGAACGGAGCGTCTGTGGCTCGCGGATCTTCGTGGTTACGTAATCACCTCAATCAACAGGTTTTACCGGCCTCGCTTTCTTTAGTCGAAGATCCCACACGGCCAAGGACCAGCGGATCCCGCCCGTTTGACGCAGAAGGATTACCCAAACGCCCAAGACATATTGTAAAGGACGGGATCTTGCAGGGTTGGACCTTGGACCTTTCGTCGGCGCGCAAATTGGGGATGGCTTCCACAGGTAATGCGGCGCGCTCGGCAGGATCGCTACCCAGCCCCCAAGTTGGGAATGTGACCTTGGGCGGGGGCGCAAAGACGCGCGCTGAATTGTTGTCAGATATGGGTACAGGACTTCTGGTTACGTCAATGATAGGGTCGACTATCAACCCCAATACTGGGGATTATTCCAGAGGTGCTGCCGGACATTGGGTGGAAAATGGCGAAATCGTTTCTGCCGTCAGCGAATGCACGATTGCTGGAAATTTGAAAGACATGCTGCTCAGAATGATTGCGGGAAACGATGCGCAGGTTCATTTGTCAAGGCGCGTGCCCTCTGTGCTGATCGAAGGGATGCGTATTGCAGGACAGTGATCTTTCCCTTTTGATCAAAGCTGCAAAACGCGCTGCTGAAATCGCGCTGCCGTTGTGTAATGGAGCAGCAAAATCATGGGATAAAGATGATGGCTCCGGTCCGGTTACCGAGGCAGATTTGGCAGTCAATGATATGCTCATCACCCTATTGCGCTCAGAGAGACCAGATTACGGGTGGCTGTCTGAAGAAACCGAAGACCATGCGTCTCGGTTGGACAAACGACATTGTTTCATCATTGACCCGATCGATGGTACAAGAAGTTTCATGAATGCAGAAAGCACTTGGGCCCATTCATTTGCCATTGTGACGAATGGTGTGCCAACTGCAGCTGTGGTTTATTTGCCAGCTCTTGATCATCTTTATGCGGCTGAGATCGGACAAGGTGCGACCCTTAATGGTGAGAGCATTACTGTAAGTGCACAAAGAAAACTGGAAGGCGCAACCGTGCTGGCAGCGCGTCCCGCCCAGTCTGCAAAATTCTGGAAAAACGCGCGCGTTCCCGAATTTGACCGGCAACACCGGCCATCGCTTGCCTATCGCCTTGCGCTCGTGGCTCAAGGACAGTTTGACGCCATGATTACCTTTCGCGACAGTTGGGAATGGGATATCTGCGCGGGCGCACTTATTGCCTCAGAGGCGGGTGGCGTGGTGAGCGATCGTGTGGGGGCGGCTCTTATCTTTAATCAGGCCTGCCCAATGACAAAAGGGGCCATCGTTGCTGGCCCCAGTCTGCATCGCGATATTATAGCACTGTCAGATGCGAATTAACGGTTGGATCAACCTGTGGAACATTTTGCGGAACTTAAGGGGTGCTTCAGTAACCGCAAGACAGATGCAGGGTTTTCCATCCATCGCAACCGGCGTGTGGTTGGTTGAACCATCTGCAATTTCAACATCACCTTTTGCAAAGTAATCATTTTCATCCGCAAAAGCGCCTTCGAGAACCAATGTTAATTCAAGACCCCTGTGGCTGTGATCGGGCATCTCTGCTCCGGCGGGGATATACAAAAGCCGCGCTGTAGCGTCTTCGGAAGTCTCCAATACTGCCTGCTTCACACCCATCCCCAAGGGTTGCCATTTTATGTCGACAAGGCTGTGGCCTACATAATCACTAAGAGGTTCAGGAAAGTCTGATTTCAGTTTTTTCTCGGGTTGTGATACGGATTGGCACGCGTTTATCCGTTCTAACGTTTTGGAAAATGCACAATCGGCAACAGTAATGTTTGTATCTTGCTCCATAAGCGCACCCCCCAATGCATTGAAGCTTTCAAGCATGCTTCGGCAGTGATCACACATCGACACATGTGCAGCAACGGCGATTGAAAAGCCTTCTGCCAAATTACCAGTCGCATAGGCCATCAAAAGATCGTCGCTTACGTGGTGTTTAATTGTTTCCATCATACCTATATCATTTCATTGCATGGCGCAGGCGATCAAGTGCAAGCCTTATACGGGACTTTATAGTCCCTAAAGGCAATCCAGTCGCTGCGGCAATTTCACTATGGGACATATCGCTAAAATATGCGCGTTCAAGCAATTGGCGCTGTTTTGTCGGTAAATTCGCAATTGCCTGTCCCAGACGCTCTGTTTCCTGTTGAAGGCCGATCACGTCTTCCTGATCCGGCTCATGTTCTGGTCCCCATCCCAGATCTTCGGGTTCGGGTCTTTTTTGCTTTCTCAGCGCATCAATTTTTTTGTTTCGTGCGATGGTGAAAATCCAAGTCGCCGCGCTTGCGCGCGTCGGATCAAACAGATGCGCCTTATGCCAAACGGTGGCCATCACTTCTTGAACGCACTCTTCTGCCATGGCGTTGTCGGTTCCCGATTTCATCAAGAAACCCTTCACCTTGGGCGCAAAATGGTTAAACAGGCGCTCAAAAGCTTCGATGCTTTTCTCGCGCCGCACCAATTCAAGTTCATTTGCCCAACGTGCAACATCGATCCCATTTTCACTCGTCACTGACTGATACTCGCCGTTAGGTCTTGCGCTTTTGTCATTCGTAACACATACCTCGCCAAGAAGCGAGCCATCAGCATGACAAGATTGCGTATCTAACGGTATCATACTTAGGTTACGGTTGGACAGTTTTGCCGGATCAAAAATAGTTTTTGTTTTCTTTTCATCCGCTTTTGTTTGCTAAGCGTACACACTCTAAAGCGACGGAGAATGCAGATGAATATGGTGGCCCCACT
>Ga0075480_10000135_pt1 | contig 37995 bp, 34 predicted proteins | sample DEB08_DNA_7_FD_81590 | JGI IMG/M metagenome (GOLD analysis project Ga0075480, IMG submission 81590) | Aqueous microbial communities from the Delaware River and Bay under freshwater to marine salinity gradient to study organic matter... | ecosystem: Environmental > Aquatic > Marine > Coastal ... | reverse complement strand
CTCGGCGCCTTTTCGTTGCTGTCCATGTAGTCGCAAACCGCCTGATGGGTCGCACGCCAGCGTTCGACGCCGATCGAAACTTCGCACGAAATCACGACGGTACAAAACTTTTTGCTAAAATCCAGGTCGCCCGTCACGCCCCACAACATTTGAATATCGCTATTTTGGTGGATGGACATTTTCACGCTCGATGTCGCTTTCTTTGGCGGCGATTCAATACTTTGGCGGTCGTCGAACCCTTCGCCCTGGTTGATCCGTTCAATCGGTTTATACAGGTCATCGGCGTCGTCTTTGTATAAGCGTAGCATTTTGTCCGGCGAATCTTCATTAAACCGTTCAATGGTTTCATTTGTATGAATTTCCAATGGACGGGCATCGTGATCTTTCATGTGTTGTACTTGTTCGGAGGTATACCCCTCCCCTGAGGTATACCCCTCCCCCTCATCTGGGGTAATAGCAAACCCCTGTTTTGCCAAGGACGTTTCTTTGACGCGGCGATTTGGATAATTCAAGCATGTATCGTACATTTCCGGGTCTTCTTGACGCAACGCGCCCAAGACATTTAAAATACCCGCATAATCGCCCTTGTCTGACCGCATTTGTTCCCGAATCAGTTCGTCCTGTTTGACCCGGTCGCCCTGGGCGGAGGCGTAATTTTCCATATTGATCCAGCACGGAATCAGTACGGTCGATAAAGGGTGGACCTGATTGCGTCGCACAATCCGCCCGATATTTTGGATAATTTTTACAATCGATGTTTTCGGGTCCGCAAACACGCACATGTTCGCCCGTTTGGTATCGACGCCTTCCCCAATCGTTTCACAGGAACTAATGATAAAAATTTCGTTTTCGGCTGTGCGATCCAAGTCGGCCAGCAACGTTTTGCGGACTGCTGCGGGGGTATTGCCGTCCATCCCTACAAATGTCACCCGGGTATAATATCCGCTGCGTTCCGGGAATTCTTTTTCTTGGATTTTTTTCAAGGCAACCTGAAAAGCAGACTGGTCAACAAACTTCCAGACCGACGTATTACTCTCGCCATTCACCCCGGCATGAAAGGATAAAACTCGACTCGTCTTACGCGTCAAAATCGCACGCGCCATTGCTTCATAAATAGACGTCGTGGTATTTTCCGTATACATATCCACGCAGACTTCAAACTGGTTCAAAACTTCATCGCGTAAACCTTGTAAGTAGGTATAGTCATACGCCACCGGTCCACACTGATTCATTTCCGGTTCGTCGCGGTCAAACATGGTAATACCATTGGCGTTACGCGGTGTTGCTGTAAAAAACACTTCTTTTTCAAAATACGGGGTGTTAAACACCAATTTCTGTGTTTCAACCGAGGTGACATGATGGGCTTCGTCATAGCAGACCAGACCAATTTTCTGCCCGTCAAGACAATCGAGCAAAACGGCATAACTTTGATACGTCACGAGGATAACCTTCGACCCGTTCACCTTCGATCCGGTTGACCCGCCGCCACCGCCTGTAAGAAAGCGTTTAATTTCATCCGTGTTGGTCGTGATTTTCATCCGGGAACATATGTCCTTATCGTCCTTTTTGGCGTTTTCCTCCTCTTTTAACGACGAGACATTTAACGTATTTTGAAAATACGGGCGGTAATCCCCGTGCTGTAAATAATCGGTCGTGTATTGACTAATGAGAGCCAGGGAGGGAAAAACAACGACGTTTAACGCCTTTTGTTCGTGAATCATCAAGTTGGTAATAATGCGGGATTTGCCGGTACCACAAAACATTTTGACCAAGCATTTTTCCAGTGGGAAAATGCTTAACAAGGCATCTAATTGGTAAGGACGGTCGTTTAACCCAGGATCGGTCTGGAGTAAACGGGTCTTATCTATGTCCATTTCTTCTAGAATCTATAATCTAGAAAGGATGAATTCGATTTTAAATTCCAGGTCAATCAGAAAAATAAAATAGAATGGAATATTATATAATTATGAAATGTTCAAGTAGGACGAAAATGGGAAAGCCTTGTAAAAATGGGTCGAATTGCCCCATTCATAAGCAACAGCAGGTGGGCGGTGGCTTCAAGGGTATATTTAAAAGTATCATACCCTACATCGGTTCTATTTACGAACTTATTTCAACGGGAAAAGTGCCAACGCCTTTGAGTATACTAAGTGCCATAAAGGAACAAAAGTATCAATATGATGAATTGTTGAAAGACGTGGAAAATGCTTTTGATTATTATAATGAAATCAAAGAATTTATGAAAACACCAAATTATAAAAAATTATGTAATGTCGACCATTTCGAAACGGTTTTTCTGGCTTTTGAAAAACTTCTTGCCGATATGAATGATGATTCCTCTATTCGACAACTTTTTAACAAGCAAATTATAACGTTAAATAACATTGTACAAAATTACGACAAAACGAAAAATATAAAGACGTATATTGAAGATATAAATAAAGCCTATCAACAAGCACAGGTCGCCGGCGACGATATCGAATTACAAGATTCAATGGCTTTTGAAGAAAATGTTTTTGGAGCGACCAACGAAATATTTGTGAAATCGTATCCCGCATGGTATCGGGCCGAATTAAATTATGTCATAAATCGTTTGAATGTAATGATTGATAGTCTGTCGATAAAAAATAAAAAAAAATGTATTAAACCTACGAAATTAAAAATGATACAACCAAAGCACATTGATTTTACCGAAAAACAAGAAGAGGAATTTTATGACGCTCTATCCTCTTAGATTCCTACTTCGTCCATATATTTATGTGCTACTGCTAGTCTTTGTTTTATAAGTTTTACCCCAACATCGGTATTTTGTTTCGCATCAAAAATATTACCATTTGGATAATATTTTTCAAAAGTTGCCTTTCTCAAAGCAATTTGTAAGTTTCAGTGCGTGTTTTTTTCTAATTTTTCTTCTGAAAGAACGAAATTATAAGATAAATTATGAGCGACCCAAGGTGAAAAAAAATTAAAAAAAATCGTGTCTTATTTTTAGAATTTTCTATTTTTGGTCATAACAAAGGGAATCTAATCTCGAATGAATCGTATTTCTAGAAAGGATGAAAACGTGAAAACTTTTTTGTAAGATATATTATAATGGACGATTGTAAAATTATCAAAATAGAAATGTTAAACCGCTATTTTAAGAAAACCAAGAACCTTGGTAAGGGTGGTTTTGGGGAGGTCTATCAAGCCACTGTTACAGAATATGGAAAAACGTTATTGCCTCCTGGTTCACCTTCCATCGTTGCGATTAAAAAAATTAATATTTCATCCGAGAGATTCGATGTAGAACTTTTACATAATGAAATCAACATATTAAAAAAACTTAATTTATCAGCCAGTATTAAATATTATGGGTGTTTCATAGATGAAAATAATACAACTTTGTCGATTGTTATGGAACTTGCTCAAGGAAAAGATTTATTCGACTTAATCTTTGATAGAAAAATAAAAATATACCTGAAATTCCAGGATAAACTTTACATTGCGATCGAACTAGCAAAAGCGATTTCAGAATGTCATGCGGCAGGCTTAGTGCATCATGATATTAAGCCAGAGAATATAATAGTCGATTTATCTTCCAAACAACAAATTAAAGTTAAACTTATTGATTTTGGCTTATCGTGTCTGGAATCACAAAAACAAAAATGTAAAAATTCCGATGGTACGTGTTCATACCGTGACCCCAAAGCCATATCAGGTGACTTTGATAGTATGAAATATGCGGATTGGTGGTCCTATGGACATACTCTCATTGTCTTATTTTATAAAATATCATTATATAATTATGAAAATCAAAAATTTGTAAAACTCAGTCAGGATCAAGGCATCGTTCCAACGTCAATATATAAAATGTTACAAACATTAACGAACCCAAGCATAAGAGCTAATAAACGCCCCACACCCGAATTCATCATTTCCACACTTGCGAAAGAACATACGAGTACGACAAAACCTTATCGTATTAAACGTAGATTTTGGTATACAAAATCTATGAATCGTCGATATGATGAATTACAAAAATCAATGAATCAGTTAAAAGAATTAATTCGATAAAGCATATTTTTTCGTAAGATAATCGTAATCTTCCGGAAGATTAACGCCAATTTCATAATTATCGACTTTGACGGATACAATATCGTATCCTTGTTCTAACAATTTTAGCCATTCAATGTCTTCCTCTAACTGAAGTGGATAATTTTGACCGAGATAATGTTGTTTTAAATAATTAAGGTCAAAAACAAAGAGACCAATATGACCATAATAATTTACCTCCTTTGTTATATCCGGTTTTCCCATTTTATTATAAGGGATACAATTACGACTACAGTACCTAATATGGTCGTTTTTATCAAGCACTAATTTACCAATCGATGTATTTGTTAAGTCTTCGAGTTTATCAATGCGGTAATGTAGTGTGGCACACTTAACACGTTCATTAGCCTGCTGCTTCATTTTCGCGATGGCTAAATCAATATGTTCGGGATTAATAAATGGCTCGTCCCCTTGGACATTTACAATGTAGGTTGCGTCTTTGAAAAGGTCTCCGTTGTCTTTTAAAGCATGACATATACGTTCCGTGCCATTTATACACGGTTTTGTGACGATTAACACATTTCCGCCAATAGCCCGAACTGAATCAGCCACTCGATCATCGTCGGTTAATACGTAGACTTTATCAATGTGACGGGCTAAACAGGTTTGTTTGTAAACTTTTTGAATCATTGTCTCTGACCCGAATTTTAAAAGCGGTTTTCCGGGTAAACGCGAGGACTGATAACGAGCAGGAATAAGACCAATAATCATTTAATACTTTAAAATGATTATTATATTTAAAATATTTAAAGAATTTTAAACATGAGCAACAAAAGACCCTATTCACCATGTGATGATGATGAATGTCCATCGAAAATTCAAAAAATTCAATTGTCCGAAAAAAGCGAATTGTATATGCGAAAAGCCATAAAGAATGTAAAACAGTACTATGAAGAACTCTTAACCCAGAAAAACAGAGAATTACAGAACTATAAAGAACTCTTAGCCCAGAAAGACAGAGAATTACAGGACCATAAATTTAACCAACTTAAACTTAAACGTGACATTGAAAAGGACCCACCTTCATACATTTCTTAAATTAATGCCGTAAAATTGCGTTCAAAATTATACCCTAAAATTTCAGCATTTGGTGTGGGTTCGGGCATTTTAGGGAAGTCCCAATCGGCATTTGAAACACGCTTAAGGACATCGGGGTTATTTTTATAAAATTGATTGATATTGGTAACATCGGAGGCAAAATCAGCCGTTTTTTCAAATAAATCCGAATTTACTTCTTTAGGCAGACTGTCCGATTTACCGATCCCTTGAAGAGGGGCTTCGGCTAATTCATTGCGTTCATCCCATGATGGTGGTTTACCTAAGGTCGAAAAGGGCGACGATGATTGAGCTAAATTAGAGGGACACTTCGACTCAAACTTAGTGTTAAACGTTTCCGGTAAGCGGTTTGTAATCGGTTGATCATGGGTTGTGATTTGAACATTATCGGGATTCGTAATTTTCGGCTTATCCCAAAGTTGAACCATGAGAAAATAAAAAAACATGGTTAAGAGTCCTATAAGCGCAATTTTCTGTAATTCCATTTATATATACTTTATTTAATATTTATTTATTTAATTAAATGAAACATGTCTTATACTATTAAAATGGACGATTATATTCTATATTTAAATAAAATAACGCTACAGAGGGATAAAAGTAAAGTTAAAGTTCAAGGTAAATATAACGAATGGGTAAAAATTTGGGCTCGGTGGGTAATTACCCATAACAGTCTTTACCCGTCAAGTAATGTTTTACAGTTTCTTCCCGATCGTACGGACGTTTATGATCACCAATTTATTTATGAATTATTAAATCTGGATATGTCACGCGAGCAAGCCGAGCAACTTTATGCAGATTTGGAAGAAGGAAAAAAAGACATATTATCCTTGTGTCCACGCGAGATACCTTCGATCGAGGGTTTTCGTGTTGAAAAACGCGAAGTTGACAATAAAATTCGATTAAATTACAATGATCACGCACATTATTTACATAAAATACTCTATGTAAAACTCGTGCGTTTGGCGGCCGGTAGTCGAGCGAAAACCGATGAATACATTTGGTTAATTTTAACATTGTACCAATTATTAGATGGCAATAGTTTACAATGGGCCGTACCGCCTAACGTAATGTGGGTTTTCAAAGAAAAATTACACTGTTATACGGATATTTTTGCTTCGCCTTTAAATGCGTATAACAAAAATTATTACAGTTTATTTTATTATGATCGCTTTTTTGGTTCAAAAGGTAATTTTTTTTCGGCACCGGATAGTGATTTCCAATCTGGCACATATCATATTAATCCCCCCTTTATTGATGCGGTATTTCAAAAAACTGCTGACCGAATCCATCATTTGCTTAACTTAGCCTATCAGAATAAATCAAAATTGACATTTATCTACGTGATGCCAGATTGGAAAGATTTTATGACTTATAATGAGATTTCCACAAGTCGCTACCGCAAAGCATATATATACATTCCGGCCGGTCAAGGCAATTATTACCAATATAGAACGGATACCTATATTCCGGCTTCTTTTGGTACGCACATTTTCGTTTTAAGTACGGAAAATGGTCTGCCTGACATTTCCGCAGAGGTAAAGGAAAAATTTAAAAGTAATACTATATGAAGGAAATTTTGATAGAAATCGTGGATAAATTATTTTGGTTTCTTACGCCTTATAATCGCGGAGAACTTCTTTTCCAACTACATTATTGGGGATTTATTGGTTTGACGGGTGCGACCCTTTTGTACGGTCAAAAACATCATGTGGCATATTATCTCGGTTTTTTAATGACCGTATTAATTTTATTCTATCAGTATAATGGTTGTCTTTTAACACAGTTAGAAAGACATTATCGACAAGTAGATGAAACGATCGTCGATGGATTTCTCCGTATAATTGGCATTCCTGTATCCAAAGATAGTCGCATTAGTATTACCTTGGGTGGATTGATTTTAATCTTTATTATTATGATTTTACTTTATGTGCGGTTGTAAAGGGACGAAATTCAAGGGACGAAATTCATAGGGTTGTCCATTCCGATGAAAAAAGATGTAATGTTTATCCATTGTTAAAATCGACATGGGATCCGAACAGGCGAAAATATCCAAATGGTTTTCAAATGCCAATTCTTCGGATAAATCCATAAGCTTTAAAACGGGATTTTGAATCCACGTTATGTAGGTTAGTATAATGTTGCCTTCGGGTGTTACTATCGCATAATAGCATTTACGACAATCTAATAAATCGAAATTTATTTGAGACAAATGGATGGGTGTAATATCGGGGTAAATAACCGTGACGGTAGATATATTATAGGAATTTTGAAATGGTTCCCAATAGATACGTACCTGTGTGCCTTTTATGCCGTAGGCATACCCTACAATATCTGGCGCGATATCTTGAAACATTTCACCGTCGATATTTACGGTTTTGATTATTTCACCAGGACAAATAATTATGTCTTTGGCGTCAGTAATGCGTCCATATTTGAATTGTTGACCTGGATTATCGGTAGAAATATATAAAAATCCTTCATTCGCAGTAGGCATTTAATATAATATAATGTAATATTTTCATTTTAAGTTAAGAGTATATAAAACTGACAATTTTAATTTAAGAATTAAATTAAAAAAAAATGTATATCGACTTTTGTTTCTTGATTTATGCCAGCGTTCCATGGCTTTTGAATATCGCGGAAATTAATTATTTTTTTTATGGGCTCCTTTTACTATTTGGCATCACACAACTTACAAAAGTTCGACCCGTGATTGCAAATCTCTACCGAAATGCGGTTCCAAAACATGTACGTTTGACCATTATTATTCCGATTTATAATGAAGCCGAAAATCTTCCTGACTTATTAGAAAATCTCGACGTTCATAAGCATGAACAGGTTTCCTACCTGTTTATTGACGACGCAAGCACCGATAATTCAGCCGAAATAATAAGTAAGCATGGCGGCTATGTCGTACATACGGTTCCTAAACAAAAATATGTCAGCGATGTTTTAAATATTGGGGCGATATTAGCCCCTGATGAAAGCAATTACCTTGGCGTATTAAATGGAGATTGTTTACTCGCACCGAATGCGATTAAAAAGGTTATGGACCGTTTAACGTGGTACAATATCGACGTATTAAATATGTCGAACCTATCGAATCCTGGCAAGTCGGGTAATTTTAATTTTTTTGCGAATTTAGAAAAAAAATTCAAAAACGCGTTGGGTATTTACTGTGAATCTAGTTTAACCAATGGTTATTTTATTCGGCGTGCTTTAGTAAAAGATGGCTGGGAGAGCATTACGGAGGATTTACATATGACGTTACAGTTAAAAGCCAAAGGTATAAAGATTTATCAAGACCCAGATATTATTGTTTATGATAGTATACCAAATGAATGGCATACTTTTTTCCAGCAAAAATACCGTTGGATTTACGGGGATATGACAAATCGAATAATGGTTCAACCACGTAATCTATTTGACCTTATTGTAAACATTTATTACTTTTTCCCGGTTTATACCTTGTTGAGTTTTTTACCAGGTATCCCAATGGTAAATATATTGATAATTCAGGGCGGTATTATGCTTTTGGAAATCCTATTATACCTGTACTATATAGAAAATATGTTTGAGGCACTGCTTTATGGACCTTTCCAGTTTCTTTTTCAAATTTATTTTTATTTGAAATTATTTAAAGATGGGAATAATATAAAATGGTAAAATAAAAATAATGTTGTATAGTATATGACGATTATATCAACGACAATAGATGATACTACAGAAACTACCATAGACGACGTATCCATAGGAACGGCAATTACCCCTAGTAAAATTAAGATTGTGTCTTCAGGAAGTACAGGCAATGAATCCTATATAAAAATAGAAGTTATTGAGAAACCATCGGGTTCAAATATACAACCGAACAATAGAAGCGGAACAGCATCCGGTTCTCCAATACTTGCGGTTGAACCAAATACGTCATTAGAAGGAATAGACAAACTTAAATATATTTATCCAAACCCTGTCCCTGCTACTGGAGATCCAATTGAAATAGGTACATTAACAATACAGCCTGATGTTGTTGGCAAGTATGTAATAAAAGTATCGGGTATGAGTTCCTCTACCTTAACAAATAGCAGTATAAAATATGTAACGGTTAATGCGGAAGGAATACCCACTTTGACATCACAACCCGCAATCGTAAATGTTGACAGTTTAACGGCAATTTTACCATGTCTTGTGAATCCAAAATATAGCAATGCAGTTATTACTTGTACGGTTACTCCAAATGGAAATGCGATTGCCACGCAAACGCTAACAAGAGGGATCGCACCCATTACATTATCCTTTAACGCAACCGGATTATCACTTGGAACCTATACATATACATTTTCAGATGATGGTACGGCAGTGTCCACCGCCGGAACATTTACATTAGTTAAAAAACCCGATGCGTTTCCGGTAACATTAACTGATAAATCTGGTACAACGGCGACTCTCAAGGGGAGTGTAATAACCAACGGTGCGAATACCAATGTATATTTTGAGTATTCAACCGATCGTGACTTTACAGATACCGTATACCAGGCTGGTATTTCTACAAAAGTACATATTGCCGCTAACACTGCTATATCGGTTACCGTACTTATTTCCGGACTTGAACGTGATGAACGGTATTATTACCGTTCAGTAGCCGAAAATTCGGCTGGCATAACAACATCATCGAGTCTTAACTTTGATACAAACGACGTCCCTGAAATTGATCCCGATAAAATCGTTGTGGAATTCGGTAAAGTTACATTAGAATGGACGGATGTCGATGCGGAAGAATACGAAGTTGAATGGGACACTGCTAATACATTCACCGCAAAATCAATGAAAATTGTTTCGGAAAATAAAGCCATTATTACCAATTTAACAAACGGTACGACCTATTTTTTCAGGGTACGTGTTTTACCTGACGGTTCATATAGTAATATTGTAGAATTAAAGGTTGCTACCTCAATTAAGTTAGATAGTTTTACACCACAAAGTGGGTCCTTTATGGGTGGAACACAGATCAGTCTTTATGGAGAAAATTTAATGCGTACTATTTCGGTTACATTCGAGACCTATCCGGAAAAAACGCCCGCTGAAATTATATCGCAAACAGATGACAAAATCGTTGTGAAAGCACCCGCCATATCGAATTTAATTCCGGTCATGAACCGTTTAAAAGTAAAAGCATCTACATTAAATACGTCCGCGATTTTATCAGAATTTTATAAAGGGAAAATCCGGCTAACAGATGATAAAGGAAATATAACCGATAGTGCCACAGATTTTGTGTATACCATAACCCCGACCACCACAGGACCAGTATGTTTTCCGGGAGAGGCAACGGTGGTTTTGAAGGACGGAACGATGAAAAAGATGGCTGATTTAGCCATTGGTGACCATATTCAGATCTCTGCTGATGGCGAATGTAGTGAAGTCTATCTGTTTACGCATGCTCTGCCGACCGCGGAAGCAAACTTTCTAACATTTACTCTAGAGTCTGGGATAACCTTATCGTTGACACCTTGTCATTATATTTATGTTAATGGTACTTTAATGTCAGCGGAAAGAGCCGTTGTTGGCGATACGGTGGAAAGTACCACTAGTAAATCAGACCGGATTAAAGAAATCACGCTTGAACGTAAACAGGGCTTGTACAATCCACATACTTTAACAGGTGACATAATGGTAAACAATGTTCGCACATCAACCTATACACACATTTTACCCGCTGGTATGGCGCATGCCATATTAGAACCTGTGCGTTTTCTTTATAAAATAGGCAAATTATTTTAAAAATAATCCAATCGAAATATTTAAATTATATTTTTTTTAAAAAAATATAATTATATATTATATGACCGATTTTGAACCACACATTGTTTATGTCAGTGACGAAGACATACGTATAGAAGTCAAAAATATTGATTCAACGAAGGCGGAATTAGTAGCCCATATTGATATAGTCGATCGTTTATCGGCTAGTTTTGTTTATGGAACACTTGCGGATTTTAGTGGAACGTCAACGACCATTCCTTATTCAAAGAAATTTATACCTTCGGTTATTAACCAAGGTATAGAAGATTTAACACCTGGAATTACATATTATTATCGCTTAATGTTATTAACAAATAGTGGTTATGTAGCAAGTAAAACACATAGTTTTACGCCTTGTGGTCGCGCGCTTGTAAAAACAATTGCCGCTTCAAATATAACATCAAATTCTGCCACATTAAACGGTATTGTTATGGGGGGTGGCTATTCCACGAATGTCACGTTTATTTACGGTAAGTCCGAAACGTTATCCAGTGGTATTATGACCAAGACTTCCTCTGTACCAGGCACAATTTCTGGGGCAAATAATATACCAGTGAGTCTCCCAATTTTGAATTTAGAACCCGGAGTTAAATACTACTACCATATTCACGCTAGCAATAAAGCAGGCATTTCTATAGGCGACATTCGGTGTTTTACGGCTCAAGGTCGTCCGTTAATTGAAGATATCAAAGTAGAAGAATTAAAAACTTCAAGTGCGATTATAAGCGCAATGGTAAACCCGTCGGGTACCGCGGCAGCCGTAGAATTAATCTATGGTTTTACGCCTGATTTATCGGGTAAGACAACCATTATACCCTATGATAATACAGTTATATCTGATACACTGGTTAAATTTGAAATAACAGATATTCGGGATATAGTGGTATATTATTGTCAAATTAAAAGTACAAATGAGGTAGGTATTACATATAGTAACATTATTAACTTTACAAAACTTAAAATATCAGTTCTAGCTCCATCAAATAAAACGAACGACGCGATAACGTTAAACTGTATGGTATACGCAGCTGGTTATTCATCTAATTTTGAGATCATTTATGGTTTAGACCGAGACTTAAAGGGAAAAATTGATAAAATCCAATTACCCTACCAGATTTCTGATGTATTGGATCGAACTCTTAGTCACGATCTTTCTGATCTCGATAAGGATACAATATATTATTATCAATTTATTATGAAAAATAGTTCTGGCACATTTTATTCTATTATTGATTCATTTGATACAACACCGCCGCCTGCACCGCCCGCTCCCATTCAGGATATAATTAAAATGTCGGAAGAATCGGTGGAACCAGAACCTGAAAGTTCGCCGGTGGAAAAAGTGGAAAAGAAGCCAGTTAAAGTTTTTAGCAATATAAATATGAGTGGTCCTTATGGTGGGAAGACCGTTGTGACGCTAACCGGTGAAAATTTCAAACAGGTGAAATCGGTTATTTTCCCTACTTATCCTCGAGGCACGTCGGCGGATTTTGAAGTACTGTCGGACAATGTTCTCCTAGCGGTTGCGCCAGCGATTACATCGACAGTCAAATTAGGACCTTTGAACCGAGGTGCGATAACTTTGATTGACGCGGATGACCAAACCTTTAAAACCGAAACCGAATATACCTATTGTGCCCCTACAAAAAACGTGTGTTTCCCATCGTCGGCTACAGTTCTAACGTGCGATGGGAAGGAAATAAAAATGTCTGAACTTAACATCGGTGATAAAATCCAAGCCTCCTTAGATTTAGAATATAGTGAAGTTTATCTTTTTACGCATGCTTTAGCTACGGCCGAAGCGACCTTTCTGAATTTTACTTTGGAATCTGGTCTAACCTTGAGTTTGACTCCCTGTCACTGTCTATATGTCAATAACGTTTTATTACCCGCCGAAGCGGTCAAAATAGGCGACACATTAGAATCCGTGAAAAATAAAAAGGATAAAGTCGTAGAAGTTAAATGGCTTACCGAAACAGGGTTATTTAATCCCCATACTATTAATGGGGATGTTATCGTTAATGGAGTACGTACATCAACCTATACAAAAGCTATCCCTGCTAAACTCGCGCATGCGATGTTAGAACCTGTTCGCTATTTATACTCGCTAGGGTCACTGTAAATCCAATGCGATGTGCCATCATCATTATAATGATCCCATTGTAAATGGGATACATCGTACTCTTCTTCTTTTTCGTAGGTTTTTTTCTCTACGGAATCGCCAACGGCGATCTGATGTATGGGAGCAAGTCCATTTATAAATACCCGAAATTTGTGTAAAATCGGCCGAATCGATAGCGCAAGCGGATTATCGCACAATTCATTCATTTTCGTGATACATGAATCACGAAAACGAGGATGATCCGCTAAGAATTTTGGTTGTGTCGTCATATATTCAACTAATTCGACAATAATTTTTTTTTGTTCGACTTGGCTGGCCACCTGGTTTTGATTTAAATAATCCTTGATAGTGGAAATAATAATCTCATCAGACTCGGTATGTTCGGCTATGGGTTCAGTCGCCGCCAGCACGGGATCAAATTCTTTCCCTGAACGCAATTTCATTTTTTAATATGAAAAGATGAAAAGCGGAATATTAAATTAAAGTCCGTAAAATATGAGTTATTATTTAGAGCTTCCGCGACCTTCGTCTTCTTTCCGTTCATTGCTATAATTAACAATATCATTAATTAAACCTTCGGGACATTCGGTGGTAGGTACAAGTAATCCATCTTTATTTTTAGTAATATGTGTCAATGGATTATAATTATGATTTACGAGTATTTGCCAACGTTCTAAATATTTCCGATTAGCTTTACTGCCATGCCAATGGTGACGAATTAGTCCAGGTGTATAACCAATGCGGAAGTTTTTAGCCTTTGTTTGAAAAGCCAAAACATCGGCTAAATAATCTGTGTGTGATTCTGCACTTATAGAACTTTTTGCCTCCCCAATAAAGGCTTTTGCCATAATATGATCGCCACTGCCTAAAATTGCTCGTTCGTATAGTCCACCCATTTTCTTATAGGCTTGACGCCTAATAGCCCAAGCAAACCCTGGATGAGGGTAATTAATGCCACCACTATTCATATTATTTTTTACGACACAATAACCAAAACTATTAAATACGGACATACTTGCTTTTTTTTCATTCATATCACAAGCATGACTAAATAATTGAACTACATCATAACTCCCATTTAATAAACGCAAAGTATCGCTAGCCCAAGATAAATTTTCAAATTCAATATCCGCATCAATCCAGGCCATGGCTTGCCATGTTGAAGGTAACAATTTTTGAACGGCTATATTAATCATATTTTCTTTATGCCACATTACACTAGTTGCCCGTAATTGTAAATGACGGGGATTTTTTTCTTCCGTTATATAATACGGTTGTTTGCCATACGCTAATTCTACGATGTAAAGTTCCACTTGTGATTCTTCCATTTTCATACGCTTAATAAATTCTTTTGTTAAAATATAACGTGTGGCAAAGTTCGAGGGATTAGACATAACAATAACGACATGTAGTTTATCTTCAATCTCGGTATTATTAGTTATAGCCAATTTTATAGGATTTGTGCTATAACTAATATGGTCAATTTCTATGCCATTAATAATTGTCATTTATATATAGTATATCTTATTTAATTTTAATCTTTTTAACTTATATAATGCGATTTATGGAGACATTATCAGTACATTTCATATGTATATTTTTATTTGCTTTTTTATATTACTATTTTTCACACCATTTTGAAAATCCACAAGAGAAACATAAAAAACATTTTAAGGTTATTGATTGTTTTCTTTTTAGTGTTACTATACAATCAGGTGTGGGTATGACGGATATTTCACCAATTAGTGTATTGGGCAAACTACTTGTAATAATACAACAAATAATAATGCTGACAATAAATTTAATCACACTCTTATAAGGAATACCTAATCAATAATGAATTCTGTGTTATTCATATCGATGGCGATATGTTTCTTTTTTCGGACAGGCATTGGAACGTAACGAATATGTGAACCAGAAATAATAGGTTCAAACATAAATGTGCCCGTAATTTTTCCGTATATAATGTGTTTCAGTAATTTTTTTACATATAAAATGGGGTATGTAAAATTAGTGGTGCCATCAGTAAAAATACAATCAAAAGTCGTGTCATTTTCTTTTATAAGGGACAAAGTCCCCATCCATTGGTAATCCTGTTTTAGCATCCAATTAATACTTGTCCAGCGTGTATAATTGTAAATATGTTTAACTACCAAATCGCACGGAATTAAATTATCTTTTTCGCATTGGGTTAAATCACGTATTGAAAGTTGAGTATAATTATTTTCTTTTCTTACGATAATATCTGTATCATAAGTGTAAATCATACTTTCTTCTTTTGAGCGTAATACAATGGGTGGTTCCATAGTATCCGAATAAATGTAATAATTACAAACACTGTTATTATAAATACGAAACCAATTCTTGGCGGAACATGCGATAATGGAACTATTATCCGGCATTCGATAAAATCGTGGTTGCGTTAGTGGCTTAGGTGGGCTAATCGTCATGTAGATTTGCGCCATTTGTTGGGTTAATCCGTAAGTGATATAATATTTTTTTACATTCTCCAAAGTAATTGAATTTGAAAATAGTTCTTTATGCCAGTCTGTTCCGTCAGAATAATGTATTATCATATGACACATCGGTATTGTTGAAAAAATTAAATGCTCGCCTTCTTGTCGTCTTTGTACCGTTAACGTATATAAAATATTATCAACCACATTTGTAAAAATTTGTTCGTCGCCCATAATAATAAAATTAAAGGATTATCAATTTAAAATAAATTATAATGTCTTGTAAAGCCATAACTCCATGCTCCCGACAAGCTACCATAAATTGTACAACATTATAAATCACTTGTTAGAAAAATGAGGGGGGGGTGAATATGAAGAAGTAACACTATTATTAGATAAAATTACGAAAGTGGCGAACATTATAGAAACACTAAAAGCCACCGATGAACCTGTTTTAACCTGTTTTAACTAATCTTAATCTTTTTTGGAAATAGAGAAAAACTACAAAATATAAATTATATGGATTTGATAGATATAGAAACATATTACACATAAAAAAATAGAACTTAGGCGAGGAGCCGTAAAAAGAAGTTAATTTTAATTAATGTCCTAAGGGGGGAGAGGGAGTATAAGTAAATTGAAAAAGATATTTTCAAATTGAAAAAATGCCCGATTGTATCATTTGTTTTGAACAAAGAAAACGCGGATTCACGTGCCCAAATGCCGAATGTAAGGTATGGACCTGTTTGCCTTGTTATAAAAAATCATTGAATGATTACGGGATTGTTTGTATGGTTTGTACTACCCCCATTCCTGAAAATCGTTGGTACGATTTATTCCCGAAAACTTTCGTGAATACACATATTCACGAAAAATCTTCAATGGTATTATTTGAACGTTATCGCGCACAATTACCAACCGTACAAGACGCCGCCGAAGCGGTAGTTGAAAGTCGTGAATTACGCAAACTCTACACCGAAAAAAACGAGGAAATTGAAAAATTAAAACGTAAGATGATTTTTAAACGCCAAGAACAAAATGAAATTCAAACAAAACTCGAACATCGACGGCAAATAATCAATGGTACTATAACGAAATTCGAAAAGGTTAAACGCGTTATTCGTTGTCTAACCGAAAATTGTAATGCCTTTTTAGATGATAAAATGCACTGTGGTGTATGTAATAACCAATATTGTGGCACGTGTCATAGTCTAAAGCACGATAATGAATGCGATCCCGCAAAAGTAGCCGACATTCAGTACATTAAAAGACATACGCGCTCGTGTCCTCGTTGTAGTACCACCATTCAAAAAATTGAAGGCTGTGACCAAATGTTTTGTGTTGTACCGAACTGTAATACTTTTTTTAGTTATCAATCAGGAAAAGAAATACGCTCGGGACCTTTACACAATCCTCATTATATCGATCGTTTAAGAGAGGGTGGCGTTGTTAATTTTAACTTTCGGAATGAGGAAGAGGAAGAATTAAATTGCGCTAATTTACCTTCCATTCGAGACTTACAGAATGCGTTTTTAGTAAAACCACGTGTAAAAGACCCTATTTATTGTAGTATTATAAATTATCAGCGTAGTATTGTCCATATTATTGATGCTTTAGCACATCAGACCGATGAAGACCCTTGGTATATTCGCGAATCAATGATAAAATTTTTACTTGGCACGCAAAATTTACATTCGATGGAAAATACGGCGGCACCATATACGAAAGAAATGTTTATTGGCGATATTAAAAAACATTATAAATCCGAACAACACAAGAAAGATAAACTAACGGTTTTAACAACCTGTTGTGATGTATCGCGAGATGTATTCCGCCATTTCGTAAGCAAGCCTTATGAAATGAAGACCTTGTACCAAGAATTACGTAAAATTGCGGATATTACAAATACCGAATTATTACAAATATCAAAAATCTATAACTGGAAACCCCACTCGTTATTTGTCACTGACGAAAAAAACGAATATCATTTAGATTTTCGGTTAAATCGATTAATCGACATGTTTAAACCGTGGAGTGATACCTAGACATTCGATTCATCTTTTTGTAAAATAAAATAAAATAAAATTGTATTATATATGAATAAAGCCGTTTCAACCGACGCCCCCCCCCCGATTTAACTGGTACATTGGTACAAGTCTAAATTCGCATTCGTTTGAATCGGATTTTACTGGTGTAGGTCCTAAAGTTATTACAAGTCCCCCTTTTTCCGATTCTAAAACGGATATAAGGAGTTTCGCCGGAATTACATTTCAACCTCCTAAAGGAAACTTTAGTTTCGGTCTTGAGGCCGGAATGATAGGCAGTGATTTAAAAGATACACAACAGAATTCAAGCACGGAAGCTGTAGAATTAACCCGTATGATAATACATGATGAAAAATCGCTTGTTGTTAATGTTTCTAAATCATCGACAGTGAATAATAAAATCATCTTAACGGGATTTGCCGGTTACAGTGAATTAGATGTCACTGCTAGGACCTGGAGAGATGATAATGGTAATGGTGAACCTGATAGTGGCGTAGACACTTTTGCTGATGATCCGCGGAATACAAAAAGGTTTAGAAGACTACCGGGTTTTACGCTTGGGGCTGGATTATCCTTTTTACCGTCTGACAATTTTACGATACGTTTAGAACAGGATAAAACCTGGTACAAGGCGAAATCGTTCAATTTCGCTAGTCCGACTGTTACCGAAAAGATTAAACCTCGCACCGAAAATATGGCGATTGGGCTAAACTACAAGTGGTAAACCTGTTGGCTCCCAGTACATTTCTGGGAACCCAGCCGAAACATAAGCAAAGCCATTTTTCTCATAAAAATCATTTGTGCCGTCGGTAAGGTTGTCTAATTCAATACGGTACAAATGATTTTTATTCCTTTGTGCTTCCCATATTACCCGTTTTAAAAGCATTGTACCATATCCTTTTCTCCGATGGTCTTTTAATGTATAAACATTCAATACAATCAGAATGTCTTTGGTATAAATGGCCTCTAATGTGGACAAAACATTATCATTAGCATTAGCATTAGCATTAGCATCTATAATTGTTAAAATCAAAGCTGACCCATAACGCTGTTTACAGCAGCATACGTTGGTCATTTCGATGAAAGATGAAAGATGAAAAACAGGTGAAAAAGGTCGTCAATTAAAATTATATAGATTCTTTATTCTTGGAATCCTAGAATTCGGAAACAATATGCTCGGTCGAATTTTTATCAGTATACCGAGTCCGATAAAAAATATTCTCATTGGTATCCGATTTTTTTTTGACATAAAGCAAAATCGTGTTTAAATTATTTTCTAAATACACCCGATGAACACTCGTCACCGTTTCCAAAATACCCGTTTCTGGATTCATATATTGGATATTGAAAAATTCCTTGGGATTCCATACCAATACCCCATTCCGTGTCTGAATTGTTTCCATTGGTACCGGTACCTGATATTCAACCGTGGTTGTTGTAATATCACGATTTACATCATTATGGTAGATAAACCCATCGGTGCTCGGCCACGTAAAACACTCCACGGCTTCATCCAAATGATGATTAATATTCAGCGCACAATCGACTGCTGCGCTCATCCGAAGTTTTTTGAAATCGACTTGAAAACGATCTTTTTTATCGGCAATATTGCGGATAATAATGTCGGCCGTTAATTGTTGAGGAAGGTTTACCGCGTATTCATAAACATTTATATGGCATTCGTCTTCCGGTAAGTGAAAATGAGATTTCAATCGAAAACCTCGACCGGTGACTTGCCGAATAATATTTCGGTCCCAATAAGGCTCCATAATGTGGATTTGACGTAAATTAAAGAGCGAAATGCCTTCGACTGCCGCCAACGTTACAAATATAACCTTGATAATTTGTCCATGCTTGTTTGAGGGATGATTAAACACGTTCAACAGGCTGACCTTTTGCGCGGCAGTCATTCCCCCTCGAATAAAGGCATATCGTGGTTTTCGGTTCGTATCATTCGCTCCATTCTTATAATGCTCGTAACCTTGCGCTTCCAGAAATGTACTGAAAATACCAGCACCTTCCAAGGAGGAAAAAAAAGAATAGACCATAACCGGACCTCCTTTGACCGTCCAATTACGATGATATTTTAGGTCAAGTTCGGCATCGGTCAAATAGACATCGGTTATATTCTCGGGTAGTGGTGTGGATTTCGATGATATTTCATTCTTGTCAAACGCGAATGAAATATTATCGTCTTCATCGGCGATTGTCTCTGGTGAACCAATATATTCAATTAAATCGGGTAAACTAGTTTGTTCTCCGGATGATTTAAATTTTGCCGCGGACAATCCTGGCGCAATATAGGCACACCCTTGTGCTGGATCATTCAAGGTCTCAAAAATAGCCGCCATTTTCGGGCTATGCTGTTTCATTCCTTCAAGTGATAATACTTCGGGATAAAAGTTCACAAGTCGCTTCAAACGCGCATTTACGGCTTGTTTGTAATTTCCACGCACTTCATGCCAAATCAATTGATCTTCGCCAGTTAAATACGGTTCGACATCTTTGTAAGGAATGGCGTTTTCTTTATTTAATAAATATGGTACCAAATCCTCCGGTTGCTGGATACCGTATTTTTCAAGCAAGATAGGCGCGGTTGTTTTAAAATCTTTAAAAGTCAATGTATACGTTAGCCCTTCCGGAAAAGCAAAATTACAGAGTTTCCGTTCTTGGCAGAGAAAAGTCGAACCAGTCGAACCCTTTGAACCAGTCGCCGTTTCTGCCGTTTCGGTTTGGCCTATTGTCAAGTCCTCGTAACATTTTTTTTGATAAGGCGACATTGGAAGGATAATTTCATGTCGGTGTTCTTTTGGATACAATCGACCATTGACATCAGACCCAATCCCTTTAAAATAAGAATGGAGACCGCTAATGCGTTTACAAAAAACATCACTATTGGCGAGAATTTCATTCCCGTGTTCATCCTTTGTGAGGAATTTCTTGTTAAATTCGGTCGCATTTTCAGGAAACGCATAAAAAGTTTTAGAAATCGGTCCCCGAAGAATATTATACATCGTTCCTAATTCATGTGGTTCAATCATCGGTGTTCCCGATAGTCCGAGAATTTTACAATCTTCTGCCGCCATTAAAAGGTCATAAATGCCACGCCGGATTTTACTCTGCCCCGTTTCTTTAAAAGAACGATTTAATCCATGCATTTCTTCAATAATGATAAACCACTGTTTTGGAGGAGCCAAATTAGAATACGTTTTGGCAATATAAGGAAAATCTGCGTTATTTTTCAGCCCCAAACCCAGTTTGGCCAACTGCTCCAAGGCCGAACCTTGTCCGCCATTCCGGCCGCCAGCATTATACGAAACGAAATGATAAGACGCATCGATTTCAGCATCGGATAGGTCGAACCAGTTTTTAATTTCTGATTTGAAATTCGTCGTTAAAAATGCCGGTGTTAAAATTAAAATGGGAATATTTACCGCACGAAAACTTTCGGCTACCATAATGGCCGTACGGGTTTTGCCGGATCCTAACCCATGTTCCAACAATAAGCCGCGATAAGGCGTACCGAATTTTAAATATTCGTAAATGAATTCTTGATATTTAAATGGGGGTGGTCGTTCGGTTTGTGATTGACTTTTTAAAATAGCATCTTGGAATTTCATGGCACTTGTTCGATACGATTCAAATGTCCGATTGATAAATGGCATAAAATCGCTACGGTAAGGCAGTGCCCAATCTTTCCCATTCTTATCGGTATATGATTTTATCACCGTATCGTAATTCAAGGCTTCAATCGGTTCACCATTTAAGAGCAAACCTCCTTTATCGTCATCATCTATTTCCATATCCATTTCTATAAAAAAAAGATGAAATTAAATTATAAAATCGGATATAAAGATATAATGTCTAGATTTATAAATCAAGGTTCGTATGGCTGTATTTATTCGCCAGCATTTCCATGTGAAAGACCTGATGCCGTGAATTCAGGAAATAGAATTTCAAAGATATTTAAAACCAAGCGGTGGGAACAGAATGATTTTTATAAAACATATAATGAAGAGAAGGCAATATACGATAACATTTCACCCCACTTGAGGAGCATTGACCCTCACGAAGAATATTTTATATACAAATATCATCAATGTAAGTTTAAAAAAAGTCCATACATAAATGATATTAGCACAAGATGTAATGACGCAAATACGGTATTTAAATCACCGGCAAACCGCGACTATCATTGGGCTCTTAATTTTAGTAAAGGGGACCGTGATTTACATAATATTATACAATCATTACCTCCGGATAGATTACAATACATAGCATTGCTTAAACAATTAGAGCATGTCATTCAGGGCATTCATAAATTAAATGAAAAAGGCATTTACCATTTAGATATTAAACCAAGAAATATTGTTATACAAAACAATGTACTTAAAATCATAGACTTTGGTTTATGTAAAAAACTTATCCCGTCAGATCTATCACATAAACATGAAATCTTTAGATCAGCATACGAGTATTGGCCCATTGAATCACTCTGGTTATCTCCTGAATTAACTCCTAATATGATTGATACCCATATCAGAAATTATGCAAATAAGCCGTATATAAGAAGATTGAAATCTACATTTCCGGACGCAAATATTACTTTATCACAAATGCCACTTGACGACCATCGAATATATAATAATATTGATGTCTGGTCATTTGGTATGATTCTTTATGAAGTCTATAAAAAAATGCCGGACAGTATGGATCTCAAAATAAATCTATCAGGAATGATTAAACGTTTGATTTCTGGGCCAAGGAAAAAATCAAATGAAGCATACCTGATGTATAATTCATTTATTCGGAGCATGGATACTCCATCATCCGTGTGGATGAGTGGTCGACTCCCTTAATGGAGGGGGGCGGGGGACGTAAATGCGGTTAAAATAGACAATTTAATTTTATTGTAATTATTATATGAGTGAGTTAAAAGAAATACTTAAACGCTATCAATATGCTCATCGCTATTCCCAAAAATTACCGAAATTAAAAGCCGAATTGATTGATACGATTAAAAAAGAAAATTTAACGAAAAACATATTCGAAATTAATGATACGAAAATAACATATCATCAATATGAAGATAAAGAGGGAATAACACAAAAACTTATCCGCGAAGTTATTCAAAAGTCTTACCCAACTCTTGACCCAGAGGAATTTATCCGTAGATTATGTACCGCACGTAAATTACGTAAAGTTGAAACAATTAAGGTTACACAGACTCAAGACCATCCGCCACATCACTAGTTTTAGCCCGAAGTTTTTCTTGGAGACGCTCCTTTGTGGTCTTCTTACCCCCAGTCTTATCCGCCATAGCCATTTCCAATTTACGTTCTTGATAGTGCTGATTACGTGCCTGAACACCTTCGTGGTATTTGCCCATCAATTCATTTAATTGTGGCAACATGTAATCTTGGTCTTGGACCTCATCCGCGTCCATATCTACAGGAAACCATGCCCCAACCGGCACAATGTAGGTGTGAATTGCCGGCTCAACCGTATCACGCAGTAACTTGGCTCGCGCTTTTGCGTCATCTACTCGGTTAAACGCACCACGCACTTTAAAGCCACGCAAACTTGTGACCGAATCATTCGCTTTGTCAAATTGGTCGTCCAAGCTCATACGATTTTCCGACAGGTAAATCTTATATTTATCAGTAATTTCTTCTTGTGAAATAGTATAGGCACGTTGACAATCCGTAACATATTTATCTTCGTCAATCGTCATTTCGCGGAAACGTTCCTCAAGAATTGAGGATAAATGTTTATCCTCCGGGTCTAAGGAGTCTTTCAACGTGTCTAAAACCGTATTAATATTAGACCGCATATCGACTGATAATTTCTTCGCCATTTGAACTGCTTGAGCCGTAAGCGTTCTATTTATATCGGCAACCATAAAATTATTTACATAATGTAAATGTTTTTGTGTAACTTTGTCTTTAGGATTAACAAAAGATACGACACAAAAATTTTGCCCAGGCATTAAAGGATCTTCTTTCAAATAGTCTACTTTAGGATCATATGCTGCCATTTTTTAATTAAAGATGTAAATTGTTTTTAAGTCCATTTATTTAAAAAAAATAATATTTATTAAGGTATATAAATAATGGAAAGTCTTGGTCTTAACTTAGATGCGAATGATGTGATTCGTCGAACAATTAAGTATTTGGTTGAAGGGTTAGCTGTAGCCATTGCTGCCTTCTACATTCCTCGTAAAAAGATGAACTTGGAAGAAATCGCAATGATTGCAGTCACGGCGGCTGCTTCGTTAGCCATTCTTGATTTATTGGCTCCGCGTGTTGGAAGCAGTGCACGTCAAGGTGCTGGATTCGGTATTGGTGCCAGTATGGTCGGATTTAAAGTTCCCGCACCAGGCGTACCCCAAATTGCTTAAGGCTTAAGGCTAAAATTAAAATTAAAATTAATTTTAATTTTAATTTTAAGTATTATAAAGAAATGCTAGAAATGTTAGTTTCGCTATTAGCTATTATAGTTACGCCATCAATTATAGAAACCTTAGAATTCCCTGTACCGCTTTATGGAGGTATTATTGTTTCAAATTTATACTATATAATAGCAATTATATTTATAACGTTAATTGCGAACATTGTACGCTCCTTTCGGTATTGTAAAAAAAAGGGTTCCTATGGAATTAATTCCGGATTAAAAAAAGGCGTTCTTTCCGGTATTATTACCATACTTATTAGTACAATTATTAATGCCATTCCCGTCTTAAAAGCCCCTCTTTTAGCATTGAGTTTTATTCCCGTGATTGGTTCCATGATTAATGGTCTTGCTTTAATGATCGGTTATTTAATTGGCTATCCGATTTCTATGTTTTTTGGCGATTGTTAATTATAATGGTCGGAAAAACATTGGTCGCTTTTGAAAAATCTTCTCATCGGTCTGGATATTTGAAACCATATGGTCCCATGATTTACCGGTTAAACGTTCAACAATGAAATTAATACAATACATTCCGCATTCGGTATTGTGTTTTTGTTGACGAACCGATCGCGTACAAATGCCCGATATATCTTTACAATTCATTTCTAATTTAAATTCGGCTTTGTTATATTTTTTATTTTGAGCCTGGAGTTTTTCTACGAGAGAACGTATAGCATTTGGCAGAGGAGCCATGCCATAGCTATCAAAGTAATTAATACTCCATTGATTTGGATTCCGTGGCGAAATATCAATATACATACATATCCAGTGCTGGCCTGGTTTAGAAATAGGATCCGTATTAAAAACAATCCCAATTTTCGTTTTTCCCATGTCGCGGATTTTTTTAATATCCATATTACATACGGCATTTCCGACATCTGAACAAAAATCAATAGCCACCGGTCCAAGTCCTAAAAAGTTCTTGTGAATACGCATGTATTGTTTCAGTACCCGTTCTATATCCAGTGTAGATAACCAGGCTTTAGGACCGCCTTTTGGCGCTGGAGGAAGAAAAATCTGATCTTCTAATTCCGAAAGTCCGGTTTGATTTAACCAACACCATTCCGTATTACAGACATTGCCCATTTTTTGATCGATTAATTGCCAGAGTTTTTCCGGTGAGGCATTATGTGGTGGTGTAATTTGTTCAGCGTATGATTTCCCTTGATTATATTTTTTTATAATGGTGATTAATTGTCCTGTGGAATAACACGTATTTGGCCTAGTTTTCACCCCGGCTTCTGTGGTTGAATGTGGAGCACAATACCCTTTAAGTGTTTGATTGTTGGTTCGATTGGACATTATATTCTTTCAAATTATTTATAATTTTACTAAAACTAAATATTTTAATTTCACTTGCGATTGGTCGTAAATAACAAATTCATCATATTGTAAATGTAATTGATCGTCTTTATTCTCTTGTATTTTACCTAATGGTACGGTAACATCATTATGGATATTATAATACGTATCGGTCAGCGGTGTATAACGACCTACACCCTTTACCGAATGTTTACCACTAGGTAGGGCAACTGACTGTGATTGCTTAAGTTCATACATATTTCCTAGCGCAACTTCACATAAGAACATTGCTCCAATGCCAGAACTAATCCGTAAATACCCCGCACTCTTTGTTGGAACATTCGCAAAATACAAACCTTGCCCAAACATTTTACCTGTAATGGCAACTGGTATAATCGGGTTAATACAAAGTCCATTGGTTAAAATGCCAACAACGTTTGACATTTTAGTACCGTGCCAAAGTAATTGTTTATTATGTAAGGTTTCCCACCGATGATATGCCTTCTGTTCGCTTGCTCGCTCTACACTATAAGCTTCATAATAAGATAATTTCATATTATGTTGGCCTCGATTATCGGTTAGATAATTTTCAATCATTGTGCGTGTTTGACTATCAACCGGACACAAATTACAGTTTAAACTTAAATATTTACTTTGTAAGCACAGATTTTGATTTTTATGGATATAATAAAATTGTTCTAGTTCTTTTAGCAAATCGATTTTTTCTTGTATTGTCTCACGCGAATTAATTGGTTCAAGACCTTTCGAACGGCGTGTCGGAATCAAGGTGTAATATTTCTCTGTAAAAATATCAAGACCTCCTTCGCTATTTACATCTAAGGCATCTAAGGCATCTAAAGCCTCTTGTAAAACAACATAGGCTTTTTGTATTTGTGTTAAACTCAACATACCCAAAGGAAGTTTTTTACCGTCCAACTCTTCCGTTTTTCGACATAAAGCAATATCAAAAATACGTTTAACGACCGATTCAACCTGAGGGTCACAATGCGATATTGTATTTTCTTCATTTTCTTCGATATTGAAATTCATTAAGACAAAACTATAATAATCCGGACGAGATGCGGTTATTAACCGCTCAGACCATTGTATACCTGTATGTGTATAAAATTCGGCGTAAAAAGCGTCTTCTGCTGCGGATAAATCTAAATAACAATCAATGCTTTCTTTACGAACGGCATCGATTTTTCCCCAGCATTGATAAAGAAAATAGGCTTCATTATTTCGGTTTAATAACTGGAGCCGCCGACATTGATTTGATTTATCTATAGGGTCGTACTTATTTAAAATACACGAATAGGGTGATACCATTTTACAACATTTTTTTAATACATCGGGGCATTTAACGTCTATTTCCATTCCTTTTAATGTTAAATCCCTTTTAAATAAAATCTAAACCAAAAACTAAACTGAATTATTTTTTTCTTAACCTTACATGTGAAAAGTATAACAAAAACAAACAGAATGACTACTACTCGCAAAACCAACGACAAAACCTCCGAAAAGAACTTTATGATTATTGATTTTCTGGACATTGATCCGTCGAAAATCAAGTTTCAAGAGATAAAAACCCTTTCGAATGGAAGTAAAATTGTCCCAATGCGTTACAAGGACGGTAATATCGATAAATCCTTGTATGTAAAATATGGGGCACGCACTTGCCCTTTTGGAATTTCAACCAGTTCCGATAAGAAAGACGAATATCGTGGTAAGTATACCAATGATGAAAAGATTACGGGTTACTCGACCTCAGTGAGTTTCAATAAGGACTATGAAAATGATCCTTATTATACGAAAGCACAAGAAATTGATAATTTTTTCATCGAACAGTGTATTAAAAATTCGGTGGCATGGGGCTTGGGTGGTTCAAAAATGCGCCCAATTGAGCGGACGGCTATCGAAGGCTATGATGACAAGGGTCTAAACGGAAAATGGAAACGCCTGACGAAATATAGTTACAAGGTCAATAAATCGACCGGTGAACGAGAATACCTCGAATACGCTCCCCGTATGGAATTTGGTTTGCCGACGGCTAGCATGTCCGAACGCAAAGGCGAAAACGGATTAATGTGTCAAGAAGCGGTGTTAAAGCCGACTTTTTATGCGGCTGATGGCGAGGCCTTACCTACCGCAACCACCGAGAATATGAATGATATTCTCCCGAAATGGTCGAAGATTTCGGTATTGGCCGCATGGGGTGGAATGTCCATTGGCACCTATGGTGCCAGTATGAAGCCCAAAATTCAACAAGGACGCGTTTATCCGAATGAACGATTGGCAACTGATGCTTGTCTTTTAGACGATGACGACGACGATGACGAAGAAGACATTGGTTCAAGTTTAGGTAATGTCATGGGAGGTATGAATATCAAGCCCGTAAAAGCCAAAGCCGCAGCTGAAACGGTAGCCGAATCACCTAAGAAACTCTCAATGGAAGAAGAGTCGGAAGGGTCGGAAGAAGTAGAAGAGGAGATGGATGAAATAGTAGAGGAAGAGGAAGAAGAGCCTGAACCCGTAGTAGTTAAACCGGTTCGAACAACAAAGGTTATTACCACCAAGAAAAAGTAAAAAATATAATAAAAATATAAAATATAATGAACGTTTGTATGTTATACTTTGATACTTTATGAGGAGTACTCGCTTTTATACCCACATTCGAAATAAAATGAAGTATGCTGTGCCTGATTTCCGTATTTTTACAAGTATACTTGTAATGAAACATATTGTGGCGCCCAAATAGGAATAAGACATCGACATTGCGGTGAACATAAAATACACTGCCGAGAATTGACAACAAAACATATCTATTTTTCTTATAATCGCATTATTTGTACTGTAATATAAGACAGATGTACATAAACATATGAAACAACCAACCATTAACAAAGGGCAATCCCGTGCCCATGCGTGCATAAAGGTCCATAAAAAATAAAAACTCGTCGCAAAGTTCAAAGGATAGACGATCTTGATTTTATAATTGGAATACATTTAAATTTAAATATAAAATCTTCATTTTATATTTTATTTTAATAACTCATCGTGACTCGGCATTTCGTTCTCATAATTAAACACGAAAAAATATACCAGACTTTTTAAACAACCGGTACTTTACGTTTAATGATCAATTTCTTTTTTTTCACAGGTTCGGCAGACACAGGCGGTGGCGCATTTACAGTCAGAAGTTCGCTTAAACTCAAGGGTACAGTCATTGTATTTTCCAAGGTTATTGTTTCGGTTGGTTTATTTGATTTAATGGAAGCTAAATAAAATTCATAAGGTTCCTCTGTCGCACGCTGTAGATTAAGAATCTTTACAATCTGACCATCTTCGTATTCAATATCTTCGATATTATCAATATTAAATAAAGATTTTATTAACTGTTTTAGTTGTAATTCTTCTTTTATGGTCAAACTATATTCCTTTGTTAATTTTTGTGTATATATAATTAAGCGATTCATTTTTTGGGTTTTGTTTAACTTGTGCCATGGCCGATGATAATCAGGCTCGACAAATTTTGTACGATTATTTTTTATTTCCATAATTTCTTTTTCGTCGATAAAAGACATACCGCCTGGTGTATCTTCACTCCAGGACGTGTCTAATACGGTCAGTAAATGTTCTAAAATTTTTTTTTCCATGTTTTCGATGTTTTCCATTTAAATCTTTTCTTTTAGAGTTTCAATTTACTCTTTTTACGTGTTTTCTTGTTGTCTTCCATAATATTTTTTACAATATCAAATAAATGAATACAAAAACTTTCCAAATGATAAATGGTTTTGCTACTAATTCGTACCGTTGCGTCTCTTTCACACGCAAATTTACATAGCGAATAAATATGGGACGTATTTTTTTTTGAGATACGTTCTAAGGCAAGTTCTAAAAGATTGCCAATAATTGTTTTCGCATCAACACCATACGTAATAAGTTCGTAAATAAGTTCGCGGATTTTATCAAAGGTGGTTTTAATATCAACACCCTCAATAATCGTCATAATAATTTTTAACGAAATTTCCCACGCAACATCATAATCTTCACGGTTAAATGGGTTAAATGGGTTAACTTCTTTATGACTATTACGAAGAAGGTACTGCTCCAAATAACTAATTCCTTTACTGATATTTCTTTTGGAATGTAAAACAATATTAGATATAATTTCTGGGGGTATACCGACGCCTTCTTTTTCCGTTATACCTGTTAGTATTTTTAACATATCGTCGTTTGATGGCGCCGGTAGACGCACTTTTACACAACGACTATAAAGTGGATCGATTAATTTTCCATCATTATTCACTAAAAAAATAAAACGGCAAGTGGTAATATATAATTCCATAGTACGACGCAGCGATTCTTGCGCCTCTTGTGTTAATAAATCCGCATCTTCAATAACAAGAATACGGTATTTTACACCGGTTAGTATTTTGTATTTTAAAACTTCTGACGTAAAAGTCTTAATCAGCATGCGATCGTAAAAACTATGTGTGCTTGGATTTATTTGATAATGGTAGGGAGAGACCATTATATTTATGTCTTTTTCCATACCAGGAATATCGAGAGCAATATTTTTAATCGAAAAAGGACCGAATTTTTCTTGAATAAATAATAACGCACGCAAACCTTTGCCCGCACCCCGCGGACCTTCAATAATTAAATGCGGTAATTCTTGTTTTGCTAACGCTTTTAAAAAATGCGTTACATCGGGAGCATGATCTAACGCATCAAGATTACTCGGACAATATTTATCCTGTAATAAATGATTCATCCTCTTTTACAGGATAGATCATTTATTCAATTTACACATTTAATTCATTTAATTTAAAACCAATATCCGGCGTGTTGCATACCGGCATGTTGCATACCGGCATGTTGCATACCGGCATGTTGCATACCGCCTTGCTGCTTAGGAGCCCTACTTCTGGGTTTGACGCACTTTTTTGTGGTCTTACGCCACGCACAGGGATCGACACACATTTCCTGAGTAAATGTGTTGCATTTAGGAGCCTTAATCTTAAGGACCTTAGGGGCCGCAGGGGGACGCGCCCCACGGGCTCTCTCTAAATTAGCGCGTAATTTAGCCTTGGTTTGTTGAGATAAAACACGGGGCTTGTAGCAGGCCGCAGGCTTTTTACCTTTCGCCTTTCGCCACATGCAGGGATCAACACATTTATCCATTGACATTGATCGACACGAGGTCTTAGCACGCGGCTTAACCTGAATTCCGTGTTGAGCTTTGTAAGCATTCCACATCCTAGCCATTTGCTCAATGCCGATTTTAGCAGGAAGTGCTTGTGCGCGCTTCGATGTAGTAAAGTCTTTGTAAGATAATGCCATTTTATATATCTTAATATAATATATTTTTTTTTAATCCCTTAAATTAAATTAAATATTCCTTAATTAAATTAAATATTCTTAATTAAATATTCCTTAATTAAATATTCCTTAATTAAATTAAAAACGGACGTAAAATACTATACAACTGTTTATAACAAACAATATCTCGATGTTCCTTATGTGTACAATTTGTTTCAAAAATATGTAAACGTGACTGATGATCTAATAAGTCTAAGCCCAATGCCTTGTAAATGGTAGTTTCTTGTACGGGAATCACGCTTAGCATTTCGTCATATACGCTAAATTTTCCACTTTCCGGTGGGTTCAATATTTCATCATTTGGTGACCAAACAAGAATAAAATTCGTTAAAGATGCGATATGTGCTTTATTCCTAGGCGAATCGTCCGTAATATTTTCATTATTGAAATTAGATAAATATGAACATTTCCGTAGATAATTCGTTAAATCGGTGGGATCGCGCCAATAGTTTGAAAAAGACAGATGAGCTTGAATAAATTGTCCATAGGCATTAAAATTATTTAAATGAGATATAAAAACCCCCCCATGCGGCGAAACTAAAGTAATTAAATTGCGAACCGGATAAAAATTACACTGTTCAACATATCCGCGTGCTAATAGTCCACCTTGTGACATCCCAATAAAATCAAATCCATTACGCAAACTAGTAACCGCATGTAGTTTATCACAAACCAAGGCTAATTGTTCTCGCATTGGTGTATAAAGACTGGTTTTTTCACCATTGCCAATTTCCAGATTATATACCGGACGTTCAAATGCTAATTCGAGCCACGCGCAAAATGGAATCATCTGTTCCGCAGAACTAACAATACCATGAAGTACTACTATCGGTAAAGGTATTGCCGCTGATAAAGATAATAAAAATAAACCTCCTACAAGACCAAGGAAAATTCTCATTCTTTTAATTTAATTTAATTTTATATTTATGAAATTTCATTTTTTAGTAAGTTATAAAAATACGTTTGACTCGTGGCCCAAGGTACCAGATCCGCAATAACCGAATTTTTCGTTGGTACATCATGTTTATCAATAAAATCCAAAGCAACACGTTGAAATAAATCTGTATTTTTATCCGTTATTTCGACCCCGTGTCTTCCCATCGTCGATTCTATATCTTTGGGTTTATATTTAATCGGTAGTACTCCGGATGGCTCAAGAATATTCACGCGCGCGGTCGGATCCGCATACATTCGAATACTATTATTTATACTCTTCGATAAAACAACCATAGCCCCACCACGCAATTGACAATAAGGTGGGATATAAATATAGACCGGTTGCGTATAATCAACAAGAGCTTTCACAATCGCAGAACCTTGTCGTAATATATCGTGATACATATCACTGGTTCCACCACTAAATCCACGCCAATTGGCAAATATAATTAACGGAAGTTTCTCGTTTTTTAAATCGTTTATAGCCTGTGCGGTTTTCAGCGCACTATCAGGATACCACACACAACCCGATTGTAATTCTTCACTCGGACATGGATTACCAGGATCTAGGGGCGGACATTTTTTTACGGTTTGATTATTAGCAGCAATAACCCCTACAGGTAGACCGTTTAAATAGGCACGACCCGTTTTCACGGTTTTCGCCCAATCCGGCATAAGTTCAAAAAAACTTCCCTGATCAAAAAACGCATCAATTAATGCATGAGTAGGGGTTTCCGCATTTGGAACGAATGTTGTCGATTGTAATTTTAGTATCATTTCTGGACTAGGCGGCTTACAGGGCCTGTAGTTTAACCATCTTAGTAAAGTTTCTACCCCTTCTTGATCAGTATCGACCACGCGATGGGAAATACCATTACACCCCATAACGTCCGGTCCCCCAATCTGTAAATTCGAATGATAGACCTCTTTACCAATGATTTTATTCAATGTATTAAAACCCGTTAAGATAATAGGTGCGTCCCGTTTCTGAATGACACGTTCCCCTAATTTGGCCAAGTATGCGCCAATACCCACACTCATACCCGTGACATACGTGAACGTTAACCCTTTACGATATGCGTGAACCGTGGAACGAGCAATAGCTGCTGCTCCATCAAGCGTTTCGACGCCAGCATTGTGTATACTTTTAATTTTCCACACATCCTGCTCAATATATTCGGCCTGGACATCGGTTTTATATTTTTGGTAATCGGTTTCGGTTAAATATAAATATTCCACCCCTTGGTGAATATCCGTTGGGTCCAGCCATTTTATCCGATAACACTGTTTTAATTTTTCATTAATGGTTAATCTTGCCCCTGTATTTGAACTAATATAAATACGTGGGTAACCCTTTTCCAATGCGTCATAAGTTATCTTTTCAAAAAAAGCATCTTCTTCCGGACCAAACGAACCGTTTTGAATTTTTGGATCATTCGCCAATAATATCACATGTTGGTCCTGTTCAAGAATTAGTTCCCAAGCACACATACTAATCGAATCAGATTTTGATTTTAGATTTTTTAATGGAATAATTTCTACAGGATTAAAATACTCTATAATTTTCATTATATCAGGTACGTATTTTGTCGGCAATACCGAAGCAGGCAGAAACCGTGTAGCCTCATCCAAACCGACTTTAGAATGAGCAAGAAATGTAGTAAAATCGGCTTCGCCCCCTTCAGAACAGGTTAAACCGGGTAAACCGCCAGGCGAATGATTGACATAGGCCAAAACCGTTCCAACGGTCACCATTTCATTTATTTTAGCCTTATAGAAAATCTTACCTTCGGCGGTCGTACAAAGAGGCAATAACATTTTCATTACTTCAATTTCCACATAAGGTACGTCTTTTTGGAGTACCGTTCCTTCGGGGAACAAAAATTTATTAATGCGACCACATATTGTACTTTTAAATTCATAAGGATTAATAGAAAAAGGAAACCAATATTTTTTAAGATTAATAGTAATTTCCATCCCTTGATAGTTTTCACTATTCAAAACGGTATGATACACACGTTCATTTATACATATGTATAAATCCCCATCGGTTTCATAATAATTTAAACGATACCATTCTTTTTTAATGCCGATTATTACCGTTTTATCTTTGTAATAAATATTAAATCCATAATTCTTTTGTTTATAATTGAGATCGACAACCGGTTTACCATCCATTTTGGCTTTTAAAATCGCACCACAAAGGACAATACTTTCCTCCTGTAAAATATCTTCCGCACAATCACGTGTGATATTTAACTCATTTAACCAGGTAGTATAATGTTTCTGTGCTCGAAATACAGGATGTTTTAAAATATTTTTAATAAATTTCCCTGTATTGAAAATTGTACCCGAAATATGTAAATAGTTCAACATACGATATAATTTATCCATAGCTTCCGTTCGGTTTTTTCCAATGGCAAACATGTGTCCAATTTGACTATCGGCATCCGAAACAATTGTAGAATGTTTACCAATACAGAAATACGCCCAGGAATTCGGAACCGTGGTAAATTCAATACTTTCAATTTTCCCACACGAAGGTTGAAATCCATTGTAAGGATTTTCCGCATTGATTCTTGTAGACATAATATGAATGTTTTGTGGTGGTTCGATCACCGTTAAAGACGGTATTTCCGAGAGTAAACGGCCTTCATAAATAGCCATTTGGATCGCAGGGAGATTCAAAGTCAATAGTAATTCTGTTATGATATGTTCCACTTGTAAGCGGGGATTAATTTCTAAAAAAGTATACGTATTGTCTTGTGGGTTATACAGGAATTCGGCCGTTCCAACCCCTTTGTAACACATTGTTTCTGCCAATAAAACCGCCGCCTGATACATTTCCTCCTGTATTTTTTTCGGCGCGATGGTCATTGGCCCTTCTTCAATAAGTTTTTGACTTCGCCGTTGTATCGAACAATCGCGACCATATAAATGTTTCGCCTTATGACCATCACTAACAAATTGAACCTCTAAATGAAAACTATTGACCGCTTTTTTCATAACAAATAGTTTCCCCGAGACTTCTTTGGTAACACTATTATAGTTCGTTAATAGTTCATCGGGTGTCTGGACTTCCCGAATACCTTTGCCACCCCCACCTTCAACGGCTTTAAGCATAACGGGATATTTTATTTTTTCACATACCGCTTTCAATTCCGTTTCCGATTCGATTTCCTGATAAGCCAAGACGGGAATATTTAGCCTACTTGCGAGTTTCATACATTCTAATTTATCACCAAGAATTGTGAGACAATCCGCACTTGGACCAATAAATTCAATGCCGGCGTCTCGTAAAGCAGTCGCAAAGGCCGGATTTTCTGATAAATACCCCCACCCTGGCCAAACAGCGTCAATTTTCCGATCAATGGCAAAGTTGACAATCGTTTGAATATCGGTATAAATATTATTTTCCGCATTTATTATTTCGTCTAATAAGTCAATGTATTTATATTTCGCACACATATCATTCTCGGTTACAATCCCAATGAAAGTGTACGCTTTTTCCGGCAGTTCATTTAATGAATAAATAAATTTCAAAGCTGCCAATCCCCGATTAGCTATAAGAATCCTTTTCATTATTTATTTTATTTTTGATTTTAATGTCTAATATAATGTTATAATATGGATTTTCATTGTAAAACACATTCTCTTCTTGATTCAATGTTACCAATTAGTACCACAAAGGAATGTTACAGTACACATTTCTTAGACGAGTTCACGGTCGTTCATTATGTTAATGGTATAGCCATTAAATTACTCTTACCAAGCATTACGGACCGCGAAGTTTTACTTTCTGCGGCGGGATTTGAAATTATAGAAAATAATCCAGCATATATCAATAATTTTTATGCGGATGGGATTTATAAAGGAGATTCGCTATTAAATTCAATTTCAGATATTCTTGTATTTTATTTAGGTGTCGAATTAACAAAAAAGAGTTCAACAATTAAAAAAAATAAAAATAAGAGTTTACTTGGCATTGTCGGCATAAATGCTTTAATGAGAATTATTGATGAGAAAAAAGCAAAACGTCTAGAAGGGGTATACTAGGTATACTGGTATACTAGGAGGTGTACCGGGTGTACCGCGTGTACTAGGTATACATACCGGGTGGTGGCGAATCGTCTCGTAATTTATTCTTTGATTTTTCCTTATTTTCCTTGAAATCCGACAAGCCTTTTTCGACATCTTCGCGTGTTAATTCCATCTGGGGTTCTTGCGACAAAAAATTCAAATGATAATGCGCAATAATACAATTGGTAATTAAATTCGCAACATCACCACCCGCATTAATAAATAATTCTTTCGTATTAAAATCTTTTTCGGTAATCGCATCGGGCGCAATCGTCCAATTCATTTCTAAAACCATTTTTTTAAATATTGCCAATAATTCGACCGGTCCGTATTCTTCAATAGTAAATCTCCACGGAAATCGACGTTCTAAACCTTTATTATACGCAAAAAAATTATCATGGATTTCTTTATCATAACCAGCTACAATACATAAGGTATCTGTTCTTTCACTAAGCAATTGGTTAATTGTATCAATACATTCTTTCGTAAATGTATCAGATTTTTCTTTATTACCTAGTGAGTACACTTCGTCAATGAAGATAACACCCCCTCGTGCTTTGTTGAACATGGCGGTTGTATTTTTTGCGGTATGGCCACAATAAGCACCAATTAAGTCAGCCCTTCGCGCCGTTATAAAAGTATCATTTTTTAGTAGTCCCGACTGTTTAAAAGCCTTGCCTAAGAGTTGAGCAATGGCGGTTTTGCCATGTCCAGGTGGACCACTAATAACCATGTGCATTAAAAACGAATTATCGCGTTTTTTATCTACATTCGTTAAAAATTTTAAAAGTGCCATAAATTGTAATTTTATGGCTGACATCCCGACCACATTATTTATAGCCATAATTTCATTTATCGCCCCAGATAAGCGCTCCAAGGCGGTATATTGATAATTTGTAATGTGAAGCCCATTACGAACTGCGTCCGCCCATTTACATTCTTTTGCCTTTGGTTTTCTATTTCCTTCACGTGGTGAAGTACCCCCAGTTAAAATATGGACTAATAAATTAATCTCTTTTTCAGTTGGACAACACTCTTCATCGTCGTCATCCGAATCCGTCGTCACCTCTTGATCTCGTGAACGTGTGTTTTTCGCTACGTTCGAATCCTTTGACTTTAAACCCTTTGAACACTTCGATATTTTTGATGGTGGTTGGTAGTCTTCATCGGTTTCTTCTGTATCGGTTCGTTGTCGCTTTTTAAGTTTAAGTTTGGGTTTTAAACAATCGAGTTTATGACGTTCATTAATCACGGCGATAATGCGATCTTTACAATTTAAATAATTTTTAATAATGTGAATGATTTCCGTTAAATTCTCACAATGTGACCATTTAAATTCCAAGGACGCGAAATCATACTCATATTTTTCCCATTCACCCGGATTACAGATATAACAAGTCATTTTATTTATTTAATTAATAATATTCATTTTAATTAAACATTTAAGTCGCAATTAGTTGTGCAACATTACCAGTAATACCGGTAACAATTAAAGTCTGGGTTAAACTAGGGTCTTTTATTTCGAATTCGACATTGGTTGTAACGTTAGTTCCATTAATGGTACCCGTTCCATTTTCAAATACAGGGAATACTACAACTGAATAGACATTAGGTTCATAAAGTGAACTCGTGTTTAAGGCGGCGCCGGCGGCGGCGTCTTGGCCGCCAACTACTAACACTTTTCCATTAGGCAGTAAAGTCGCCGTATGGCCATACCTTGCTCCCATATCATTTTGATCAGTAACCGCAGTCCATTTATCAGTTAAAAAATCATAAAGTGAACTCGTGTTTAAGGCGACGCCGCCGTCGAAGCGGCCGCCAGCTACTAACACTTTTCCATTAGGCAGTAAAGTGGCCGTATGGTTATACCTTGCTCCCATATCATTTTGATCAGTAACCGCAGTCCACGAATCTGGGTCATTACCCTGAGCGGGGGTATAAAGTGAACTCGTGTTTAAGACGTCACCGGCTTCGCCGCCAGCTACTAACACTTTTCCATTAGGCAGTAAAGTCGCCGTATGGCCAGTCCTTGCTCCATCTAGATTAGTAACCGCAGTCCATTTATCAGTTGAAGGATCATAAAGTGAACTCGTGTTTAAGTCGACGGGGGCGGCGACTTCGCCAGCATTGCCACCAGCTACTAACACTTTTCCATTAGGCAGTAAAGTCGCCGTATGGCCAGTCCTTTCTCCCATATTTTGATCAGTAACCGCAGTCCATTTATCAGTTAAAAAATCATAAAGTGAACTCGTGTTTAAGACGG
>Ga0075480_10000134_pt1 | contig 38045 bp, 47 predicted proteins | sample DEB08_DNA_7_FD_81590 | JGI IMG/M metagenome (GOLD analysis project Ga0075480, IMG submission 81590) | Aqueous microbial communities from the Delaware River and Bay under freshwater to marine salinity gradient to study organic matter... | ecosystem: Environmental > Aquatic > Marine > Coastal ... | reverse complement strand
CCAGCGAGGAAGTAACCAGCGAACCGTGCATTGCACTGAACAGAGAACCGCCGAACACGCCAGCAACGCCGAGCATGTGGAAGGGGTGCATCAGAATGTTGTGCTCTGCTTGGAAGACAAGCATGTAGTTGAACGTACCAGAGATGCCAAGAGGCATTGCGTCAGAGAAAGAACCTTGACCGAAAGGATAGACTAGGAATACAGCAGATGCTGCAGCGACTGGAGCAGAGTATGCAACACAGATCCAAGGACGCATACCTAGACGGTAAGAAAGTTCCCATTCGCGACCCATGTAGGCGTAGATACCGATCAGGAAGTGGAAGATAACCAGTTGGAAAGGACCACCGTTGTAGAGCCACTCATCAAGAGAGGCAGCTTCCCAAATGGGGTAAAAGTGCAGTCCAATTGCATTGGACGAAGGAACAACTGCACCAGAGATGATGTTGTTTCCGTACATGAGCGAACCAGCAACAGGTTCGCGGATACCGTCGATGTCTACAGGAGGAGCAGCGACGAAAGCGACGATGAAACAGATAGTTGCCGCAAGAAGGCAAGGAATCATCAGAACGCCGAACCAACCAACATAAAGACGATTGTCGGTTGAGGTAACCCAGTTACAGAATTGTTCCCAGGTATTAGCGCCTTGTTGGCGCGAAAGAACAGAATTAGCCATTGTTAATTAAACAGTAAGTAGATCCATCAGGGAAATGGTGGAGGTACTTATTTCCTAGACACCCTCAGTCCAGGATATGAGAGGCATATTTTACTTGCTTAGCCTCGGTAAGGAGATTAGTCCGTTTTCAGCAAGTGTTTACAACGATTTAAGAAACGTTACATTCCTTAACGTGTTGATGTATTTATGTTACTACGGTTTTCCGCCCTTGTCAACCCCTCTTGGAGATTTGATTTGGGGATGTCCCGAAGACCTGCTTATTATAGGGCATAAAAAAAGGGGGGTCAACCCCCCTGCCTGCCTTATGCCAATGTTGTCGTCAAATTCCCAGAGTTATCAACGACAAGGCGATACTGGGTTCCATTTGGAGATGTAAGAATAAGACCAGTGGATGTATCAACACCAACAGAGATATCTCCTTCACGAACCGTTAATTTACTTGTTGGATTTGTGGTTCCTATTCCAACCATGTAGTTAGGTTCAGAAGAACCCCCAAAATGAGACTTTTCTGTTCCTAGTCCAACAAACTGTGAGGACCCACGATTTAAACTTATTTCATCTACAAAAAATCTAGCACCATAATCTATATTAGAAAAACATAGTGAATTTGCATACGCAGTGTCCGAAACGAATATAAGTGCATCTAGTCCACTATCAAATGGAGGTACTCCAAAAAATATTCCTTTATCATTTCCCTTGTTAAAATATGCTGTGGTGCCAATAGAAATCGAATTAGAGACAGTTACACCATCAGAAGTAGTCTCAAATTTCTTGTCATTATCGTAGTAAAGTTCTACTGCTCCATTTGGAGTAAAAACTCCCATTGGTTCGCCACCACTGCTGTGCCTAATTTCAATAGGACTTCCAGTAGCAGTATCAATGATAAATGATCCAGATGCATTTTTGTTTCGTATTAATGAATTATTTGTTGAGGATAAGTGTGTGATTAATAAATCGCCAGCAGCTGCTGATCCCAATTGAATCTCATCATTATCACCAAGATTTAATCCATCAGCAGTAACAGTTCCTGTTACTTGTACACCTGTATTAGTGGTTGCAAATTTCTCATTATTGTTATAGTAAAGTTTTACATCAGCACCATGATTTGCTCTAATTGCAGTAGCACCTGTTCCTTCAGTCTGGATGTATATGTCCCCATCTCCAGAACCTCTAATAAACAAATTAGATGTATTTTGTTTTATAACTCCAGCAGATCCATTAGAAGAAATTTGTAAATTATTAGCACTACCAAAGTTCAATATATCATCATCACCAAGATTTACATTATCTTGGAATGTAGAAACACCAGCAACACTTAATGCGTTAAAAGTACCACCAATTGATACGTCTCCACCAACAGATAAGTCAGTTTGGAAAGTAGAAACACCTGCGACACTTAATGCGTTAAAAGTACCACCAATTGATACGTCTCCACCAACAGATAAGTCAGTACTGATTGCTACATTAATAGCATTAATATTTAAATTATTAGGACTAGTTAATGTGGGAGTTCCAGATGCGCCGATCAAATTGATCTGCTTTACTCCAAATTTCTTATCTGCCATTTTTAATTACCTTAAACAACTGCGTCTGGATAAACAGTAATTGTTCCTCCCATTCCAGAGTGGGAAGTACATTGATAATAAAGAGAGTTTGGTGCGTCCATAGGAACTTCAAAGCGAATTGTTCCCGATGAAGCTCCGTTATTAGTTACGCCAGTGCTATATGCAGCACCACCATTACTTACACGAATTTGGAATGGATGCGAACCACCAGAGTTGTTTACGAACTCATAAACACAACCCCTAGCAAGATACATTGGAGTGTTGTAATTATTTCCTGCGTTTACACCAACACCATCAAAGGTATAATTGCTAGTTCCATTCGCACCTAAAGTCCACTTGCCAGAAACAGCACGAGAAGCATCTCCATAAAGAGAAGTCGCGGTACATACACCAGTAACAGTTACCCCAGAAGAAGTAAATACTGCTCTATCAGTTAGACCATTCTCATTTGTAATTCTGACTGCTGGACCAGCACCCAGGATAAGAGATCCAGTGGCGTTAGGAACCCGCACATAAAATTGATTATTGGAAGACGTATAAGAAATACGTCCTTCAAAGGAATTACCAAAATTTGCTACTACATTAGAAGCAACGTTAATAGTTCCACTAAATGTAGAAACACCAGAAACGTTTAACTGATCTGTATCTGTTGTTCCAGTGACTGTTACATCCGATCCAAACGTAGCTGCTATTCCAACATAAGCATAGTTATTTGTTCCATAATTATTAACAGATAAAGGAACGTATGCATCAATATTAAAGAATGATCCTATCCCAACTCCATCGAGTGTTCCAATTTCTCCAAATTTTTTCGCATTAGAATTAATTTGTAAAGAACCACCACCAACAACATTTGGATTTCCTGGATAAGTACGTCCATCAAGAACTAATGTACTTTTTCCAATATTGTATTCATTTACCGTAGTATTTGTTCCTATAGCAACATTTCCGACAAAATCGGATACAGAATATACAGTAGAAAGTCCTATTTGTAGATTGCTAAAAGTAGACAATCCAGAAAGAGAAGCAGACTTTACATTTCCAATAATATTACCAGTTAGTTCTCCGCCGACTGTAACATCAGTACTAATAGCAACAGTAGTTGCATTAATATTTAAATTATTAGGACTAGTTAATGTGGGAGTTCCAGATGCGCCGATCAAATTGATCTGCTTTACTCCAAATTTCTTATCTGCCATCTCAGGTTTTTAGTTATTTAGGATTGAGTAAATAAAACACCAGACATCTCTACACCAGAGATAGATGGTTTTTCATCGCTAGTATATGGATTGAAAATCACTCTAGGTTCAGCATCCCGATTATTAAAACTTCCTGTCCAATAAATCGTAGTAGTATCGTCTGGATATTGATCCAACCACTGAGAACCATTTCCTCCACCAGTAAGATTCGTAGATACTAACAGTTTAGATCCATACTTTTTCAACCAGGTTTTAAGATCTCTATGAGATGCTGTTGGATTTGCCTCCAGATATAATGCAATTACTCCTGTTGCCGCTGGTGCTGCTGCAGAAGTTCCATTAAACCTGCAGTCATAAAAACGATTATCATCATATCTTTGATAGTCAGTATATCCGCTGACACCATTTGTTCCTGGCGCTAAAGTCTCATCAGCAGGTGCCCAAACATCAATTCCAGGTCCATTATTAGAATAACTTGCTTTGTATTCTAATCCATTAGAAAGAGAGTCTTCCATAGCACCAACACATACTACTGGATGAAAATCGGTAGCACTATCAAAACCAATTCCTTGAGGATTCATCCAATCTCTATGATTGCATGGACAAGCGAAACCAGGGAATTCTGCTCTTGGATCTCCTGAATTAAAATAATCATCATCCATATAATTCAAACGATCTGGATCAGTAGCTCCAATTCCCAATCTTTGATTATTATTACCTGCTGCAGCGACATAATGAATTCCCTCTGCCATCATCTCATCAGCTGCAGTATTAGTAGATGATGAGCGAGATGAAGAAGACCAAGACTTATATGCCCCTGATACGCTATTATTCAGACCATTCTTCATTGCTGTTACTTGATCTGTCGTAGAAGCATTTCCAGTAAATGAACCTGTCGAACCCCTAAACTTATAATTTACACTATCTCCAGATCCAAAACCTGCCTGATATCCCCAACTACCATTAACAACAACTGGATTTTTTCTTCCTGTATTTGGATTGACAGGTCTATTACGATACCATATTTTCATTGCATCGTAAGTTGTTTCAATTCCCATCGAAACATTATCGCCAACAGCAGGCATATTCCAAATATTTGCTTCAAAGGCAAGTCCAAGAGTTTTTCCACCTATCATACCTGCACATGCAGTTCCATGTCCGCTAGTCAAACTATTAGTACCATCTAAAGATCCACCCATGGATCTTGCTTCAGTATAGTTTACTGATACTGAAATAGTTCCTTCTGATTGAAATGCTGCAGATCTATTAGAACTATTAGTCCACCATCCTTTAGATTCTGATTCAGAACCCGTTACTCTACCATCTGCTCTGGTAATGGTAAATCCATTCGAAATAAAGTAATCAGGATCAATATAATATGGTCCATCAAGAATGATATCTCTAACTCTTGATTGACCATTAGCATCCATAAACTCTGGATGATACTGAAGAACTCCAGAGTCATGAACTATGACATCAACATTTTTTCCAGTTAAAGAATAAGAAACATCTCCAGACTCAGGAGCAACGTTTCCAGTCTGACCACTAAAAAAATCTCCGCTTGTAGTAATACCTGTTCTAACTACTTGCCACCCTGTTCTATCTAATTCTGCAGAAGTTGGGTTTGTTACAGGAATTCCTGACGAATCTAAATCACGATATACTTTTACATTCTTTTTAAACCTTTTTGTTGCAGGTTGAGGTTCTGGATAAGCATCTGGATTGTCTGCAGGAGAAAGTTCAATCCAATCGACATAAGGATGATTGGCAATCTCTGCTGCCTCTTCTTCTGTCAATTCATATGTTCCTCTTGTTGGACTATGGTTTTTTGAATCGGTACAAGTTACCTGTCTATCAGGAATACCATCTTTATTTGAGTCTACAATTAAAGAATCATGAATTTCTGTCCAATATTCTGCCTTTGTGACCGATAAAGTGTATCTCTTCATTAGAGCATCGTCTCCCTAGTGTATCTATAAGTCATAACTCCAGCAACTCCTGTTTCTGGAGTCCACCAAAGTTCAACATTACCAGTCTTAACAGTAGCAGCAACAGAAACTAGAAGATCCGAGCTAAACATGATTCCATACTCCTGAGAGTATGCTGTGCTTCCGTCATCCATAACGAGAACTTTCTGCGATTGAATTCCGCTAGAGTGTTGGAAGAATAGAGTATATTCTGCATTTGTAAAATCAGCAGCAGAGTAAGTATTTGCAGTGTATGCAACACCTGCAACAGCAGTAAACGATCCTAGTCCAGTCTCAATTCCATAAACTTCCCCAATCTGCAATGTGGTTTGAGGATTGGTTGTCGCAATACCAACATTAGAAACAGTATTAATACCAACTTCAGTTTGCTCCCAATATCCAGCACCTCCGCCAACGCCGCCGCCTGCAGTTCCCTGAATACCCTGAATACCTTGAGAAGCGGCTTCACCAGAAGTACCTTGAACACCTTGGTTACCTTGAGTACCGTCAGTACCTTGAGTACCTGTTGTACCTTGAGTACCTGCACCAGTAATACCTTGAGTACCCTGATTACCAGTACTTCCTTGAAGACCTAAGTTACCGTCAGTTCCCTGAATACCTTGGGGACCAGCATCGCCAGTAATACCCTGAATACCTTGATCACCAGGACCACCAGTTGCACCAGGATCACCCTGAATACCTTGAGAACCCTGAACTGACTCACCTTGAATACCCTGAACACCCTGTTCTCCAGTAATACCCTGAATTCCTTGAATACCTTGAGCGGCAGCGGCACCATCAGTACCTTGAGTTCCTACAGAACCTTGAACACCAGTACCGCCAAGATCACCCTGAATACCCTGAATACCTTGAGATGCTTGCGTACCCTGAGCACCTTGAATACCCTGACTTCCATTACTTCCTGCAGTTCCCTGGAAACCTTGAGCACCAATTGCTCCAGCTACACCCTGAGTACCTATAGAACCAGTAGTACCTTGAGGTCCTTCAGATCCTTGGATACCCTGAACATTAGCATCGCTACCTTGAATACCCTGAACACCTTGGTCTCCGCTAATACCCTGAATACCTTGAGTTCCTTGAATACCTTGAGCAGCAGCGGCACCATCAGCACCCTGAACACCAGTACCTCCAGTTGTTCCTTGAGTACCTTGAATACCCTGAACAGTAGCATCGCTACCCTGAATACCCTGAGTACCTTGAGGTCCAGTACCTCCTATGTCACCTTGAGTACCTTGAGATCCTTGAATCGAATCGCCTTGAATACCCTGAATACCTTGAGATGCTTGAGTACCTTGAATACCCTGAGTGCCTTGAGTACCAGCACCAGTAATACCTTGAGAACCCTGAAGTCCGTCATCACCTTTCAGACCTTGAGTACCGCCAGATCCTTGAATACCCTGCAGACCCTGACGACCTTGAGGACCGTTGATACCCTGAGTACCTTGAATACCAGTTGCACCTTGCGTACCTGCACCAGTAATACCTTGAGTACCCTGAGCACCAGTTGCACCTTGAGCACCAGTATCACCCTTGTCGCCAGTTCTGGCGAATGTAATTAGAACATCTTCATCATTAGTAAATGAAGATGCTGAACCAGAAACAAAAGCACAATCTACAGTAAAGTAACCAGTTTCTTCTGTTAAAGAAGAGATGGTAAACAATGCAAAGTCATCAGCATTGATTTTATTAGATACTTTGAAATGACCCTTAATTGTAGAGGTAGAGTCATCAATCGTTCTCATGAACGACTGAATATCAGTGCCATTGTCATCAGTATCATCAATGTACATCTCAGTTACAGTACTGAGACCAACGTAATTAAACTTCAGTCTTCCAGCACCAGGATCCGATGTCGTAATACCACTATCAAAAGTATAATCAAAGGTTGCACCACCGAAGCTACCAACGGTGCCTTGAATACCTTGTGTTCCTTGATCACCAGTAGTTCCCTGAATACCCTGAGTGCCTTGAGCACCAGTCAGAAGAGATCCAGCAGCATAGATCGAAGTAGCACTAACAATACCAGTGTTTCCATAGATTGTTACACCAGTACCAATAGTAACTTCATTATTAATACCATCAATAGTTACTGAAGAAGGACCGACAGTTAAGATGCCAGTAACTCTTGCATCTCCTTCGACAAGCAGACTGTATGCAGAATCTGCTGTAGTTCCGATACCGACGCTACTTGTAGTATGAATACCAGCAGCAGTCTGTTCAAAATATCCAGTTCCTCCGCCACCAACGCCGCTTGGACCTTGAATACCCTGAATACCTTGAGAACCAGTAGTTCCTTGAATACCTTGAGAACCAGTACCTACACCAGATACAGTCTCAAAGACGAACTTCTCAATAGAATGATCATACTTAAGGAACTGACCATCATAAGCAGATGCATTTGTAGCAATACCAACAATGTCATCTAACCACTTCAGACGAACTTCACCACCACCTCCGATGGTAGCAATCTGTTCCTGAATGCGATTGATGAATAACTTGTAATGAGCATCAAGATCCTCAGCAGTAATGAACTGCTGATCAAGAGGAGTTAGGGGATCTTCAGTTGGTGTTTCAGGAGGTTGGTTGAGAAGACCTTCTTCAATATGATTATAGATTTCAAGAACCTGATTGATCTTACGCTCAAGTGCAGGAATATTATGTAAGAAATCTTCCGATAGTTCTTGGAAAATATCGTTCTTTAGCTGATTATAGTTTTCGTCAATAGAAGAAATATATCCGTCAACCTTTCTTAGGGAGTTCTTCTTATTTCTAACAGATTCAATTTCTTCCTTAAGAAGATCTTCCTTAGATAGTTCTTCCTTCTTATATCCAGATCTCCAGTCTGACTTGACATGCTCAGTAATCATCTGAACATCGTTTGTCTTGTTTGTTTTCTCAGACAAAGAACCAGCGTTGTTATTTTTAACAACGCCAGTTCTCTTTAGATCTTCATCTAACCTTGCGATCTTTTTGTCAAGATTAGAATTATTTTTGCCCTTCTTAAAAACGCCCACTTTAATATAAGAATCTTGTTAGTAATAGTATTTATTATACACCAGATTCAGGTATTTTGGGACTTAGTATTATTCTGGTTTGATTGGCCAAACAGGATTTGCAGGATCTTCTGTGTTAGCAGGTAAATCGCGCAGTGCTTGGCGGTATACTCTCATTTCATCAGACATAACCACATCTTGCATTGCAAAATAATCTGTTTCAGCGAGGAGTTGATTGCGCGTAGAGCGAAGATTTGCTTCGTTGTCCTCTTGGTTTAAATTGTTTGCTTGATCCAGATTTTGTGCGATTTCCTCCACTGTCAGTTCGCGGACGACTTGCTCGCCAGTTGTGGCGTTAATTGTAAGTGCTCTGATCGGTTCAGTCATTGTTAAATTCTCCGTTGTTAAATTCTCCATTACCAAGAGTGGACGGACATTCTTCCGTTGGTAAAATTACCACCTTGAGTCCAAATCCTAACCCTGTCAATGGTTCCACCGCCAGCCCAAGTAGCGCCAGTTAAAGCCATTGTAAGTGCCGCGTCTTTAACACCTAGTTGAGCAGTTACTGCCATCCTTCCATTTGATTCAGAAATATGGATAATTCCGCTGAATGTGTTGCTTGAATTGTTGAAATCTGTGCTTGTAAGCCTGATCGAGCTGGTTGCGCCTCCTGATTGCCAAGCTGTGTTGTAACCCGTTGTCCAGTAATAGTCACTGCTGGACAAGGATCCATTGCCCATTTGAAGGTTTAACTGAGGAGTGCCACTGTTGGTGTTGCTGACGTTCGTCAGTGCTATTACTATGTTAGTTGCGCCTGCTGGAATACCTGTAACTGTAACATCGGTTACAGGGGGACTGGAAAGGTCGGGGACATTAGTCGTAGTAACAGCTGATGCAGGAGTCGCCCACTGCGGAGCACTGCCAGAACCTTGACTAGTCAGGACTTGACCGCTTGTGCCGTAGTTGGCACCGCTTAGACCGAAGGCACCAGTTGATGCAATACGAAGTCTTTCTGTAAATGTTATATTAGTATCAATAGTTCCAGAAGGAGCGGTATACCAAACATGATTGCCATCACTATCCATTGTATAACGAGCAGCTTCGTCAGTTGTAAGATACTTACTCGTTGAAGAACTATCTTGGTATGCGTTAAAACTTAGAGATACATTGTTATAATAGTTATGAAGTGCTCCATAACCACTTAACTGAATAGCAGCAAGAGATGTGTCATTCTCCCAAGAATCTGGCGTTACTTTCAAACCCATCACACCAGTTGAATCTATACGAAGTCTTTCTGATCCAATTGAAAAAGAAATATATTTAGAAGTATCTTTTTGATCTAACTGAAGACCTCCAGCACCATCAATACCTATTGTTGGTCCAGATGTATTAGTAGCAGACTTAAATCTTAATGTAGAATAATTTTGGGTTGATTCAATAAGAGCAGCATCAGTACTAGCAGTATTAAAAATATGTGCTTTTAATATTGGATTATCAGTCCCGATGCCGACATTGCCATCAAAAACTGCAGCACCATCATTCTGGAGTAAAATATTGTAATTTCCAATATCACCCGTGCCGCCAATAACAGTTGTGCCATCAGGATAAACAGCAAATCTATGATTACCAGCACCATTACCAACTGTGAATGCTTCAGAACCAGAAACTTTACCAGTTGTTGAAGTTCCTTTATATGCCTCCAATTTTCCTGTGGAAGTTACACGAAGTCTTTCGGAACCATCAGTATTCCATCTCAAGTAATTATCAGTATGATTATATTCAATTCTACCCTGAGAAGTAGCATCTGGATCAGCAAATCTAATAGCACCTGTAGCATTTGCTGCAGTCTTGATTGTCATTCCTGCAGCGCCAGATGCTCTGTAAATAACTAGATCATCACTTTCTGCATCAACACCGTCAGTTGGATCATCGGTTCCAATTCCCAGACCACCCGCTTGAGTAAGCGTCATCTTTCTAGTGCCGCCTGTAGTCCAAGCAAAAGTACCAGCACCACCTACATTTGATGAGAATAGATCGCCTGTTTCAAGAGTAAGGTATGAACTATTACCAGAAGTATAATTTTCAAATCTAAGTCCTAAACCTTCCGCTGCACCCAAATGTACCGTATTTCCTGGCGAATCGGTTCCCACACCAATACGTCCAGTTGAGTCTACACGGAATTTTTCAGTTCCTTCAGTAGTAACTTTGAAGTGTCCATCAGAACCAGTATCAACTACTTCTGCTTCAGTATTACCTTCAAAGATCTTATCTGCAGTTGATGTACCAGTTCCATCAGTACCTTGAGTTCCTGTCGTACCCTGAGCACCTGTTATGCCTTGAATACCTTGTTCACCTGTTGTACCCTGAGCACCTGTTATGCCTTGAATACCTTGATCTCCAGTAGTACCTTGGGCACCTGTTATACCTTGGATACCCTGAGTTCCTTGAGCACCTGTTATACCTTGGATACCTTGGTCTCCAGTAGTACCCTGAGTACCAGTAGTTCCTTGAGCACCAGTTATGCCCTGAATACCTTGATCTCCAGTAGTTCCTTGAGCACCAGTTGCTCCCTGAGCTCCAGTAATTCCTTGAATACCCTGAACACCTTGTTCACCAGTAGTTCCTTGAGTACCAGTAGTTCCCTGAGATCCAGTAATACCTTGAATGCCTTGAATACCTTGAGGACCAGTAGTTCCTTGAATACCTTGAGTACCTTGGTCTCCAGTAGTACCCTGAGTACCAGTAGTACCCTGAGTTCCAGAATCACCTTTATCTCCAGTTCTAGCAAATGTAATGATTACATCTTCAGAATCAGAGAAAGAAGTTGCACTACCAGAAACGAATGAGCAACTTACGTCAAAGTAACCAGTATTATCAGTAAGACTTGAAATAGTAAACAGAGCAAAATCATCAGCATTTAGACGATTCGATACTCTGAAATGACCCTTAATTGTAGAGGTAGAGTCATCAATCGTTGTTAGGAAAGAACTAATATCAGTTCCATTATCATCTTGATCATCAATATAAAGGTTCAGTGCTCCAGAGAAAGGAGTTTCACTAAACTTTAAAACACCAGTACCAGGATCACTATCAGCAGTATTTGTGCTGAAAGTATAGTCAAAAGTAGCACCACCAAAGTTTCCATCATTACCTTGGATACCTTGAGTGCCCTGAGATCCAGTAATACCTTGAATACCTTGAGTTCCTTGATCCCCCGTAGTTCCCTGAATACCCTGAATACCTTGAGAACCAGTAGATCCTTGAGTTCCTGTAGAACCCTGAGTTCCAGTTGAACCCTGAATACCTTGAATACCTTGCGATCCAGTAGAACCCTGAGTTCCAGTTGAACCCTGAATACCTTGATCTCCAGTAGTACCTTGGGCACCTGTTGCACCTTGGGCACCAGTAATTCCTTGAATGCCCTGAACACCTTGATCGCCAGTAGTACCTTGGGCACCTGTTGCACCCTGAGCTCCAGTTATGCCCTGAATGCCCTGGTCTCCAGTTGTGCCTTGAGCACCAGTTGATCCAGTAATTCCCTGAATACCCTGAGCACCATCAGCACCTTGAGTACCAGTAGTTCCTTGAGTTCCTGCACCAGTAATACCTTGCGTACCCTGAGCACCATCAGCACCTTGAGTACCAGTAGTTCCTTGAGTTCCTGCACCAGTAATACCTTGCGTACCCTGAGCACCATCAGTGCCTTGAGTACCAGTTGATCCAGTTATACCCTGTGTACCCTGAGATCCAGAACCAGTTGTTCCCTGAATACCCTGAGAACCTACAGATCCATTAGATCCTGCTGTACCCTGAACACCCTGAATACCTTGCGATCCAGATCCACTTACTTCTACACCACCAGCATAGAATTTAGTAGCACTGATAATTCCAGCATTACCATACATGGTAATACCTGTTCCAACGTAAACTTCATTATTAATACCATCTAAGGTAATCGAAGCTGGTCCGACAGTAAGAATACCAGTTACTCTTGCATCGCCTTCAACATAGAGTTGATATCCAGATTGGGCATCTGTTCCAATGCCAACACTCTTTGTTGTATTAATACCGACAGCATCGACTGCCCAAGTTCCAGCAGTACCAACTACTCCACCACCTGATACGGATTCAAAGACAAACTTACCAATCGAATGATCATATTTCAGATACATTCCATCATAAGCACTTGCATTGGTAGCGATACCAACGATGTCATCCATCCACTTCAGACGGACTTCACCACCGCCACCTACAGTAGCAAGTTGCTCCTGAACTCTATTGAGGAATGTATTGTAATGCTTATTAAGATCTTCAACCGTAACGAAATCCTGATTTAATGGAGTAAGAGGATCTTCAGTTTTTGTCTCTGGTTGGTTTAGAAGACTTTCAGATAAAGTCTCATAGGACTCATTGATCTGACCAATCTTTTCTTCAATCTTAGGGATATTTAAATTAGTTTTTTCTAACTCCTTATATACTTCTTCCTTTAGATTAGTAATATCATTGGAATGTCTAGAGATATATCTTTCTACTGCTTCCAGATCTCTAGACAGTTTTTCAATCTTTTCAGATTCTTTTCGACGTTCTTCCTGAATCTTTACGGAAGCACGAACAGTATCTTTCGTCTCCTCAATATGATTCTCTAATACCTTATATAAGTCTTGTTTCAGTTCAGATATTCTACTTTCAACACGCAGCTCTGCAGTAGTAGACAACTTCCTAACCTTTGGAAGTTCCTTATCCACTAGTTGATCAACAACCTCAGCAATCTTCAAAACATCATCTTGGATGTCTTTGATTTGCTCAGAAGTTAGATTATGAATTTGCTCATTAATGTCCTTAAAGACACCATCCATTACGTTACTAAAAGAAAACTGCCCCATATTCTGAGGTACAGAGACTTGATTTTTTTCAGGTCTATTAGGAGTATTTTCTACACTCTCGTTAATATTTTGACCTTTACCAAACAAATGAGATGGTTTTCTAAGCGTCACTTATCTTAACTGATTACGTTATCAAATATTTATTATATCATCAATATCGGTATTCTTCAATCTTGTCCAAGACCTTATTAAGGTATTTCTGTGCTATTGCCTTCTCTCCAGGATATCCCGCATCATGATCAACTTGATTCTTTAACTTGAGGATATAACATTTCAATTCATCCTTGTTCATTTGATATCTTGGCATATACAAAAAAACTCTGTCCTTTATATAGGACAGAGTTAAGTAATATTACCTATTACATCAGACAGGTGTTGGTTCCTTAACAGTTGACTTAACGTATTCTAGAACTGCTTCGGGGGTCGATGCTTCGTAAGGGTCGGTGTCTGCGTTGTCACGCATACCTTCTTCAGCGAAGAGTTTCTCAATGATTCCATCATTAATAACAGCAGCATAACGCCAACTACGCTGACCGAATCCAAGATTAGACTTATTGACCAGATAACCCATGGCACGGGTAAAGTAAGCGTTTCCATCAGGGATAAGTTTTACTTTTTCAATGTCTTGATCTTTTGCCCAAGCATTCATTACAAAACCATCATTTACGGAAATGCAATAGATCTCATCAATGCCTTGCTCTTTAAACATATCATAGAATGCTTCAAACCCAGGAAGCTGATATGCAGAGCAAGTTGGGGTAAAAGCGCCAGGAAGCGAGAAAATCACAACTCGCTTACCATTAAAAAGATCTGCACTAGTACGAGTTACAAACTCACTGTTTTCTCGGAATACAAATTCTACTTGAGGAATTTGATATTGTTCTGTACGCATTGTTCTCCTTAATTTAAATTGGATTATAAGCGGGGATCATCATTCCTCCGCTTTGATCATCATCGTCGTCAACATCATTACTGCCAAGGGCGCTAATCAATATCCATATCCCCAGCATCATGGTTGCCAACAATAACATCACCATACTCCAGGAATTAGTTGTCCTGTGGTGGCATAGGATCCCATGGCAGCAATAATGCCAATCATGGCAGCCCATCCATTAATACGTTCTGCTTTTTCGTTCATTGTTTTTCTCCTTAGTTTTGTTGTAAACAATAATTCTGCCGTTTTCATGACTGAAAACTAATTCGTCATCGTGCCCCCAGCAGAGTTCTTCATATAGGGCATTAAGTTTTCGCATGTCCTCCCAGAGGGCATTTTCATTCGACATGTTTTGCTTTGAGATCTGGATTTGGTTGAGAAGGAGCAAAAGGACTTCTTGATCGATTTTTGATTACGATAAATGCATCCTTTTGATAGGTGACAGTTCCAAAGGGTTTTGCCCATTTTGGATTTGCATCGGGATGAGTAGCAGTGCCAGTTACAGCCATACCGCCAATCTCAACTACAATGTCATCTCCAGATTCCCATTCCAGTTTTTGTAATGCATCTTGGAAGTCATGCATCCAATGATCTTCATTAATAATGGTCATCAGTAAAGATTTTCCTCTTGGTCCGTTTCAATGACAAGATCAGAAGTTGGATATGCAACACAGGTTAGAACAAATCCAGCATCCATTTGATCATCATCAAGGAACGATTGGTCTCCTTGATCAACGGTGCCGCTAACGATTTTTCCTGCACAGGATGAACAAGCACCTGCACGGCAGGAATAGTTCATGTCAATACCCTGCTCCTCTGCGGCGTCCAGGATGTACTGGTCGTCTTCGCAAGTGATGGTTTGATCTCCATCAGGAGTACGGAGAGTAACATTAAAAGCCATTTTCAGTAAGTTTCGGATAATTGTTCAACAGAGTACGCCAACAGAACAAAGAAGGCGATGCTAGTGATTGTAAAGCAAATCTGTACCATTGTCAAATGCCGAAGGCACCGAAGAAGAACAAACTGCCAGTAGTAGCATAAGAGATAACAGCAGCAGCAAAACCTAGCATAGCAGTGCGACCGTTCAGCTTCTCTGCTCTCTCAGCATATGGCTCATAACCATAACGCTCCATTGCTTCTTTGGTCATGTACATGGTGGGTTCTTTAGCAAACATATTCATTTGCCCGAACTCATTCTTTGTTACAGTCATTTTACATTTTGTTGTAAATCTTTACATAGTATATAGCAAAAAAGCACCCGTGTCAAGGGGTGCTCTGTAGTAATGAATACCTATTTACCTTCAAATCCTGGCGGTAATGTTCCGTAATACGGATTTAACTCCAACATTTTACTCCAGTCTTGATCTGCTGCCTGATTTTTCCAGAACTGCCATAGACCGTCATGACTACTGCGATGGAATACATCGATATGAATATCATGAATATCTGATCCCAAATCAATCTTATACAAGAATAAAGGAATAGCAAATGTTAGACCAGAGTTGTAGACTAAATCGTCAGCAACTGCTCTTGGTTTACATCCATTATCCAGTTTATACTTGTCACCTCTAACATGAAAGCGAACTAGTTTTTCGGCATGATGACGAGTAATTAGATAGCAGGCAGTAGAAAAATCATTTACAAACCTTCTATGAATTTGAACACTGATAGAAGCTGGATTAATAATCGCCAACTGAACTACATCATAAGCATAAGGAATCTTGGAAAAGAAATCCTTCCAGGTAAACTGCCAATGAGAAATTGTAGATAGATCGCAATCGTCTTCCATGATCAAAGCACATGGAGCGTCTGTCTCCAAGAACATCTTCAGTGCTTTGAGGTGAGAAGTTACACAACCAACTTCTCCAGAACTCATAGCATCAGGATATCGACCTTTCAAGATCTCACTAAGATCATTATCGCCTCTACCATCATAAGCGGAGACTCTTTGATAGTCTTCGATCTCCCAGTACTTAAATTGATTTTCCATATATTGCCAACGATCTGGTTTTTCGTCCAGATTGATACAATAGATAGGAGGGAGACCTTTTAGTTTGTATATTGCTTTATTCTTTTCCATAAGAAGGTTTTTGAGAATTGATTAAAATTCGATTCAATATTGAGATTTTTTCATTAAAGACATCAACCTTTCCATCCCAAAGAGTTCCTCCTCTGAAATGTAAGAACTTACCATCCATAAAGGTTTCCATGTTGAGAAGTTGTTCTCCCATGTACTCTCCTTCAAAGACACAATTGACTGGAGTTGGTTCAATATTATTTGCATGTAAGAAGTTATAAGACTCTCCACCAGTATCGCAGGATTGTCCTCCATATGATCCAGGAAAAAATCTAATTCTAGGTTCAAGATCCTTGATCTTTGGCATATTTAGAAGAGTAAAACCTGGCCAAAGATAATTAACATCTCCTCGACTTTGCATGAAAGAACATACATCTTTGTCCTTCATAAAATCAACAAAATCAAACTTCTCCATCAAGAAGCAATCACTATCAATCAAGAAAACAATATCATCTAGACATGATCTATAGATGATATTGTCAAGTGCAAACTGAATAGTATTAGCATGAGAGGATGATGGTCCTCCCATCTTACCATTACCATTCAAAAAGTAATAAAGGTAACCTTCATACTTATCGCACAATCTCTTGAACTTATCTCCCAGTACGGGATCGTTAGAATCATCAATAGCAATAATTTGAAATTCGCATTCTAAGTTTTCAATAAACTTAGAGACTTGTAGGTTCAGAAACTCTGGAGAGTTTACTACAGGAGTAAAAATTTTTAGCATCATTTAAATGGAGGTCCTTTAATCCAACCAACTAGCAGATCTTTTCTACCATCGGTAATTTCAGCAATTCTATGAGGGCAGTCTGAAAGAAATACAACAATCTCCTGAGGAGAAAGAGTAAAACGAGTATGTTGATGAGTCACCAGATCATGCTGTCCTCCAGCATAATCGCTTTCAGATTCATTTAAAGAAAGAATAAAACTTATCTTTCTCATTTTACCATCATGAGTCTTTTCTGGCAACCACATTGACTCATCAATATGCCAACCATAAAAATTACCAACTTCGAATTTATATTTTTTAAATTCTATTTCATCATCAATTTCAAAGTTCCAATGGTTCAATTTATTAACTTCTTGAACTATCGGCAGAAAAATATCATTTAAAGAGTTGTCAGAAACATCACATATCTCCAGATTGACATGATTATGTTCTTCAATACTCTCATCATCTAAGTCCTCTTCAATATAATATGAATTAAACTCAGATAGTTTTTCTTTGACGATATTAAATTCTTCGTCTTCTAGTCTTTTAACTAGAAATTGGTGCATGTAATGATTCATATCTTATCTAAATGCAGGTCCTTGAATCCAACCAACTAGGGACTTTCTAGTTCCTTTAGTTACTTTATCAACTTGATGCGGAACGTCTGAATGAAAAAATACAATTTCTCCTTTTTTTAGGGGAATGGTAATTTTTCTATTCAGAATAAATTCCAATTCACCACCTTCATGATTATCATCTAAACAGAGAGTAAAACTAATTTTTCTAATTCTACCGTCATTTCTTTTTTTAGGCGTCCAGTTTGTTTCGTCAACGTGCCATTCATAATAATCGCCCGTATTATATAACGTATTTTGAAGAGGTTCTATGTAATCTACATCAAAATTCCACATTGAGTTGGAATTTACTTCATCAACCTGTTCCCAGATTATGTCGTAAAGATCATGATTATCGACGAAACAAACTTTTGATTTTCTAGTCAGATCTTGATTGTTTGGATCAAAAGTATTGCCATTAAAATTTTCTACTTTAGATTCCTCATACCCAGTATGGTTAGAAAGAATTTCTTTTATCTTAGAAAAAAGATTTTCATCCAATCTTTTTACAACATACTGATACAGGTATGAGTTCATCGTTTCTGTAGAACAACTTGATATTCGTCCATGACAAGATCAAAACCATTTTCCATCAGATATGGAATAGAGTACTTTGCCTTTCCATAATCAGACTCTTCTTTGCAAAGAATCTTTGGAGTAGTATTTCTAACATCATCAATCAGAATAACTCCATTCTTGCTCATAATATCGCAGTCAACGATGAGTTGTGCTTCTCTTAGATGAAGTTGAGCAGTCGGTTCAATTGGATACATGTCTCCAGTATCCATATAAAGAAAATCGATTTGTCCTTCACCAGAAGCAAGGAACTGCTCAGATGACATGACGAAATATTCAATATTAGATAAACCCTTGGTAACTTCTTTACTGCGGTTAATATGCCTTGCTTCAAGGTCAACAGTAATAAAGTCAATATCTGTTCCCTGAATCAACTCCCCAACTACACGGGTAAAACATCCAGCAGACCAATCCCAAACATCAGGATTTTCTGGTTCCCAATACTTAGTATCGTCCTCATTGCAACCAGGGAACTTACCGTCAACGAAGCTTCTGGTAGTACCGAGTTCGACAACTGTTTTAAAGTCATGCTTTAGAACTTCATCCCAGCAGTAACGCATAGTATCATAGCGAAACTTTGGAACTCTACCGTAATATTCTTCGAACTGCTCTTTGGTAGTATAATTCCAATGAGCATTGTCCATATAATCCTTATACTTTTCTAAGGCATCAGACATTATAAAGTTGCCTCCACTGATTTAGGGTTTTCTCTTGGTGCTCTTTCGCACATTCTTTCATTATAGCACGAATCTCTTCTTTATTCTCTTTAATAGTATTCAATGCATCTGGGATTTCAGTAAAGTCATCAATGTACACTGCAAACCTATCATAGTATTCATTATACCATTCACAAGTGCTAGCAGTATCTTTATACAATCCACTACCAAACCAATAGTTAGGAACTTTGGATAGGTGCATCAAATAGTCTTCAGAAGGGAGGATAACAGGAAGACCGATATTCATCAACTCAAACGCAGCAAGTTTAGAATATTGATCAGGAAGAATAAAGTATGCATGATACTTTTTCGCAAGTTCTTCCAGTCCAGCATATCCTTTATACTTACAGGGATCTGCAGATAGACCATAAGATCGAATCATTTTGACCGAATCTTGGAAGAGAGTATCATTATGATACCTAGCAACTAGAATATCTCCTCCTTTCAATTCTTCGCCATAGTCTCCACCAAAACCAATAAGTTCCAAAGACTCTTCTTCAGAAAGAGGTTTATCAATAGAAACACCAATAGGTCTAACGACATCCGCAGAGATGTTCACTCCATGCACAAGAGCCCAGGTTTTTTCAAACTCAGTATATGGAATCAGAGCAACGTTATCTAACTTTGCAGATTCATTCAACAGAGTATGATACTCCTTATCATGAACCATCTCATAGTTGAATCTATTACAAACCCATACGATTAGTTTTGCATCAAACTCATCCATATTTTCCAGAAAAATTCTGGAAAGAGGTGCTGTATCAGAAGTAATAATATAGTCAAAAGAATTGAAGTAATCCTTATTCTCTTGCCAGACACGATCTGCAATTTCTTTTGTAATTACATACGTGTCTCTTTCAAGAATCTGATTCCAAATGGTTAACTTATTAGTAAGTTCAAGACCTAGTTGATCACAAACATACTGATGATCTTTCAAGCACCCATAATGGTGCGATAGATGTAATACTTTTGTCATTGCTCAGAAATCCAATCTTCTAATTTAATTTTCGCTTTCCATCCATAAACACTTTCAATTTTGCTAGTGTCTGCAAGACTTTTGCGTGCTTCCGCTGGTCTGGGCGGAATATGAACAATATCATCAGAAATCATTTCTGCGATTGCTCTTACTGATAACTCCCTACCTGTTCCGATGTTGTAAACTTCTCCATAAGTAGGAGCATCTTTTTCAGCAACAGTTAGATTTGCGGATGCAATATCAGAGACATTAATAAAGTCTCTTGTCTGAAGACCGTCACCAACAACAGTCAGAGATTTTCCTTCTGCTCTTTGCTTCAAGAAAATACCCATTACAGGAGCATACTGACCTGTCTTTGGTTGACGAGGACCATACACATTGAAATAACGAAGTGTTACTGTATTTACACCATATAGATCGGAGTACATTTTCATCAAATGTTCTCCTGAGAGTTTGGATACAGAGTAAGAGTTCAAAGGATCTGGTTGATCACTTTCAACACAAACCTTATCAGTCAAACCATAGATTGCAGCAGTAGATGAGAAAACAACTTTCTCAACATGTGCAAGTCTAGCTGCTTCTAATACTATAGTTGTACAGCAGATATTATTCAAATATGTCTCTGCTGGATTTTCGATACAAAAAGAAATCGAAACGTCAGATGCTAGATGAAAAACATAGTCAACATCTTCGCAAAGTTTTACCAGGCGATCAAGATTGTTTGGATTAATATCAAACTTATGATTTTCTGCTAGAGGATTCCAAAAATAATAGTCATGACTATTTGCACATTCAGCATCAACTACCTTTACCTGATATCCATTCTCAAGAAGATGATCTACAAGGTTAGATCCAATAAATCCTGCTCCACCTGTAACTAAACATTTTTTCATGCCATTATCAATAAGTCATTTAATCGGTTTACATAGGTGTGTTCATCTCTAATGAAGTTCATTGCTTTACGCATCTTCTCTTCAGTACAAGATTTATAATCATCTACTATCCTATCATATAGAGAATCAAGATCATTGTCAAACGTTACATGTTCCCCAAACAAATCCTGAAGTGCTGGCATATTACTGCCGCACCATTTGCCGTAACTAATACTCTTGAAGATTCTGCAAGGATAATACTTACCCATATCAAAAAAAGGTTTTTCTCTAATATCAAACGAGATGTAAGAATCTCTAACCATTGCAATGTTTTGGTTAATGTTTGGGGGATTACCTTCGTACAAGGAATATCTACCACTATAACCACCAACGTTTACAAAGTTTTTTCCTTTCTTCTCAATATTCTCTACAAACTTTCTGATGTTCTCTCCTTGCATAGATCCAACAAAAAATATATTTTCTTTGCTGTCATCGTATAGTTCTACAGGGCAATCATCAATCTCTTCAGGTAAAAGATCTGTTGCCCATTTTGTTACGATGGTCTTGGTAGGATGCTCATAAAAACTTCCTCCAATATTCTCAACACTCGGCCAAACATAATCAGATCCGTAGTGCCAATACTTTGCATCATGAACAAAGTTGTACACTAACAGATCTTCATACTTTTCCCTTCGCTCAAACTTAAATGGTTCGTCAGAGTTATGAATAAAGTATTTGCAATCTGGACGCAGAGGCATCTTTTCACAAACCTGATGCTCAGTAATGAATACCGAGTTTGAGAAATCAACAGAACTTACATCATCAGAATCATCATACCAATGAACTTCATGCCCAAGATGATCTGCTGCTCTCCAATATCCATAATGGATATAAGAGTGTGTATGACTGTGGAGCTTATGTCCCCAGATTACAATTTTCATTCTTTAATCCTCAGAGGTAACCAGAAACGTTGATCGGGAGACATAAACTCAACCGAAGGATATGAAGTCAGTGGTTGATCTGTTCCGTTGGAACTTGTCTGATAGAAGACAGGATTATCGCAAGCATAGACATCATAATACTTCTGAACATCAGCAAAACCAATATCATGATGATCAGAGATTAGATAACCATGATATGCAATTCGCTTGCATAGATCAACATAATCTGGATTAATATAAAGGATAGCATGAGCACCAACCATGTTATAAACACGGACAAGATCAGCATACCCATCAACTTCATCCCACTGAACACATGGTCCAGAATGAGAGTTCATGCGTCCCCAAGAAGAGATTCCAAGATAGAGCGCATCGGCATCATCTGGAATCTCAATATCATCAACAAAATTGAGAGGAAGACAATCATCTTCTAACAGAATAAAAGGAGGATCAATCTCTTCCAATGCAACTGCATGAGAATATGCACAACCTCTCTTACCAATAGGATCCTTGAATCCAGAAACTCTGATTATGTTTTTAAATCCAAGATCCTTTAGATTTTTTTCCAGAAGTTCTTTTCTTTCTGGTTGATCATCAAGATTGATATAAACAACTGGAATATCAGTTAGTTTCAGTTTCATGAGCGTAGTTCAGCATGATTTTTCTTGAGAGCAATAATCTTGGGTTCATAAGGATAATCCTTATTGTCCATTTGCTCTTCAGCGAAGCAGTAAGATGGGGTTAGACTCAGGGCAGGAGGGTTATCAATCAGATAACGATTCATTTGAGACTCGTCATGCCATAGAGCAATAACGTCATTCTCCAAGTCTTTGGTTACACGATCAGCAATAACCTCAGACATCTTTAAGAACTCCTTAGTCGATCCTCCATTGAATCCACCAGCGTAATAGTTCTCCCCTTCTTCTCCAGGAGCAACATATGCCAGAGACTTAGGATTACGATCATAAGAACGTTTCTCTTTTGGCATGAAAGATTGATATGGGTGCATGGTTGCAACAATACCATCAGAAAGAACTTCGTCCCCAACCTTATCAACAATACCCATGTCTACATCAAAGTAGTAGCAGTAGTCAAAGGTAGAGATGAAATCTTTTTCCTTCATGAAGTAGTTGTACCTTTTCAAAGTAGGAATTGGCCAGTCTTCATGTTCAATCTGAGAAACTCTAACGTTACTAGACGCATCAACTTCGTGCTCTGTAAACAGAAGACACTCCATATGATGATCTGGTAGAAAATTATCCGCAATGTTATCGTAGAGTCTTTCTACAAATTGGATATATTTGTTTGTTGCGATTGTAAGAATTAGAACTCTCATCTCATACCTCAATGTAATTTACATTATCGAAAATAAAGAAACCTTTATTTTTATGTTCTTCAACTGTTCCATGCAAGAAACAGTTTAACTCTACTTTAGAGTTGCACTTGTATTTAACCGCTGCTGCCATGGAGTTTCCTCCAGAATACAAGCAGTAATAACTCTTTGCGCTATTGATAATATTAGCATACTGAAAGATACTTTCAATCTCCAGTTGATTATTCTCAAAGGCAAATCCGCCTTCCAAAGACAATGAATTTACATTCTTAAAGGTAACAAAGAGAGCATCGTCAGGAACGTGCTCTTCTACAAGAGAAAACAGTTTATCGGCATCATAAAACTCCCCAACATTATTCTTGAGAAGAGTGTGGGCAGAAAGATCGACAATAGTTTTGTCTTTGTATTCTTCTAGAAATTCTGCTTCATAGTAAATCTCAGGATATCTACCGTCTCCAGCAAACCCATGCCTAATCTCTGCAGCAGAAACAATATTATCAGTTACCCCATGAGGTAGATCTGGAGCTACAGATCCTACGTTAGGATTGTTCCTAGCAATACCCTTGACATAAGGATTATCTTTCCAACAAAAGTCATAGATCTCTGGGTTCCTGTAAGTATTATGAATACTTACATGAAAGTCAACTCCCTTCTCATGGAAAAGTCTTGGTAAAGTTGTAAACTGAAGATTATCTCCAAGTCCTCCCCAAGGTTGAGCAAAGTATACGTTAGACATTATTATTCAAATAAATGAAATCAGTTCCGAATTGGACATTAGTGTCTCCATAATGCAGTTCAAAGTTATTCTCTTCCAAGAAAGAATTGACGTTACTAAACAGACACTGACCTTCATAAATTGGATTCATTTCAAGTTCAGTATGAATTACTTTTACGGAAGAAAGTAATTGTCCCATGGACTTGAGAGCGATCAACTCTGCACCCTGAAGATCCATCCACATTAGATCAACTCTATCTATACCATTTTCTTCGCAGAACGTATCCAAACGAATACATGGAACTTCTAGTTCATTTTGTACATATCGTTCGATATGATCGTAAGATCCGTTCGATTTGTAAAGACTAGAAGCACCTCTATTGCCATCAAACCAAGGAGTTTCAGTCTCCTCTGGATTGATTGGATAGAACGTACAGGTTCCATTATAATCGTTGACTGCTTGATTGATTACAGTAATGTTGTCAATATCCTTGGTATTCTCAAGACAAACCTGATAGGAATCTGGATTTGCCTCAAAAGCAAAGATACGAGCATTCTTGTACTTTTTAGAAAACTCAATCGATTCTAAACAGTGCAAAGAACCAACATCAAAAATCACTGACACATCATCAGGATTCTTGAAATATTGGTTCGCGTACTGACAGAACGTATGAATTGAACTGGCTGTGTATTGAGTTGTCATTTTACTAGATTATCTTCAAAGAAATTATCGTCTGTTATTGCTTTATCATCAATGTAATAATCAGCATATGGTTTTCCAAGCATCAATCGATGAAACTTACAACCCCAGGAGACTAGTTGGTTGTAAGTTTCTTCATAACAGTGAGCATATGCCAAAACCTGATCATCATCAGTTCTACCCATACCTCTTGCAGTAAAATAGATTACTTTGTAACCATTATCATATAGACTATTGATTCTAGAAATTCTATTTGGATATGGTTGTGCCTTTGAATAATCACCATATGTTTGAGAGCATATGGTGTTATCAATATCGACTACAATTGTCTTCAGTTCAGCCACGCAGAGAAGTCCTTATCAAAACGTTGAATTGCTTCCGTAGTCTTGGGATGCTCAACCATCTCGCGAATAACGGGAAGACCAGTAGTTACAATGTCCGCACCTTGACGCCATGCATCAGCAACGTCAGTTCCAGTACGAATACTACCAGCAATGATCTCACAGTCAAGAGAGTTCTCTTTGATGTAGTAGCGAGTACGATCAAGAACTTTAGCAACGTCTCCACCATGCTGCTTCAGACGGCAGTAGAAAAGAGAAACGTAATGAGCACCAGCAGAGGCACACATTTGCAGTTGTTGCTCAGTATAGCAAGCAGTTGCATTGATGCGAACACCTGCTTTGCTAGCAGTCCTGATTGCACGAAGACCCTCAAAACCAACAGGGATCTTTACATGGAACTGATTGCAGACAGGAGAGAACTTTTCATACAGTTCGTTCGCCTGACGAACCATACCATCATAATCAAGGGCAAAGACTTCTGCGCTGAGCGAAAGATTTTCTGCACCGCAATACTCAGCAAGTTTCTGAATTAGACCTTCAAAACTTCCCTTGGGTTCTTTGGCAATGATTGAAGGATTAGTGGTAACGCCTTGAATGGCGCCCATTTCATTAGCTTCAATAATCTCATCAAGATTCGCTGTATCAGCAAAAAGATAGTTCATTCATCCTCCTTGAATACGTAGGTTTTTCCATCTTCGACGATGTTTGAATCAGTGTCATCGTCTTTGTTTGACCATTCTATCACAACTGTGTCCTCCAGTGCAATACGCATGTGCATAAGACCAGGAGGAATATGGAATACATCCCCCGCTTCCAGAACAAGAGATTTATTCTTGGCACGACCAATTCGCATACCAACCTTAAGTTTTCCAGACTGAATGTAATAATATTCGTCCTTATTTACATGATACTCCATACTACTTTGAGTGCCCGCTTTCATGAAGACTTCTTTCAGCGTAAAGTCTTCAGTTGCGAATACTGTAGTTATGTATCCCCAATATTTTTCTCGCTTTTCTTCGCACTTAAGTACGGGAGGAAGATCTTGCCTTCCGTAACTATTGTCCGTAGTATTTGTTGATGCCATTCTTTCGTTCAAAATGTTTAGTGTAAAGATCTTTACTGAATTTAGATTGCTTGAGATTTGGGTTGATGGACTTAGTATAGTATGCCATCTCAGCAATTTCCTCTAACACTATAGCACACTCTAGAGTTCTTTTGGGGGAATCTGAGAAAACCATAACCCCATGTCCAGGCAAAAGAATTGCAGGAATATTCAGAGGATTAATTTTATTGCTCTGGAAAAAATCAACTACAGACTGTCCAAGATTTTTTTCATATTCATCCAATTCAAACTCTTCTAACTGACGGGCAACAGGAATATCTCCAAGAAAATAATCAGCATGTGTTGTTCCTAAAATTGGAATTGGTTCCAATGCCTGTGCCCATGAAGTAGCAAACTTAGAATGACTATGAATGATAGATTTGATTTCGGGAAATGCCTTATAGATCTCCAAATGAATTGCAGTATCTACAGATGGTTTCATTCCAGAAATCAACCTCCCGCCGTAGAGATCTACAATACAAAGTTGACTATAAGTTAGCTCAGAAAAGTTGACCCCAGAAGGTTTGATGACAATGCTCTTCCCATCTTCGGAAAGAACACTAGCATTTCCCCAGGTCAACTTTACTAGGTTATTTTCTTTTAGACTTTTATTTAATGCTAAACAGTCTTCAATTTCCTTATTCATACACTGCCTGTTGCCACAAACTCAGATGCTTTTCTGTTTGCATAATCTGGATCACCAGTTGCTAAAAGGGCAGCATAGAAGCAGTCCCCAGCACCAATAGTATTTACTACGTTTTCTACAGGGTATCCTTTGTATGGAACACCATTCATTACACACCCATCAGCACCTTTAGTTACACAGATATTTGTAATCCTATCAGTGTGCTTCGATTCACTCTCATTACAAACAAAATAATCAACATCAAAATATCGATCATAGTTTGCTTGTTTACTTGAGACTTGAGATGATGCGTAAGTTATTTTTCCAGAATCTGTAGCATGTTTGATGAAAGTTTCAGTAATAAATCCACAACGATAATCAGCAAAAGCAATAATATCAAACTCTGGAAGATGAACTCCACCATCAGTTAAAAAAGAATGAGAGAACTCATCATTGACTTCATTGATTTGAAGATGCTTGTATCGAGAATCTCCATGAGAAACCCAATAACGAGTCTTTACGTTATTCTTACCTTGAAAATGATTTACTACTCTAACCTTATAGAGAGATTCAAAGTTATCACAATGATCATCTCCCATAGAGGTTAGAAAGGTTACATCCCTTTCAAACCCTGCTAAAAACTTTGCTACGTTTGCCGCACCGCCATAATGATAATAATGACTTTCTGGAGTAGTTTTGATAGTAGGAGACTCCAATGAAAGACCGCAAGCTTTCAGTTCTACGGTCTCATCAATAATAGTATCGCCAACAATTAGATATTTCAGATTTTCTCGCATGTTTCCAACTCCCTGATCTTGTGCATTGTATTGGTTGTTGAATAATTTCCAACTAAGGGATATACCTTGATCTGAATATCTTCGGGGATAACATCTCGTTCCCTGACTTCATCAGCAGTCCACTCAGATCCTTTCACAATAACGTCTGGAGCAAGAGTCTGATAGAATCCCTGAAGTTCTTCAGTAGAATCAAAGATTACAACTTCATCAACATATCGATTGGTTTCTAGAACCTTACGGCGATCTTCTTCATTATTGATAGGGCGACTATCTCCTTTCAGTTCTTTGACGCGACGATCAGAATCAATAGCAACAATCAGTTTAGTGCCCTGAGATTTCGCAAACTTAAGAAGTTCAATATGTCCCTTATGGAGAATATCAAAGACACCGTTGGTAAGGACGATTCCAGTATTCGAATCGATCTTTGTTACTCGTTTGACATGGCGACCTTCCCCCCATGCTTCATTCAACCACATAGTTGACATCTCTCGCATTTCAATCTGAGAGGACAACCAGGTGCCCAGGCAGAGGACATTAGAGTCATTGTGCTCTCTGGACTTAACAGCAGTCAACTCATTGTGTGCAAGTACCGCACGTACACCAGCAAAACGGTTGGCGACAATACTCATACCAACACCAGTTCCGCAGATCAAAATACCACGATCTGCTTCTTTGCTACCTACAATTGTAGCAAGTTGTGCAGCATAATCAACATAGTCAACACTGACATCAGAAGTATATGGACCAATATCAATTACTTGATACCCCTCCCCCTTCAAGTAGGTTTTAAGTTGTTGTTTGTTCTCAACTCCGTTATGATCAGAGGAGATAATAATAGTTTTCATAAGAATTCAAAATTACCGAAAGGAAGATCGTCAATACTTTTTTGGGCGCAGTCTCCGCCAAACCAGTTCTTAGGAGCAATAACTTGTTTACTATTTGCCAACCAAGCACCCCACCAACTGAAAGAACTATTAGCAATTATATGATATTTGCACAAAGACATCAAGCATAGATCGCAATCAGTTGTGTTACCCTCTGCAATCATAAACCTATCATTATCAAATAATTTTTGCTGCTTACACCATTCAGAATCATCAGAAAATACTATGACTGGAAGTTCTGGAAGTTTGGAAAGAGCTTCCTCATAATATTCCATAGTTTGTGTAGGATGATTTGGATTTACTACATAATCACCTCTACGAATATGAAGAGAGATCGTATCTCCTTCAATAAATCCCTTACAAGTATCTAGAAGTTCCTGATCGAAGGAAAAATCTTTTCTGATCTCATCTTCAATGTGCTTGAAGTATTTTTCTGTTTGATAGTATCCAAGGAGATCGACACCATCAGGACAATTTAAAAATAACTCTTCATCAAAGTCATGCCTCCTTTCCATGAGGACATTTGCTTGATTAAATTCAAATCTATTTGATTTCAGAATATTCGGAAATACATCATAAAGGATAACATCAGAGTTCTTTACGTTATCATCATTGACTCCAAAATATTTTCTAGGGGGCAAACAATAGTCATATCCTCTGTTTCTAGCAATACCCTTTAGCGAGGCATACTGAAACATCTGATTAGCGAGTCTGCCCAGATTTCCTAGACGGTTTATTGAAAGCATGGTTATCCGTAGTTGAATGAAATGGTTATTCTTGGTTCAGTGTTTGATCCACCACTGACACAATGAATTAGATTGGAAGGAAATATGAGTAAAGATCTTTCTATCGGTTCTATAGAATTACACTCAGCATTAAGTTCATTTCTTTCATACGAAGGCATGAAATGATTAAAATTTGGATGCCTAAACGTTATAGGTGCAGATCCATGAGGAGCTTTGCAGAAATAAACTCCGCTGAAGTAAAAAGGTACATGCCCATGAAACTCTTGATATTGATTTCCATTTTCATATACGTTCCACCACCAATCTCTACTTTTTATCACTTCAGTTCTAAATTTTAGAAGCTCTGCATACTGTTTTAATTTTTCATCGATACAGTTTAAAAGATTTTTAAAAATTGGATGATTATAAGAATTATAGTCTGCAGCAAAACTATTAGTAGGACTATTAATACCAGAGAACCAAGACTCGGCACCCTTACCTTCTATCTTGTCTTTATTTTCAATAATATGTTCAGCGATTCTATCATTTTCTTCTATACTTATCAGTTCATCAGATGACCAAAGAGTTGTAGGAAAAAGAAGTGCATAATCATCTTTAGACATAATTACTCCGCAACAAAATCAAGATACCATTCATATGTTGACCTAATACCATCTTCTAGAGAAATCTTAGGTTCCCATCCAAGAGACTTGATTTTACTTACATCCAACACTTTGCGAGGAGTTCCATTTGGTTTATCAGCATCCCAGTGCATGTTTCCTTTGAAACCTACTACATTAGAAATAGAAGATGCCAACTCTCGAATAGTTACATCAGTACCAGTACCAACGTTAATTGGTTCTGGATCATTATAGTCTCTCATACAAACGAAACACGCTTCTGCAAGATCATCTACATGGAGAAACTCTCTCATAGGACTTCCATCACCCCAAAGAGTAACATCAGTCTTTGCCTCATGAAACTTACGAATTAGAGTTGGAAGAACATGTGCATTTTCTAAATCAAAATTATCGTTTGGACCATACAAATTTGTAGGCATCAAAGAAATTGCATTGAATCCATACTGCTTACGATATGCCTGACACATCTTAATACCAGCAATCTTTGCAATGGCATAAGCATCATTTGTAGGTTCCAAAGGACCTGTCATCAGATACTCTTCTTTAATTGGTTGTTCGCACATCTTAGGATAGATGCAGGAAGAACCCAGGAAGAGAAGTTTCTTAACACCAAACTTGCGAGCAGCATGAATGATGTTTGACTGAATCATCAGGTTGTCATAAATGAAATGACCAGGATAATTACTGTTAGCACCAATACCGCCAACTTTAGCAGCAGCAAGATAGACATACTCTGGTTCGTTATTTTTGAAAAATCTCTCAACGTCATCTTGCCTACGCAAGTCAAAATGACTTGATGGTGTTGAAAGAATATTGGTATACCCCTTCATATGGAGCATACGAACGATTGCTGAACCAACTAGACCCGTATTGCCAGCAACATAAACGCGACTATTACTGTCCATAGATACACATGTCCTCAATTAGTTCATCAAAAGAAATTTCTGGTTCCCAACCAAGTTCTTTTTTTGCTTTCGAAGAATCTCCAAGTAGAGACTCAACTTCAGTTGGGCGAAAATATTTAGGGTCTACATAGATGATTGGTTTTTTAGTATTCCAATCAAATCCAACTTCTTTTTCTCCTTCCCCCATCCATTCAATCTTCATACCAAAGTAAGGAGCAGCTTTGTCAACAAACTCCCTTACAGAATATTGTTGTCCAGTAGCAATGACATAATCCTCAGGTTTTTCTTGCTGAAGCATTAACCACATTGCTCTAACAAAATCCTTTGCATGTCCCCAATCGCGCTTTGCATCCAGATTGCCGAGATACAAATGCTCTTGAAGTCCAACAGAAATTTTGGACAATGCTTGAGTAATCTTCCTAGTTACAAAAGTCTCTCCACGACGAGGAGATTCATGATTGAATAGAATGCCAGTACAAGCATACATGTCATATGCTTCTCTATAGTTTTTAGTAATCCAATATCCATATACCTTCGCACACCCATAAGGAGAACGAGGATAGAATGGAGTTGTTTCTTTTTGAGGGACTTCTTGAACAAGTCCAAACATTTCAGAAGTAGATGCTTGATAGATTCTTACGTCCTCTTCCATACCAAGGAGACGAACCGCCTCCAAAATGCGAAGAGTTCCCACAGCATCCACATCCGCAGTGTATTCAGGCATTTCAAAGGATACTTTGACATGACTCTGAGCACCAAGATTGTAAATTTCATCTGGTTGAACTTTTTGAATGACTCTGACTATATTAGTAGAATCTGTTAAGTCTCCGTAATGTAACTTAACATTTTGATACAAATGGTCAATACGATGAGTATTAATCAGGGAAGATCGACGAACAATCCCATGAACTTCATATCCCTTATTGAGTAGAAGCTCTGCTAGGTATGATCCATCTTGCCCAGTAATACCAGTAATTAGAGCAACTTTCATGTATGGTTTATCTTTCTTAGATTATACTAAAAAAGGACGGTTTACGCAACCGTCCTCTTAGGTCTTTCATGCACGCCAAGTTATTTTTTTGACCAGGTAATAACTAAATCCTGAGCGGGAGTAACCCCATCCGCACCACTTGCTTTTAGGAAGCAAGAAACCATTAGAGGGTCAATGACTCCACCACCTAGTTTTAGGAACTAGGAAACCCGAGGGGTCGTTAAACCCATCCCGACCAGGGCAGTTTTTAAGTCACTCCGCGACTACATCGTCTTTTATATAACAAGGGACACATTCTGGATCTAACCATTTTGTGTATTCAAAATCATCTATGGCAGTCAGAAGTTGCATCTGATTGTCAAGAAGATACATATCGCTGTAGCGTTTGGTCCAACTATTTGCTTTTTGAATGCGATAGTCGGGGAATCCGTTGTCTAGGGTTCCACACTCAACATAACGATAGGGAAAACGCTCTAGGAGAATTTTCATGCAACCTCAGCAGATTCAAGATCACGAACAATGCAGTCAATCAAGATTTCATAATCATCGAGTGCATCTCCAGAGAATACTACTCCAGAGTTTTCATAGAAGCGTCGAACTTTTTTAAAGAGTTTTGGATTCTTCACATCAAGGTAAATGTCCCCAGATGCAGCAGCACGAAGAGTGCTGATCTCTTTTTTGAACTTTGCCGTCAGTGCCATTGATTTGTTTGGTTTACCTGCATATTATAGGAAAAATTTGGCAGGTTGTCAAGGATCAGTAGGTCTCGTATCCGTTCTGAACATCCAGATAGAAGTTACCAGAAACAGAGATTCTGTATTCATCTGACGTGTAGAACGGATAAACACAGTGCTTGAGCGTAGAAGGAAAGATTAGGATAGTTTTTTCCCAACTACTATCTAATTCCATTGTATCTTCTTCAATGTCCCCAACACTGTTGGGAAAGAAAAAGTTGAATGTTCCTGGATATTTTTCTTTCGGATTTCCCCTACTTACTTTAAATTCATCTTCCCTACAACTATAAGGAATCTTCAACCAAGTGACAAAACTGTAGAGACCAGTATGATTGTGAACGGGATTGAATTCATACTTTTTCTGATAGTTGACCCATAACATTTTCAAAGATAAAGAAAGTGTCTTTGAACTCGAAAGTATGGGATACATTTTCATTAAATTGAATTCTTCCTCATATTCAGAGCATAATCCAGTCAAATACCTTTCAAGTTTTTCAAACTTGTAAAAAGGCATTCCCATTAGATCATAAGACTCTTCCAAATGACCGACTAATTTATCAGTCATAAGCAAATCATTATTTTTTGCTTTTTCTGATTCGGATAACAATATGTCGTAAATGTCATCAGGAATAGTCTCTGCAAGATAACCTATCCTATGGGGAAATCGATTTATCTTGCTAACATTTTTAGTATCAGTATAAATCATATCTTAGTTACTAAGAATCGGAATGACAGGATTCGAACCTGCGACATCTCGCTCCCAAAGCGAGTGCTCTACCAAACTGAGCTACATTCCGTCGCGGTAGGTTCCTGTCGCCGCCAGTCCTGAACCCACCAAAAGGGGACTGCCGCAGTTGATATCTCAACGAAGTAATTATATTACTTCTTAAAGAATCTGTCAAGTGGTTCCCAATGCTCCCATTCATACTTATGAACTGCCCACATACCCAAGATGGGAACAAATACAAGACAAAACCCCATCACTCCAAGACACCATGGAGTTTCCATGACCATCCTAGAAAAATGTCCTAGTTGATGCATCATCCCCGATACCTACCTGGCCAAGTAAGTTCCATTGCCGAAACAAGTAGAACAATAAAAACAAATACAAATAAAGTGCTCATGCTGGATAATCCCAATTAGTAATTAGTTCTGTTTTTTGTGTTGGTCCCCATGTGCCAGAATGATAGATATAAGGATCAGTACGTATGGGGCAACTATCCCCAGTGCAAAGTAAATCATCGACAATTCTCCAAGATTCCATTACTTCATCAGCATGTACAAAATGCGATTGATCTCCATTAATGGCATCAAATAAAAGTTTTTCATAACCATCAACTCCCAACCAATCTGGATATCTATGAGTCAAAGTAGCTGGTTCTACACCTTTACTCATTCCAGGAGTTTTAATATCCATCATAATATCAAGGTGTGCATGAGGTTGTAATCTCATAACGATTCTGTCTTTAACTTCTCCCTCAAATAATTGTTGTGGAGGTGCTTTAAACTTAATTACAACTTCTACACACTGATAAGGCATACGCTTACCAGTCATGACGCGAAAAGGAACTCCCTGCCAACGCCAGTTATCACAATATAAAGTACCAGCAACGAAGGTAGGAGTGTTACTGTCAGGATCAACGCCATCCTCAGCTTTGTAGCCAATGTATTGTCCAAGGATCATATCCTCCCCTAAATGAGTAGCAGCAAGAACTTTAGTCTTCTCACGACGAATCTCCTTTGCATCCATGCGACATGGAGGTTCCATAGCAATGAGAGCAAGAACCTGAAGAACATGGTTCTGGAGCATATCACGAACTTGTCCAGCAGTTTCATAATACTGAGCACGTCCTTCACAACCAATAGTCTCAGTAGCGTAGATCTGAACCTCTTCTATGTACTGCCTGTTCCAAAGTGGTTCCAATAATATATTGCTAAAACGGGTGGCAAGGATATTATTAACAGTATCTTTGCCGAGATAATGGTCAATGCGATATACTTGTTTCTCGCGTAAATGTCCAGCCACCACAGATTGTAAACAATCAGCAGATTTATAATCGTATCCAAAGGGTTTTTCGATAACCACCCTGGAGTGGTCTGGGTCGTTAAGTTTTCCTGCTTCTTTGAGATTTTTGATTGCATTTGCATACCTCTCTGGCGGAACAGATAAGAAGTAAGTATTATCATGTAGATAATCTGGCAAATGACGAAGAGTTTCTACATTATCAAGATCTGCAGAGATATAATCCAGACGATGTAAAAAGTCTTCTGGATAATCTCCTAGAGATGCTTTCCATTCTTTAGCACTGGGAGATCTTCTAGAACAACCAGTAATCAAAAAATTATCTGGTAAAAGATTTTTCTGCCAGAGTTTGTAAAGTGCGGGTATTAATTTTCTTCTACACAAATCTCCAGTAGCGCCAAAAATTACAATGCCACTAGTGTGCGGTTCCGTTTCCATTATAGTCCTCCGAATCGTAATAAACCGTGTCACCTTTAAATCGTCCAAATGCGAGGGTGGCACATACAAAGGGTATTGCCAAGATTGCAAGGGCATTGCCTAGTAGATTTTCCATACTCTATCGGTATTGTCCTGGGACATAATCTGGATTTTGATTCATGAATTCATCTAATAGTTTACCATATTCTTTAAATCTTTTATCTCCCGCAATAAAATTTCTCTGTCTCATCCAAACTGCATCAATCAGCAGCTCTGTTTCTCTTTGATTGAATTCTCTCATGAGATAGTTCTGAGTATTTGTTTGACTTATGTATGAGAGTTTTACTCTCTCTTAGCGATGACATAACCTAAAAGAACTCCACTTAACCATGCAATATAAAGGTATAAAATGCTGGAAATAAATTCAATAAATTCACTCCATTCCATCTTCAATCTCCTCATATAGAGGACATGGTTCTTCAAATAGTAATAACATTCTAAGTTCTTTAACCCTTTCCAATAACTGTTCGTAATCTTCTTCGGTCATTTGAATAAATCTTCTACTTGTTTGCGAGTCTTATTCATTTTTTCTTTTTCACGTTCAGAATGTTTATATCCATGTTTACCATGAAATATAAAATGACCTTGAATAATCATTGTTATGCCAAAAAGGAATAGTGTTACTACTCCTACCCACTCTACAATTTTATTTGTAACCATGGCAGTAAAGGAGGAATTACTCCGATAAGTCGAAGAAGACCTTCAGCAAAAAGTGCAAGAACAACCCAGCCAACACACATACTAATAATCGAAGCATTACGATTATGCTTTCGTATGGCAGCATCGATCATCTCCTGGACTTCTTCACGACCCAATCTTTCTGGCGGTTCAACACCCTTTCCCCAATCTTTAAACATTATTTCTCGTCTCCAAGAAACTTCGCCAAGGGATCTTTCTCTCCTCTAACAATTGCACATGCTCTTTTGTAGAACATATTATTGGTGTTACCAGAAGCTTCAAAGGTCTCCTTGATCTTCACCCAATTATTATAGGTGTGTTCGTCCATCGGATTTGCACTTATTACTTACTAGCTATAATAGTTACTATCCAAAAGTTGTCAACTATGTGTTAACCCGAACACATAGATTAAGAAATTATAACGGAAAGTCAGGGATTCGAACCCTGGGTGCTATTAACACGCTTGTTTTCAAGACAAGTACCTTAAACCACTCGGTCAACTTTCCAAAATATTAAGAATTATGAAATTCTCTGTTTAAACTCTTCAAAATCATTCTCTTCCATAAAATTAATATTGAGGAGAACTCTATTTTTATATTCTGATGGAGAATGTCCCGAATGAGGAAGTGTTCCATCAAATACAAGTAACCTATTTCCTACAGGTTCAATCTCTCTTAATAAAGTAGTTGCATCTCTATCAAAGATAGTAGTGCAACCATCACTATCATTCATATAGAATATGCAAGTAACGTTCTTTATTGGTTCTCCAAAATACTCTAAATCGGTATGAATAGCGTGCATGTGCTTATTCGGATTGTATACCGACATGTCAGCTCTAGCACGAACTAAACGAAAAGATCCTTGACAAAGTTCTTCTACTTTACTTTGAGCGGAATAGAGTATCGATCGTGATAGAACTCCAACATAAGAAGGATTATGTTGAAGACTATGAGAATCAAATAAACCAATATTAAATCCAAAACAACCTAAATCTGATCGATCGTTGTGATCTCTCATATTATAATTTAGGGTTATATTGTCTTGGTAGTTCCATTCACAATATGGACCCAGATAATATTCTTGAAGATCCGTAAAGAGACGTTTTGGTAGAAAATTATCAAATACTTCAATCATTGCCAACTTCTCAGATCTTTTGAAGGAACAAAGTTCATATTGATTAGAACTCTATTTTTATTTTTTGAAGGAGAGTGTCCTGCATGAGGATATTTACCATCAAAAATAACTACTCTATTTTCAACTGGTTCAATCTCTTTTAAAAGAGTTTTACCATCTTTATCATAAATTAGAGTATTACCATCACTCGTATTCATATAGAAAATACAAGTGATGTTATCTACTTCCATATCAGTATGTATTTCATGCTGATATGATTGAAAACTATAGAGTGTCATGACTGCACGGGTTCTTACCAAAGAGTAAGGTTGCCCCATGAGATCTTCAACTTTTTCTTGAAGAGTAAAAGGAAGTGCTCTAGAAACAAGTCCAGCAAAATTATTGATTGGTCCAGTTTCCATAGAGAACAATCTCATACTGAATCCAGATGACTCTAGATCAGAATTAAACTCAGATCCTGAAATATTATCGTTGTAATACCATTCTGAGTTACTACTAATAAAGTATTCCTGAAGATGTTTAAGATAATACTTCGGTAAAAGGTTATCAACAACTTCGATCATTATACTAAATCTAGTGTTATAATTATAACAGTGTTATCTATCAATTGTCAAGATGAATATACCTTCAAAGAAAAGACTAGAATTTGAAAGACTACTGAAGGAATTAGGATATGTTGATAGATCCCCTGTCCTAGACTCAGAAGAAAAGACAGAACAAGTTAATTTCAAATGCTCCAGCGGAGCTATGGCAATATACACCTTTGTAGATCTTTATCAAAATAAAAAAAGTTATCTATGGATAGAATTTTTAGATAACTACAAAGAAAATAATTTAAAAGAAAAAATTTCAGATCTTGCTAAAAGAATTAGATTCGAAGAAAAAACTCAACTAGCAGAAGTTGGTTACAAGGCAAAGTATACAAAAAATCCAGATCAATTTTCTCTAGAAGAAAGAAAAAATATTTTACTACATTTTATTGGTATGACTCATAATAATCTAAGGAAAGGTATGCTTAACATATACCCTCAACCAGGAATGATCCTTGTAGCAAAACCTCTTGGACCAAAGATTGATCAAGGATTTACAGAGTTGTCTCTAACTACTGGGAAAAGACAAAGATCTATAGTTGCCAAAAAACTTGGTTTTGGAGATTTAAAACCAGATGGATTTCAATACGCAAGATATGATGAAGATTGTATTCTAAGATCTATCTGACTTCAAAATTCAATTTACGAACCTTACGCTTTCTCCTTGCCTCTTGGTACTCCAGATCGCCAGGAGAGAGCACTGTATTATTAGTAGTAGTTTTAATATTATTCAACATGACTACTTGAGACAAATCTATTGCGGTAATTTTATCACCACGAATAGTAGTCATGTTAGAACAACCGCATGTAGCGGTTTTTGTTTGATGCCCCTCCAACTCCTTACCACAGGAGCGGCATCTTACCTTAATGTTATCCATTTTATGACGAAGTTTACGTCTTCAGTGTTTCATTATTTATAATGGGCAAT
>Ga0075480_10000133_pt1 | contig 38143 bp, 52 predicted proteins | sample DEB08_DNA_7_FD_81590 | JGI IMG/M metagenome (GOLD analysis project Ga0075480, IMG submission 81590) | Aqueous microbial communities from the Delaware River and Bay under freshwater to marine salinity gradient to study organic matter... | ecosystem: Environmental > Aquatic > Marine > Coastal ... | reverse complement strand
TTCACGTTGATATACGAGAGGACACACCTGTCGTATGGACTTACTAGGAAATAAGATGACAGAAGAAGCTAAACAGGCGGTTGATGTTGTTGCCGCAAGCACTGCAATTGGTTCATTGGTTGCTTGGCTACCACCACTCGCTTCGCTCTTCACTTGCATATGGATGGCGATCAGAATTTATGAGTCAGACACAATCCAAAAGTTGTTAGGTAAATCTGAATGAATATTTTGGGGTCTTTAATCGCTCCAGTGACTGGGCTATTAGACAAGTTCATTGAAGACAAGGATCAAAAAAATGCTTTGGCGCATGAAATTGCGACATTAGCGCAAAAACAAGCGCATGAAAGTGCATTGGCACAGCTAGAAGTAAACAAAGTTGAGGCGGCACATAAGAGCCTTTTTGTCAGCGGATGGCGTCCTGCGGTCGGGTGGTCATGCTGCTTCGCTCTAGTCTATTCGACGATCCTGGCACCAATACTTGGTATTTGGTTCACAGTCCCCCCAGTAGATAGCTCACTGCTAACAACTGTGCTCATGGGAATGCTTGGTCTTGGCGCGATGCGTAGCGCAGAAAAGGTCAAAGGCGTACAGCGCGATAAATAATTTTTTGAGGAAAAACCAGAATGGCACTTGAATCATCAACTTATATAAGCGGACTGGTCGTATCAAACCCAACGTCAACTGACAATGTTGGGGATGGTGACAACCATATTCGTTTGTTGAAAAGTACAATCAAAGCGACTTTTCCCAACATAAGCGGTGCGGTCACTCCTACGCACACAGCGATCAATTCGGGTGTTGCTGCAGCCAACGCTGCAACAAACGCAAACACAGCATCCACAATAGTTAAGCGGGATGCATCTGGCAATTTCACAGCTGGAACGATCACAGCTGCACTGTCGGGAAATGCTTCTACAGCAAGCCGTTGGGCAACCGCCAGGGCAATCACACTTACCGGTGACGTAACCGGCACCGCGAATATCAGAGGTGATGCCGACGCAAGTATTTTCGCAACAGTCACAAACAACTCACATGATCACACAATCGCAAATGTCACGGGGCTGCAGACTGCCCTGGACGATAAGGTCGACGACAGCCAGGTGCTGACTAATGTGCCTGCTAATGCACTTTTCACAGATACCAACACAACTTACTCAGAAGGTGATGGCGGGCTAACCCAGAAAAACTTTACGACAACGCTCAAAAACAAACTGGACGGTATTGAAGCTAATGCAACAGCTGATCAGACCGCAGCGCAAATTTTAACTGCTATCAAAACAGTAGATGGTTCTGGCTCCGGTCTCGACGCAGACAAAATCGATGGTAAACACATCTCAACATCGCAGACAGGCACAGACTCAAACACGATCTACTTTAGGACTTAATAATGCCCATTTTTGTTGGCAGCACAGAGATCACCGACATAAAGATAGGCAACTCAGAGATTAACTCTGTCTGGGTTGGCGCTAATCGCGTTTGGGTTCGTTCGTTGTATCTTCCCGAAACTGGCTGGAATTCTACTAGTGGAACCTCCCAGGATGAAACGGGGGCAAATCTAACCAACGGCGTAACGATGCAACAGAACGCCACGTTGAAAGTGACCATTTCTGGATCATCAAGCGGACAGTTCAATTTTGCGTCTATGGATGTAAAAAACTCGTCTTCCTCAAACTGGCCCGGCTCTGGAATGTCACCTCATCAATGGGGTTTCCAGGGCATGAGCTTTGGTACTCAAAAAACCATAAATGTTTATGCGGGTAATGTAATTCGTTTCTACGGGTGGATTGCCCAAAGCGGCACAGGAATCGATGTGACAGTCACTGTCCTGGATGGGTCGGACAACTCAACCCTGGACACCTTTGATATCGACCACTTTGACAGTGTAAGCGGAAGCGGAGGAGGCACCTGCTTCCTGGCAGATAGCATGGTCATGCTCGAAGACTTCACCTCAAAGCGCATAGCTGATATCGAGCCTGGCGACAGAGTGATTGGCGACAACGGAATGATTAACCAGGTCATCGAACTACGGGTTCAAGACCAGGCTGAACGTGTGATGTTCAACATCAATGATCTCAAAACAACTGAGAGTCACCCAATAAAAACCGCAGATGGTTGGAAGGCGATATCACCAGAAGCTGCAGCTGCAGCACACCCAGACATGACGATCACTCAGCTTTCTGTAGGTGATTTTTTAACAAGGGTCAATGCCCAGGGTGATGTTTATGCAGACGAAGTGACCAGCATTACGCCAGAGATTCTGAGTGCTGCGGTTTATAACTTAAATGTGTCTGGCAGCGACACGCCAGACATCGACGGTAACGACACATATGTCGTCGACAACGTGATGGTGCATAACAAGTAATGGCATACATACCACTTAGAAAAATTGGCTCTGGTGGTTTAGTCACAGACCAAGACCCTTATGACCTGGAGCTAACTCAATTCCCAGCAGGCAATAATGTCGCCTTCCATGAGGGGCGCCTGGGTAAATGCCTGGGCCACTCTGAACGCACATCTGTGCCTTACGCGCCTACGCATGTGCAAGGCTGGTTATATGCTGGCAACAACACCCTGGTAGTCGGAACGCTGCAGAAGCTTTATCGCTTTGATGGCAGCAACATGGTGAACGTCACAAAGACATCTGACTCAACTAACTACAGCAATTCACCACGTTGGCAGTCTGAACAATTAGGTGTGGCAATGATGTTTAACAACGGTGCCCAGGCGCCGCAATACATGCTGCCAAACGGAACAAGATTTGACGACCTGCCAGCCTGGCCCTCCGGTTTGATTACAAGCTGCATCAAACCATACAAGTCTTTTTTGATTATGGCTGGCTATGAGCAGGGTTCTAATAAATACCCGTACACCGTTCGTTGGTCTGATGCCTATGATCCGACATCTGTGCCGACTGACTACAACATAGCTTCCACCACAAACCTGGCCGGGGAGAATGTTCTATCTGGTAACAACGGCGAGCTCGTTGACCAGCTAACGCTAAACAATACACAAATCATATATGCGGAACGCGGTGTGTTCGCGATGGATTTTATTGGTGCTCCATTTGTCTTCAGCTTTCGAGAAGTTTTTTCTGATGATGGGATCATTAACAGGGGCGCCGTGGCGTCATTCTTTAACCAGCACCTGGTCGTAGGCCACAACGATATTTATATCCACGACGGTAATCAGAAAAGGTCTATCGTCGACAAGAGAGTAAGGCAAACATTTTTTAATTCGGTAGCAGATACCAGGAGTGTTTACTGCCAAACAGTCACTGATAGGTCTGAGGTAATGATCTGCTTTGCTGACGCTGATGCACCAGATAGTCAGTCGGCAAACAGAGCCCTTGTTTACAACTGGGCCCAGGACGCATTTACATTTATGGACTTACCAAGCGCACGGGCTATGACTGTGTCGGAGGCTTTGAGTCCAGAAGGCGGTTGGGATGATGCATCGGGCAGCTGGGCTGATTCATCAGACTACTGGTCGAACGCTTCTCTCACTACTGACGCCAGCAGCCTTAGTGTTTTTGTTGCCGGGTACCAGGCGTCGAGGGTGTATCAACTAAACAACACACACGGCGCTGCAGGTAACTCAATTACCTCTTTTGTTGAGGCGACAAAAATAGATTTGGACGCGGTTATGCAGCGGGCCACTAATACTATTAAGCAGATAAATGGTGTTTTGCCTCAGATCGAGGGCCAGGGAACTGTGAATATTTCTGTCGGTGTTTCTAACTCACCACAGGATGGTGTCGCCTGGCAGTCAACAACGCAGTATAATATTGAGACAGACCATAAAATAGATGTTAGAGCATCGGGCCGATACTTTGCGCTGCGGATTGAAAGCCAAAACGCATCAGATTTCTGGCGAGTCACCGGCCTCGATATTGACATCAATGAGGTTGCTGCAAGATGAGTTTTATACCAACAAGCTCACAAGCAGAAACCGTTTCGGATTTGCGAACCTGGATAAGTAACGAGCTCATTAGAGTAGCGAACGCTTTTACCACGGAGTCGCAAACAACCACTCTCCCCGTATTAAACGCCGCACCTGCAAAACCGCAGATCGGAAATGTTGTATTTGCAGACGGCACAAATTGGAATCCTGGTTCTGGTCGTGGTCTGTACTACTACGACAGCGGCTGGGTACATATAGCATAGGTAATGGCAAATGGGATTTTCATTAAGTAGAAGCAGCAGCAGAAACCAATCGAGCAGCAACGCGAACACATATGTTGATCGCGACCAGCAGCCGTTTCTCCAGGACATACGGAGACAAGCGCAGCAGCTGAATAACCAAGGAATGCCTGTAGAGCAAGTCGCTCAACTTAACCAAACGCAGCTGAACGCGATGGGCATGGCTAACCAAGCGGGTCAAATGCAGGCGGGCGCTGGCGCTGACTTAATGGCCCAGGGTAGCGGTCTGACACAGGGCTCCAAGCGAGCAATGAATTTTGCAAATCGTGCAATGACAAGCGGGCCCAAAAGATCAATAAACACAGCTATGGGCACCGGCAATAGATATGCCGGCGGGACGATGAACGTGAACGCTGCACAGGGCAGCGGTGTTGATTTTGGTATGGCTAACGCAATGGGTGGCAATGCTGCTCAAAGCAACATAGCGCAGAACCAGGGAATCAGCACACAGAATCTAAACAACTACATGAACAACTCTGTTATCGACGGCCAGGTTGATGCAGTAGCAAGAGACATAACGCGAAATCTCAGAGAGAGCGAGCTCACAGGTAATGCTTCAGCAGCAATTGGCGCCGGGCAAATGGGTTCATCGATGAAGCAAAAACTTGACTTTGGTGCGGGGCAACGCGCAGCAGATCGAATCGCAAGCGCATCATCAGCAATCAGAAGCGGTGCATATAACCAGGGTCTGGGCATAGAAGCAGGGCGAGCATCACAAAACGCGCAGCTGGCACAGGCGGGCGGTCAGTTTAATGCAGCTGCACAAAACGCAGCCCTCTCACAAGGTTATGGGATTGGAGCAAACCAACTGGAGTCAAACCTGGGACGAAGCCAACAGGCAGCTTTAGGCAACCAGGCAGCCTTCAATCAATCGCGTCAGTTTGGTACGCAGATGGGGCAGAGCGCATTTAACACCAATCTACAGAATCAGCAGTTTGGCGCGCAAATGGCACAGCGCCTGGGGCAGCAGGGTGTTGCCAACATGCAAGCAGGTCAAAACATGACAAACACTGGTATCGGAATGGCCCAGGGCGCTGGAGATCGACAAAGAGAATATGAGCAGCAGCTGTTCCAGAACCAATACCAGCAGCAGATGGCTCCATTCAATTCATTGAACTTCTACAACCAGGTTGTTGGAGCACCTAATAATTTGAGCACTGCAACATCTCAATCGTCTGGCAAGTCTAAGTCCGGCGGGTTTGGATTCGGTTAAGGAGAAACTTAATGGCAAGGTTTTATGACACGCTGCGTGATCCTACAGAGGCCGAAACACTCCTGGATTCTCAGTACGAAGTAGAAATGAACATGGCAGATGAGATTCGCAATCTCCCTGTCAGAACAGCCACATCACCCCAGGACGCTGCACTGTATGAGGCAGCGGGTTTTGTTCCTGGTCAGCAGCCGAACACTTACGTCAGTCCTCAAAGGGCTCAAGCGATAAGGATGGCCGAACGAGAACATCAGAAGCAATTAGCTCGCGAGCAGCTGCACCAAGAGCGCCTGGATAATCCGTTTTTCAAAGTTGGCGACGCCCTGGCAGACACAGGCAGATTGTTTCTGTCTCCTCTGTTTTGGTTATCTGGCGAAGACACGACAAAGTATGACCCGTCTGCTGTTTTAAGAGCGAAGTATCAAAACAGATTCGATCAGTCTGTAAATTACACAGAGGCGTTGTACGAAAAAGTTTTGCAAGCCGCGCAGCTGCGAGACAAATACCGTGAAACGCTGATAACTAATCGATCCAACCGGGCATTCCAGACTATGCAGTCGCAATTCGCTGGCATTAGCACAACTCAAAAAGACCTTCTCAGCTTCGCCAAGAACAGCGGCCAGGAAAACCTGGATTTATATAAGGCTGGCACGGCAGACGCATATGCACAGCTGCAAAAGAACTACATGTTATCAACTGACCAGGCGATTCCTCTTATTGGAATAAATGGGCAGCAAATAATTGTTCCAAAAAATCTGAACGAGACATTTAACAGATACGGTACTCGTTTTGAGCAAACGATTCGTCCAAAAACTGAAGCTTTTGGAGCCCTGGATAAACTGAGGGCTGCTTTAAAGCAGGGTTCTACGCTGGCAGAGGTTGCAGCGGTTACTCAATTTAACAAAGTGCTCGACCCAGGTTCTGTGGTTCGAGAATCTGAAGTCAAGCTGACTGCTGAAGCGAGAGGCATTTTTGACACGTTAATGGTGAAACTTAACAACGTAGCAGAAGGCGATGTCCTGGATGACGACCAGGTTAAAGACATGTTGGCTCTCGCTGACGCCCTGGAAGCGACGTATATCAAGTCATACAAAAAAGCTAGATCAGACTATGAGAATAAATTTATTAACACCGGTTACGCCGACCCCAATGTTATTGAGCAATACCTCGGTTCTAAAAGGAGTTTTGGTACTGATGATGATGGCGACAACGTAATCACGATCCCAGACCCCGTCGAACCCCAAAACAACCAACCCACAGGCGGGCCGCTTCTTCCAGAGTTTTTACCAGGTGGCGAATACCCCGTGCAGCAGCAACCCGATGTGGATCAGCTGCTGAGAATTGATTTAGAAAAATACTACCCAGGCGAGTAGGTACTTATGGAACTAGACAGATTAAAACTGTTAAAGGCTATCGATGCAGCAGCTGCAAACAAAGATGAAGCGGCTGTGGCTAGACTCCGCAGCATATTGCCTAACCCAGCAGACGCTCCCGAAAACGCAATCGACACAAAAACGGGCGCTGGTTTTTCTACGCGAGTGATCGTAGGAAACGCCAGGACACCAGAAGATCGCCTGGCAAACATGCGGCTGCACTATCCCGAAGCGCAGCCATACGGTGATGACGGTGAAAACTTTATCTACAACAGTCGTGAAACTGGGCAGCCCATGCTGATGAACCCTCCTGGTTGGATTCCAGAGCTTGGCGATTTTGCTGAGTATGGTCGAGAGTTAACCAGTACGGTTACAGGCACATTAGGAGGCATCGTTGGTTCACCCAGCACGGTTGGAGCACTTGGTACCGCATCTGCTTCAGCAGTTGCTGGAGGCTATGCATATGATGAGCTTGTTGACAACGCTTTTGGCGGTATTGATTCGAGAGGCACCGGCGAAAAAGTTGCAGAAGCAGGTATTGAATTTGCTACCGGGTTAATTCCCTTCGAGCGCGCCCTGGGGCCAGCCAAAGATTTTATTTCCCCCAGGCTTAGAGGTTTGATGACAAACGCCAATCAGGCAGTCATTGATGTTGCGAACAAATACAAAATAAGAGCAACAGCTGGTGTCCTGGGTAACAAGTTTATGGCCGGTGTTGACGCTGCAACACAAAAAGTATTGGGCGGTGTCGATGCCTGGGAAAGATCAGCGAATGAGATGATGGAAGGCGTTGCCAAGATGATCGACAGCTTCCATCTGAGCCTGGGAGGTGCAGCAAACCCAGAATCTGCTGGAACGCAGCTGATAAACCAGGCCAAAAAATACATGGATAACTTCCAAACCACATCGCAACAACTATACAAAAATGTGGAAAACCTTATCCCGGCTGACGCAAGGGTTCCCGCGCTGCAGACAAGAAACTTTCTATCTGAATATCGTGATCGATTTGCAAGTGACCCCGAATTCCAAAGAATCTTGCGTGACTCCACAGTTGGCGCTCTGGCTGATGCAGCAGAGGAAGGCGGCCAAAACATGGGATACCGCACAATTTCAGAATTGAGAACCCTGGTCGGCGGTAAAATCAATGACCGGGTGCCTATTGGAGATTTGTCTCAGAGAGACATGAAAAATCTGTATAAGGCGCTAACCGAAGACCTCTTTGAAGGGGCAAAAGATTTTGGCGATGAAGCATTTAAGGCAGCCACGGATGCTAACGATTTTTATCGTGCAGGCAGCCAGATCATCGATGATGTGATTGAGCCTAATTTTATGGTTGGTGGTGATTGGGCTACCGGGACAGAGGCGTTTGGTGCTATTAAGCGAATGGTGTCTGATCCAGAGAAGCTGCGGAACATCCAGGCGTCGGGCGTATTAGAAGAAACCGACTTTAACCAGGTTGGTTCTGCGCTGCTGGAAGATGCTGGTAGAGCAACTAGAGGTGCTCAGAACGCCGCCGGCGACAAACTGTCACCCTCAAGAATATTGGCACAAACAGACCAGAGTCTTATTCCAGCAGCGTCCCAGGACATTCTATTTACCGGTTCTGCAAAAGAAATTCTTCAAGACATGAGAGTTTTTGGTGAAGCCGTACAGGGTGTTGAGGGTCTGGTAAACCGTTCCAACACATCAAACATTCTGCCTTTAAGCCAGGCCGGCTCTGCTGGTATGGCGCTGATGTCTGAACCCTTCACAGGTGCAGCAACCGTGGTGACAACTATCGGTGTTCCATATTTGACATCGAAGGGTATGGCCTCGAAGTGGCTAAAAGATTGGATGCTGGGTATCCCAAAAGAAGGCGGGGAGCAGGCCATGAAAGAATGGAAAGCAAGCGGATTACGAATAGCAACCGCACAGGGTGTGGCTCCTTTCTTCGAGGCTCTCTTGGAATTTGACGACGAGGTTAACTCCGGCAGCAAAAGAGGAGCATTAGAAGAGTGAGCTTATTATCTTTAATTCAAGGCGCCTCCGAATCTATGGGGACGAAAATGGCATCTATCAGAGATGCAGCAAGTGGTATCTACGAATCTTCTCCCCTGGGCAAAATCGAGGAAGGGTTGAACACCCTGGAAGACAAGTTTGAGAAATCTGCGCTGCACCAGGCTTTTGCTGGTGGACAGTATGGGTCGGGCACACATGGCTCTTCAAACTTTGGACAAGCCGGGTTGTCTGCAGCACCTAGTAACTACATTGACGCAACATCTGAACTGCAAAGCATTATGACCCAGGGCGGCATAATGAACCCGGCTGTGTCACAGCTGAAAGCAGGCGGCCCTGCAGCCAATGTTTCAGCAGCGCCACTTAGTGGATACGACACACCTATAGATACAACTCCTGTAAACCCTTACGAGGGTGAAGCTGATGTGCTCGATGATCCACCTGCGCTGGTTGAAACAATGCAGGCTGATGTGGCTGTCGAAACTACTCCCTTGTTGCTAGAGAAAGGAGAGGAATACGACGATCAAGACAAACTGGATAACGGTATTCTTTCGGAGAAATAGATGTCGATAATGGCCTCTGTCGGCACTGTGCTTAACAGCCGAAAAGTAAATAGAAAAGACTCAGCTGCAGATGAAAACGCAGAGCAGACCCCTGCTGCTGCAGCAGAGAACGAGACAGCAACTAGCAGCAAAAACAGTCGGACAACTGCGACTGAAATAGTCAAAAAAGCTGCTGATGCAACCGGGTCTGTCGCAACTAACGATTCAAGACGCTTCAACGATCCTGTCACTCAATTGCAAAACGCCCGTGGAAATATGACGGGCGACGCCGCACTGGTGCTCATACCAGAGGTTATAAACAGCACGATTAATGATATATACAAGTACGGCAGACAGGCGGTCACAGGCGAGCAGTCAGATGAAACTTTGATGCCCGAAATAAACGTCACCACCGGGGAAGCTGGCGCGGTTAAAGACGCAATCGGCGCTACAGTGAATTGGGCTCTAAATGTTCCGGTTGGCGGCTATTCACTTGCTGACGGAATCACTGGTGCAATATCTACTTATGAGGACAGCGTTCGCCCGGTGTTAACAAATGCCCTGGGTGAAGAGGGCACTTTGCGGTTTGAGGCAACTGGTCTCCTGGCGTCGATGCTTTTCCCTGGTAAGAACGCCACAAAGGTTGCTGCTGCCGACTCTCCATCAATGAACATCACAGACGAGCTCCCAAAAATAAGGACTCGCGAGGATGTTGAGGCTGCAGCATCTCCCGAATTTGGCCCGGTAGTGCAAACAAGAACTGCTGGCGAATCGGTAGATGTTGCACCTTTAGATATGAAAACAGACAAGGGGTATCCAGAAAATCCAAATGTCCCGATGTTGCTGGAGGGCGAGTACGGTGACTCTGTTCCTGTTAGCCAGGTAACAAAAAACAAAAAGAAATATGAAAACAACCCGCTGTTCAGAGAGATGCAAGACGCCAGGGCAGACGGCGGCAGATTTACAACCACTGAAGACTTGTTCTCTCAGTCTGCAAGATATGAAGACCTGGTCGACAGACCAATTATCAATATCCCGGCTGACCCCACAGCAGTAGGTATGGTTGATAGGCTTGGCGGTGTCGATATTGTTCCGCTTAATCTCGACGGTGGCCCATTGTTTACTGATAGGTATGGCAGCTGGATGAGCATGGAAAGTGCTGCCAGGGCCAAACAAGGTCATGCTCTGCGAGTCGCAGACGAAACAGGGCAGCTGCCCATTGGCCTCTATCACAATATGAAGCATCAAGGCTCGAATTTTTCCACGATGCCATCTGAGGCAGTGCTCAGATACATTGACGCCCAGGGTGGCCTGGACATCGAGGGTATGCGGTACATCGATAAACTGATGTCATCGAGACCTAACACTGGTGATTTTAAGGGTATTGCTACCGATTGGCCTGGTTGGGAATCAACTGACCAGGTTAGAAGCTGGTTGATGAGAAACGACCCATTCGGTAACTCTTCGCCTGGAAACCGTAGAAAGGCTTTTGTCCCCGCAATCACTTCGGTGAAAATGCAAGACTACGGAATTCTACCTCCCAATGATTTGTACGCCCCAATCAATGAACAGGTCATGCGTAATGTTCAACCCGGCAGCGTAGGTTTAAGAGGCGGTGTGTTCACCGATATAAAGCCTGGCGACATGCAGATGATTGAAGGGCTGCACCCTTCGTATAACACGGTAATCCCGTTCAGTAACACGGTTAGCTTCGACCAGCCTATGGTGCCCTGGAATGTTTTGTTTAAGGACGCTGCAGACAAACGAGCAGGCAGAGCACCGCACAACGCAGCGCGCAGCTTCCAGACTAGTGGTTCAGATTATCAGATGTTCAGAGAAGAGGATTTGCAGCGGGTTAATCAATACTTGCGAAACCTTCCGCGATCAGAATAGCGATCTGATCCTCGTTGAAAATTTCATGACTCTCGATATCTTCCACTAGTATGGGATACTCGATATCCAGGTGACTGAACATGTCCTGGAACAAATCAACGGTCTTCTTAATCTCTGCTGCCTTATCTGTCATAATGACCCCCTGGGTAGAGAGTAATTATACCCCAGGTTGACCTTTCCTCAGAGCGATGTTGCAACTAAATTAAAAAAATGTGACTTATTTGCTATTTTTAAACTAAGTTATTGATTTTATTAAGGTTATTGGTAATGTTTCACAGCAGCGGTTCTGGAAATATTGTTTGTTTTCAATAACTTAACTACATGTAATTCTGTGAATTGACTGTGACCTGCCTTTACAGGGCGTGGTTTTCCATTAAAATGCACCTTGAAACTGTGACTTGAATCACAGTCAAAACTAAAAAGAACAGGGTGGATTTAACATGGCAACATTTACTGAAAAGAGAACATCGAAGGGTGAAGTGCGGCACCTGGTTCAGATCAGAAGGGTTGATCTGAAAAAACCCATATCCAAAACATTCACACTAAAGAAAGACGCAAAGGCTTGGGCCAGAGACACGGAAGCTGCAATTGATCGCGGAGAGGTTTGCCAGGGTGATGAATTGTTGTCAGAGGTTTGCCGTCGCTATACCAGGGAACTGTATCCAATACAGAAATGGGGCAGAACCAAAGGCGCCAACATTGATAAGCTTCGTACATCCAGCCTGGGGCAGCTGTCGCTCCAGGAACTAACAGCACCAACCATCATTAAATACGCGACTAATCGGGACGTACACCCGTCGACAGTTAACATGGAAATTGTTGTCCTGGGAACGATCTTACAGACCGCATCTGATTACTTCGATTTAGACGCTGACCTGGAAGCATTCAAGAAAGCAAGCAGAACACTTAGAAAGCTTGGGGTCATTGGCGAGAGTGATCACAGAGATCAACGCTGCAGCGATGAGCAGCTTAAAAGGATAATAGCCCACCTGCCTCCCTCCCATATACCGGTGGCTGATCTTGCCTGGTTTGCGATCTTTACAGCTATGCGGAAAACTGAAATTGTAAATTTGCGTTGGGACGACCTCGACCTAACGGAAGGGTCGGAGTCAATATTGGTTCGGCAGCGCAAACACCCAAAGAAAAAACGTGATGAGCGAGTGCCTCTTCTCCCTGGTGCTGTAGAGATAATAAAGAAACAAATACCTGCATCTGGTGCAGGTGACCTTATTTTCCCCTACAAAGGCGGCAGCATGACGGAGTCATTTAGAAAAGCCAGGGACAAGGCGAAAGGCAATGTAGCTGACATTCGCTGGCATGATCTAAGGCATGAAGGCTGCAGCAGACTTTTTGAAATGGGTTTAGACGCGATGACAGTGAGCCTGTTTAGCGGTCACAAAAATCTAAACATGTTGAAAAGATACACGCACCTATCGGCAGCTAATGTCCTGGGCCGTATCAGACAGATGTCTGCGAACTAATCAGCTTGTCCAGGTACCAGGCGGCTTTTCGTAAATCCTCAATTTTCTTTGATGAAGAGTCGCCTTTGAATCTCCACCTGTGGAGATATTTCTTCACGTTTCCCTCCAGGTAGTAATCGAAACCATCCCCCAGGTTGTCCTGGAGGTAAGTGATGCACTCTATCTCCCCGTGATTGTAATGTGCTGGTCTGTCGACGGGGTCGTTTTCTGCTTTTTTTAATCCAAGTATGTCGCTCATTTTATGCCTCGTGTGGTCTTATCTTTTGCATCCCTTCCAGCTTTTTCTGCTCGAAGAAAGCCTCGACGACATCCTTATCGGCAACCCGGCGCTTTCCTATTTTGTATGTCGGAATCGGAAAAGTTTTACTGTGCAGCGCGTTGTGTAAACCTTTCAGACTCATGCACATAATGTCTGCCAGTTCTTGCATCGTGTAATATGGTCTATCCATTACCGTTCCTTTCAACCCTCGTTTGTTCTTAATTTTTCTACGACCCGTAAGAGTAAATCCTGGGTCTCGCACTTGTTGTTCAACGCATCGAGCACAGCGTGATCTATTGAATTTTCGGCAAGCAGATGCATTACGCGCACAGGCTTGTCTTGCCCCTGGCGATGCAATCTTGCATTGAACTGTTGGTATAACTCTAGGCTGTAGGTCAGCCCATACCACAGAATTAGGCTGCCACCCTTCTGCAAATTCAACCCATGACCCGCAGACGCGGGGTGGGCCAGCAGAACCGGAATGCTCTGGTCATTCCATCGATCAATAACGCTGGGGTCATTATCCAGGACGACAGCGTCGGGTATTGCACCCTTTATCTTTTGCAGGTCGCTCACAAAATTGTAGGCGATGAGTACAGGCTCATTGGACGACTCAATTACCTCTATCAGAGTGTCTAATTTATGATTATGTATACTAACGGTTTGGCCATCTTCTGTGTAGATGTTCCCGTTGCAAATCTGTAGCAATTTGTTGCATTGCACTGCTGCGTTGACTGAGAGAATCTCACCCTCATCGTATGCCAGGAGAAAATCTCGCTTCATATCCTCATAGGCTTTGCGGGCCTTTGTGTTCAAAACTACCGGGATGTTGATATCAACCCTGTCCGGCAGGTCGAGGTAGTCCTCTGCACTCATACGCAAAACAACATCAGCAACAGCCTTGTGAATTGCTGCAGCACGATCCGGTTTAACAGCCCACTGGTTCCACTGTGGGTTGCCCACTAAAGTGCAGTACCTGGTTAAAAACTTACCCCTGGTGTTTTCCAGGCGCTTACCCTGGTCGAGCAGATACAGTTGAGGCCATAACTCCAGGAGTGCGTTTGGTGCCGGGGTGCCTGTCAGCTGCACCATCCGTCTGACCTTGCCTAATATCTTCCGCAGAGCCTTCCATCGTTTTGATGTGTGAGATTTAAAGCTGCTGGATTCGTCAATCACAACACAGTCGTAAGGCCAGGACTGTCCGAAATGGTCGACCAGCCAGGGAATGTTTTCCCGGTTGATAATGTGCAGCGGTGTGTCTTCCTCTAATGCTGCTGCACGTTTTGCAGCCGGCAGCCCAGCTAAAACTGTGTACTGCATATCGATATGCGACCAGGTAGCAATCTCTGTGGGCCAGGTGTGAACCGCAACGCGCAACGGTGCAATGACCAGTGTCTTTTTTATGCTGCCAGCTGCAGCCAGGTCAGATAAAGCTGTGAGGGTAGAAACTGTTTTACCCAACCCCATGTCGATCCAAAGGGCAGCCTTTTCGTTGTCCAAAATAAAGTCGACTGCTTTCTCCTGGTACCCGTGCAAATTGTCTCTTTTCAACATAGCAGCGCCTTGCCCTTTTCTATGTTGTCGATCACATGCACTTCCCAACCAGCTGCAGCCAGGCGCCTGTGTATTGCCTCCTGGTACGGCGTAGGCTTTTTACCTGGCGCTTTGAATTCAACAATGACCAAGAGGCCGTCTTTAAAGTAGAGCCTATCTGGAACCCCTCGCTGCGACGGAGAGACCCATTTGTAGGCAAGCCAACCATTAGCCTTTGCGGCTTGTGTAACTTTTGTTTCAACATAGGACTCTCTCACTTGCGATACCTTTGAGATTCATATCCTTCTGCAATTACAGGAAGACCTGCTGCCCAGGGCGGCAGCCTGCACATTAGTTTTTCAAATTCAGAGAGGCTGCCGATACCATCTGGGACATCGGCAACGATTTCATCATGCACATGCAGCACAACGGGATATCCAGCTTTCTCTAACCGCAGCACAGCTTCTGCCAGGATATCTCTAGCGACTGCCTGGGTGATCGATTGAACCAGGGAACCGCCGTAGGCTTTTATCTGTCCCCATTTATGGATGTGGTTATTCATACCGCTGTAGATCAAATCCATACCCCGGTCACCTTTTTGTAATTTAGCTTCCGGGAAGGAAATAATTCTTTTGCTGGGCAGCTTAAAAAGTAGATCGTCGCCTACAACTTTGAAGCTGCCACGGGCACATGGGTATTCCTCCCCATAACTGACAGCGTTACGCGCTGCGCGCTCGACTGCTGCCCACAGCTTCACGATTGGGTCATTTGCTATTCGCCAATCGTTTCTGATTTTTAAGGCTCGATCTTCACTGACTTCAGTGCCGTACACTTCAGCCATTTTTTGGAATGCGCGAACACCACCCTGGTACCCCAGGGCCAGGGTCGCCACCTTGCCTATAAACCTTTGGTCGTAATCAACATCGTCATAATCGACGCCGTACATTTCGGCAGCCGTAAACTTATAGATGTCTTTGTTATCCCTAAAAACCTGCAGCGCAGATTCATGGTCAGCCAACCAGGATAAAACGCGAGCCTCGATGCTGGAGTAATCAGAGACAACCAGGCGATTACCCTCAGAGGCGATGAGCATTCCCCGAAGGCAGCTAGATAAAGATTCCATTGGTTCGCCCTGGATCAAGGCAGGGTCTCGATGCTGCATTTGATCGATCACAGCGTCGACATCATCAATCGATGGCCGGGGTAGGTTTTGCGGTTGGAAGTGTTTGCCTGCCCAGCGCCCGGTTGCAGCGCCGTGATACATTAAGACGCCCCTCGCCCTAGTGTCATTTCCGATGACAGCTTTCATCGCGTCGTATTTCTTTGTGCTGCTGCGAGATAAAGCCTGGCGTATTTCAAGAAATTTCTTGACGTTTTCTGGGCAGCTGCTGTCTGACAATGCTGCAGCAATTGCTGCTTTGTCATAGCTGCTGATTGGATAGCCTTGTGATTCCATCCATTCCATTGATTTAGCGCGAGAGGCTGTGCTGTCCAGGGCGCCCCTGGTGATCTCATAAACCTGTTTGTTCAGTTCAATGCTGTGTTTGTCGATAATTTCTAATGCGTTGTAGATCGCCGGCTTATCCAGGCGAACGCCACGCCAGTTGATACGCTGATCTGTTTCCCAAATCTGCTGCTCTGCACCTTTGAGGTAACGGAGCCGTTTTCTGATTTCTCTTTCAGCAACCACATCCTGGAGACAGTAATCACATAGCTCCTGGAACATCTCCGGGTCTTTTCTTCGCTCACCTCGATATGGTTTGCACAATCTCTGTATTAGTATTTTGCCGCGTTTGTCTTTGGCAGCATCGCCCTCCAGGCCAAGAGCCTCGCCACATTTACCCAGGGCGCGAGGATAAGCTTGTGCTGCAGCAAGTGCTGCGCTGTCACGCCACTGGGATATGGGGACTTCGGGCCAGGACAGCACACGATTCCAAACGCACATCTCAAAGAAACTGTTCCAGGCCCACAATTTGGCGCCGCCTGTGATCAAGGCAAAAAGGGCAGTGGGTGGTGGCATTCCTGGCGTCCAAAGTTTTGGCTCGCCATCGTCTACGGCATATGCCATGCATAGGACTTGAGTTGATTCATGGTCGGCATAGGCATAGGCGCCGGCCTTAAAAATGTCGCACTCGCTATATGTTTCAAAATCGATTGATATGTTCATACCAGTGGCCTTCTTAACCACTTACTAGCTAATTCGTTAAAGTCTTCTGTGTTTCTGCTGCGGGATGATTTGGTTGGCCTGTTGCGCTTTTTTGGTTCCAGGTCTTTGTCCTCGATCCAAACTGATCTCAGCGAGTTGGCCCTTTTTCTTTTCATGCCCATGCGGTTTTTCAGCAGCGTGTATGGGATGTCAGCGAGCTCCGCAATTTCTTTTACAACTACTTCTTTTCCCGATAGCTCCGGGTATCGCTCACCGATGTATGGATAGCTGAGTGTCGCTTTCATTGCTGCCTCCAAATAAAAAGGGGCTGACACGCAGCCCCGATTAATTGACTCAGTTTAAAAAGTCGTCTTCTGCAGCGTCTGCTGCCTGTTCGTCAGATATGTCGTCAAAAATCTCATCGACCTGGACGCCACCTCCACCAAACTGTTCTCCGTCTTTAACAAACTGCAGCGCCAGGAGATTAGCGTTGAGGCGTTTGCCCCAGTTGTTGTTCTGCACCCAGCAGCTGATAGCAGCATTGACGTAGCAGCCGGCATATAGCTTTCCGTCTTCTTCGACTAGCTGCGTTCTATCTCGATCAATTGTGGTAGGGCGCTGCCTGCTGCTGCAGCTTACAAACATGGCGTTTTCATAGCCGTCGTATGCTTTGTCATTGCCATCGCCCAGGAAGGTTTTTAAGCCTTTAGGAATGTCTCCATTGAAGCCTGCAGTGGCTGCCTGCTTGATCGCCTTTTTTAGCTTTGCGATCTGCTCTGCATCTGCATCTTTATCGAGCAGCAGGTTTGCAGAATACTTCGGAGTCTGGCCTTCCATGTAGGCTTTAGGAGTCCAGATTTGTGGAAAGGATAAACGTACATTTTTAAGAGTGATTGTAGTCATTAGGACTTTTCCTCGTTCGATATGTCATTAAAAAAATCAGCCGCATTAGGCTTAATTGCCGGACGGGGATCACTGTCCTGGGCAAGCTGCGGGCGGCCATCGGGTTTATGAATAAGATCAGTAATCTCTTCATATCTCGCCTTACCAAGCGCCTTCTCAGCCTGGGTCGGAGAAATTAGTTTTTCGATGTAGGCGTCATCGCCTAGCATCTTGATTAAGGTTTCTTCAGCGACTTCTTTATCTACCCATTTGCGCTGGCCTCTCCCGGCCACCAGTTTGTAATTGGGCAGAATCCCGCCATCCATAAGCAGCTTGTGCGCGTGTTTCTGTACACCCTGGGCCCAACCAATCAGCGCATCCATTTTCGGCAGCAGGTTGGAAATCTCATCGACGTTGAGGGTGTGCGGGACTTGAACCAGGAGGGGCTCATCCAGGTTGTCAAAATTGGAAAGGGTCAGATCGTAATTGTGTTTTGCGAGTGCGCGACAAGTAGGCTTTGCCTTGCAAAAGTGACAAGCCTTTTTACTAGGTTTGAATTCTGGTTCGGGTGCAAACACTCGCCTGGCTGCAGGCTTCACCTTGTCATTGGCCCACTTGTACAAGTCTTTAGCACGGATTGAATAGGTATCGATGTGGTCTAATCGTGGCTGCACGATTGTCATTTGCACGGTGTCAATGTTTACCCAGGCGTCATGTGCTGCACCTAACCCATACAGCATCAGCTGCTCGTTTTGTTGAGCCGAAACTTTTACACCCTGTCCGTATTTCAAATCGATCACATGACAAACACCCTCATGGATGACAACAAAGTCAGCAGTGCCAAACCCGCCAGGCGCCCATTCTGAATAATCGACCCGCTGCTCAATTTTGCTGCGGCCCTCTTGTGAGTTGCAAAAATCAACGTAAGTGGCGACATGGTTTGCCATTGGCTCGTCGACTACGAAGCCTTCTATTTCTGTACCGATGAAATGTTCTGGTGGCAGCTGCCTGGTTAAACACTCTTCTGCCAGGGCGTGTGCTGCTGTTCCCTCTGCAGCATAAAAACTTTCTTCGTCTGGGAATGTCGCCTCCAGGCTAATGCTGCCAGGGCAGGTCATCCAGCGGTGTGCCTTTGAAGCACCTAATAATGCATGTTTCATCACTTTGTCCCTCATTGTGCAATTTTGTTACTAACAATTTGTATCTGTGGTTGACACATTAAAAATTTGACGCCATCCTGTCAACCCGGGTTAACAAACAAATTGTTTAAGAGGCGAAAAAAAATGATTTTTGTGAGCGAATTTGCTGACCAAGTCAAAGACGCAATCGATGAGGTCGTCGTTGCAGCAGGTTTAAAAAACTGCAACGCATTAGCCAGGCGCCTGGATGTTTCAAAGCAGGCGCTCAGTAAGTGGCGACAGTCTGGTGTGGTTCCAGCGCACAGGGCGCTGCAGATGGAACTGATGGCAAAGGGCCAGGTGTCCTGGAAGTCGTTGTGCCCGGACATCGTTGCCGATTTCGAGCAGAGCAGTGAGGTGATTTATGAATCGAGCAGATAAATTTTTTTATTACTTTTGGAAAGGACTATCCAAAGTCCTCCAGGGGCTGTCGAAACTGTTTGCGATTGCAGCAGATATTTTTGAGTCCTGGGAAATAGCAGCAACCGCAAGGACAAGTCGTTACATCAAATAAAATGTGAAGTGAAGAGGTAGCCAAGCTATGGCGTTTTTAAAAGAACACGGTCACTCATTAGTCGACAATGGCTATGAGATCGTGCCGATAATGAAGGGAAAAAAGGCACCAATGATAAAGGGGTGGCAGCAGTTTAGGGCCACACATGAGGATGTAGATAAGTGGTTGGCTAACGGTCACCAGGATGGAGGCGTCGGTGTTCTCTGTCGCAATACGGTAGCCATCGATATCGATTGTCACAACAAGGATATCAACTACAAGCTTCTGAAATGGATCGATGAAAACATAGGCAGATCACTTACTCGCGTCGGCCAGGCACCGAAGTGCATTTTGCCTTTTCGCGTTGAGGGGTCTTTTTCAAAGCTGCGATCTGATGAGTATGAGGATGAAGTTGGCTGCAAACATGCAGTTGAGTGCCTGGCAGATGGGCAGCAGTTCGTTGCCTATGGAATTCACCCTGGAACAAATGAGCCCTACAAATGGGTTCGAGGCAAATCATTAGCTGATGTGTCTCACAGTGATCTCCCGGTGATAAACAAAAGCCAGGCCGAATCGTTTATTAGATATTTTGAGGAGCTCGCCGGGCAGCAAAACGGTTGGCAGCTGGCGCGCAGAGGTTCAGATTTTTCTGCTGCAGATTTCGATCCAGATGATCTGTCGATGTGTAGACCACGTTTAGACATATCGACAAAAGATGTACGCCAGTTACTCATGTCCGTAGAGCCCGACTGCCACCACGACGATTGGGTCAGGGTGGGCATGGCGCTGCACCATCAATATGACGGCGCTGATGAGGGCTGGCAGCTGTGGGATGAGTGGAGCTCAGAGGGCAGCAAGTACCAGGACGGTGAATGCTATCGCCGGTATCAGACATTCGACAGCAGCAGCAAAACACCGGTCACCCTGGCATCAGTGAAGGCAATGGAAAAGGAAGCCGTAAGCCATGTAATAAAGGAAGAACAACTTCCGAAAATGCTCAGAGAGTGGGCCTTCGTACACGTTGAGGGTTCTGCCAGGGTGATGAGGGAAGACCTCAATAAAGACAACCTGGTGCTCTACAAACTCGATGATCTGAAAAAAGAGCACATGAACTGCCGGGTGTTATCCGGCGATGAGAAACCCAAGCTGGTTAACCTGGTCGACATGTGGCTAGAGCATCCAGACCGGCGAACCTATGCAGCAGGTTTGACCTTTGCCCCAGATATGCAGGTGCTGCAGCGATACAACTTGTGGAGGGGCTGGAGCTATGAGGCCCGCCAGGGTGATGTGTCGCCCTGGATAGACTTTGTCACCAATGTGATTGCAGATGGCAACGCGACATATGCCAACTACATCATTGCCTGGTCTGCTCAGATGATCCAAAAGCCGATGACAAAAGTGGGAGTCGGCCTGGTGCTGCGGGGACGGAAGGGCACAGGTAAAACAAAATTTGGTGAGATGCTGGGCGGCCTGGTTGCAGCGCACCACAAAATTGTAAGCCGGGCAGAGCATGTTACCGGCAATTTCAATCGGCACCTGGAAGACACTTTGCTGCTCCAGGCTGATGAGGCGTATTGGGCCTATGCAAAGTCATCTGATGGCGCCCTAAAAGACCTGCTCACAAATGATCGAATCCAGATCGAACGGAAGGGTGTCGATTCATACACAGCCCAAAACTACACCCGGATTCTTTTTACGAGTAACGAAGACTACGTTGTGCCGGCCAGCCTGGACGAGCGCAGATTTGCTGTGTTCGACGTTGGCACTTCCCGGCAGCAAGACAGTGAATATTTTGCTGCCCTGGAGAAATGGTATGACGCCGGGGGTGCAAATGCATTGATGCACTACCTGCAGAATTTTGATCTATCGAATATCAATCTGCGATTAGTGCCGCAAACCGATGCGCTTACAGATCAAAAGCTAGAGGCGCTCGATAACGTCACCGCCTGGCTCTACAACTGTCTGCAAACCGGTGAGATGAGAGAGAACCGGGTTGCCGGCAATGTAGTCCAGTTCGGCTGTGAGGCACCGAAGTCAGAGATTTATGACATATACACCAGCAGCCTCCGGGGTCATAAGTTTGAAGTGCCAATGAAAGAAGCGCCTTTTTGGAAGCGCATGAAATCATTCGACAACATGTTTGAGGATGGCGCCATGCGGTCTGATGCCGGTCACCGATACAGGACAGTAAAGGTCAACACCATTGACGCTGCGAGATGGATATTCGAGGCGGCTAACAACCTAAGCAATATTGAGTGGGCCACCCTCGATGTGGGCCCAAATTTAGACCCGCTTGATCCAGATAATTGGGAGGACATGTAATGGGTAAAGGCAGCAAACCAAGACCAAAGAGCATCACCGCAGACGAATTTTGGGATAACTGGGATCGAGTGTTCGGTGATAAAGAAGATGAGCCCAGGGCTGATTATGAGTGCAGCAAATGTGGCGGCCTGGACTTCAGCGAAGTACACCAGGAAGCGATCACAGACTACGAGCCCCAGGGTGACACAAGCTACCCCAGGACAGAGGTGTATCTGACCTGTGAGCACTGCGGCAATGATGTAGAAGACAACACCTAATTTCCCCCTCGCACCGATGACCTCTTTCGGTGCCTTGCCTCGACCTTAGCGGGTCGGGGCTTTTTTATGCGTGACCCGGAAAGCCTTTGCGGTCAGTGGTTTCATTAGGGTCAACCCTGGGTTGACGCTATAATATCACCTCACTAACGAGATATGTACGGGGACAAAAAAATGACTATTTTAACCATTCACCAAATCAAATTTACTTACGAAGAGTACCACTCAGCTAATTCTGAGGTGCAGCGCATTGTCCAGGCTAAAGCTAATGTGCACAGAAAACTAAGCTGCATACGAGATGACGATGTGCAGTTCACCGACGAAATGCAGCAGCAGTTTGACCACGTTGCCGACATTGTGTGCGACACCCTGGAAGACGCTTTCAGAATTTCAAACAACCCGCTTGCTGACGACGAGGACAAAATCATTCGCCATCGTCCAATGCACTCTCTGTCAGTAGGTGACGTTGTTACCAACAGAGAAACCGGTGAAGCCTGGTTGTGTAAAGCATTTGGCTGGCAGCAGATCTCCTGGAACTGGGAGATGTCTGTCGAGAAGAGCCAGGAGCGCAACGCAGAGGACGACGCCAGAGAACAAATGATCTGCCGCGCTATGAACTACGCAGAGACCTACTACGAAGACGGTTTCGATTTTATGGCTGAGTGCTATGGCTACACCGATTGGAGAGATTTAGTTCTCGACCAGGACGAAAAGCTGCGCGATTGGGAAGAGATTCGTCGCGACATGATCGTCAAGGCTTTCGACAGAACAGTAAAAAAGTGTGAGATCCAGGCTGCTTAATTTAACCGCCCCCTCCGGGGGGCAACTTAAAACCAACGGAGAAAAAAAATGAATATTAAATTTGATCGAGTTACCGCAACAGAATTAAAGAATGGCAAATACCGCTTCCACGCTATCGAAGCCGATGGCACTGCTCACCTTATCCGCAAAGCAGGCAACTTAACCAAAGGCGTTGTGCAGTGGAGTATCACCCAGGAGCGCCCAGCTAAGGATTATTTTGGCTACAACGTGGCAGATGCTGCAGCAATGCCAGAGAGGGTAGAGCGCATTTATTACCCAGGAAACGGCATCGAAGTCATTCCGTATGCAGCTTAATTCACCGCCCCCTCCGGGGGGCAACTTTGAGGTCAGTGATATGAAAGTGAAAGAAGGCGACACAATTGTAAGCGGCGGTGAGTCCTGGTTGGTGGACAACATTTTCAACACCAACGACCAGGGGCAGACCTGCCTCCAGGTGCGCGCTCTAACCAAGCGCAACTACAGCATCAATAAAGAAACCGGCCTGGGCTGGCAGACAGCCATATGGGTCGAGGGGGTGCAGCGTGAAGACGGTTAATGCTGCCAGGGGGCCAGGTACCAGGCACTACTATTATGACGCGGTACGCAAGTCGTTCACCGTGCTGCAGCCTGGTGTTGCGAACCGGGACAACAATCCGTTTTGCCAACCCACCCATCACATCATCGTCGACGACAGCTACACAGCTGCGGAGCTCGATGATCTATTCGACGCAATACTTCCACCAGAGGAGAGCAGCCAATGATTCTTACAGCAAGCGACCTGCTGCAGTTCACCCCGAAAAAAATCAAGACTGCGGGCGGCTTTAAATTCCCGGAAGAGCAGAACCGCAAAGCTTACTGCAAGTGCGGCTGTAAGGAGCGCGAGGGTGACTGGGTCACCGGCTGCCGCAACTGTGGCCGGAGGATACGCCCGTGACAAATTCCATTAGTGGTACAATTAACTCAGAGGATATCAACATGAAAACAATCAATGTGTGTCAATTATCCAAGATCAAAAACCGCGAGCGCCAGGCAGCTGCGCGCCAGGAGCAGAAAGAAACCCTCCAGGCAGTCGGCATGGTGGTCTTCTTTATTCTTATCCTGGGCGTCGAGTCCTGGGTCGATCTTATTGTGAGGTAGCAATGGCTAAGTCATCCAGGCCCGCGAAGGGCAAAGCTAAAGTGAAGGTCACAAAGTCGGGCAAGAAGGTCAGCTACGGACAAGCCGGTAAGGCGAAAGGAGGCGGCCCCAGGGTGAAGCCTGGCACTAGTAAGGGTGACAGCTATTGTGCCAGGTCACTGGGTATTAAGAAGGGTCTGAGTAAGAAGAAACAAAACGACCCGAACACTCCAAACAATTTAAGCCGCAAACGCTGGAAGTGCAGCGGCTCGAAATCGAGGAAATAGATTATGGCTAAAGGACTTTGGGCGAACATCCACGCCAAACGTAAACGCATTGCAGCCGGCAGCGGCGAGAAGATGAGGAAGCCTGGCAGCAAAGGCGCCCCCACCTCAAAAGCTATGAAGGCAGCAGGCAAAAAGAAGAAAAAGAAGTAACGATTTTTTCTCCCCTGCAACACCATCCTTGCCGCCTCCGGGCGGCTTTTTTTTTGTGCGCGCCGTGACCAGGGGAGCCTGTGCGGTCATGGTTGCTGTGATCGTCAACTGCCCATTGACAATATAATAGGGGTCAACCAATGGTCTACTAATGGTGCTGATATGACGGGAATAGAACAAGTCGAGAACGCATTCTATAAATTCAACAAGTGGGAAAGCTACGCCATCGCATTCGATCTGATGGACAAGCGCCGGGTTACGCTGCGGGAGATTGCAGCAGTCGCCAGGCAGCACGGAATATCGAAGCGAATCGTGGAGATGCGTAGGAGCCAATACCTGGCCCATATGCGCTTTTATAATGACCCGGAGGCATAACCCTCATAGATTCATAGCATTGGTGTAAGGCTCACCCTGGGCCTATAATGCCGCCTCTTAATTAACCTGTTAGCCTATGAGGATTTGCTGTGATTTTGTGGTGCGTGTATGTAGTAACAATGTTGGTGTTTATAGCCGTGGAGGATTCCCAGGTGGGAAAGCGATGGATGCGAGGGAAAAGGGACTGATCCTCGCCAGATGCACAAGGAAGGCCCAAATGCACAGGGTAAAACCTGCACCTGTGCGTCCCCTTGTGCGTCTATAACGCAGCTGCAGCAAGGGATGCACCGGGAGCACAGGTTATTTCTTTTTTAAGTTTAGAGAAAATAAATATAGATACTTATGAGCCTGTGAGGCTATAAAAATCTCCAGGTACCAAACAGACCCAAAAAACCCTGTACCCTGTGCGTTTTGCCTCGAGCCCAATGGCTATGCGGCTTTGAGGCGAACATGTGGGTTTTTTGAACCTGTGCAGCCTGTGCGGGGGTGTTCACCCCCTGGTGAGAGCGACGACCAGGAAGGGCATCACTATGGTAAGCGCCAGCGCAGCCAGGCCAATGGCAATGCAATTGATGAGGAACTGTTTCCTGGCAGCGGCACTCTTGGCAGCTTTCACCCTGGCGTCTTTTATTTTGCGGCGCTCCCGCATCATATCAATATAAAATTCTTGCCCAGCGGTGTAGACAATAACTTCCCGCAGCTGATTCTCAAAATCAGCTATCTGCTTTTTAGCTGTGACAATCTGCAGCGCCTCTGCCTCAACTGATCCACCAGATAGGAAACCCTTCCTGGTTTTATTGGCTGCTTCTGCTGCCAGGATTTTATCCCGGCTGTCGTAAAAGGCAGCAACTCGATCTGATAAGTCCATGATGCTGTGACCAGCACCGACTGCTTTGGTGATGAATGAATGGGCCGATTTGGCAGCACTGACTGCCATAGTAATTTCTGCAATCAATGGTGAGCTCCGGGGTGTTGGTTAGCTTTGCTGCCAGAGTAGGCAGAGGGCCATTATACCAGGCGCTGCTGTGTCCCCTGGAAAGGTCAACCGCCACTGTCAACTATCGTTAGGACACAACGAATGCGTCAGATATGCAATATAATGCAGGGCATTACAGGCTAACCTGGAGCACAAACCATTGGCGAAGACAAAAGACATCGATTACGCAGAGGTCGAAAGACTAGCATCCATCGGCCTTACGGACGAACAGATAGGCACCAGCATCGGCGTGAGCCGTTCAACTATCACCCGGAGGAAGCGCGACGATGACGCATTTGACGCCGCTATAAGGCGCGGGAAGCAGGCCGGGCTGACCCAGGTGGTCAGCAGCTTGTTCAACGCAGCCACCGACCCCTCAAAGCCTAATATGAGTGCAGCCATCTTCTATCTGAAGAACCGGGGGCAAGGCGCCTGGCGGGATAGACAGGAAGTGGACGCTAACCTAAGCGGCGCTGTGTCAGTCGACCATGACCTGGACGCAGCCCTGGAATCACTGAAGGCAGCCGGCATTGATCCTACCAAGCTTTAGCCGCTGCAGTAATACATGGGATAAAAGTCAAGTAAAAACAATGACTTACGATTCCAGGTCACAATTTCGGTGTGAATTCGAGGCCCGCGCTGCCCTGGGGAGGCTCCTTCCAGGGTCGCTTCGCAAAATCGGGTACCTGGCGGCGGCGGTACGCCCCGGCATATCTGAGTACATATAGGGCGGTCTTATATGAAATGTTGGCACTGCAACACAGAGCTCATTTGGGGCGGCGATCATGACATGGAATGCGACGACGGAGAATTCTCCACGTTCGCCATTGTTACTAATTTGTCGTGCCCAGGCTGCGGCTCTTATGTGGAGGTGTATTTACCAACACACGCAACCTGGAAAGCAGAAGAAGAAGCGGAAGTATGACCAGGAAAACTTCAAAAAAATCGACTTCAAAAAACCAGGTACCTGGTTTGACAACGGCCCAGAAAAATAAAGCGGAGAAAATCGCGGAAGCTATCCGGGTGGTAAAGCTGCACAAGGCACAGAATCGATTGCAGTATTGGGAACCCTACGGTTGGCAAAGAGACTTTTACAAAGCCGGAACCAAAAACAAACAACGTATGCTCATGGCAGCAAACCGTGTAGGTAAAACTGCCTCCCAGGCTGCAGAGGTCGCCTTTCACCTCACAGGTTTATATCCAGATTGGTGGGAGGGTGTGCGGTTTACCAGGCCGACCAAGATATGGTGCCTGGGTGTCTCCGGTGAGCAGCTGCGCGATGTAATCGTTAAAGAACTGATGGGCATGTACCTGGGTGAAGGGAAGTTTGACGGTTCCGGGTTAATACCTCAAAAGCTTATCTACCAGGTAACTCCAGCTATGGGTACGCCCAGGCTGCCCAGGGATGTCGCTGTGCGTCATGCTGCCGGGAATACCAGCCTTGTAAGTTTTAAGTCCTACACCCAGGGGCAGCATGTCCTCATGGGATCGAGCCAGGACTACATTTGGATCGACGAGGAGCCGACTGATCCCACAATTTACCCTCAATGCCTAACTCGTACAGCCACAGGTAACGATGGGAAAGGCGGCTACCTCGTCGGTACTTTGACACCGGAAAACGGGATGACTGAGTTGGTGAGCCAGTTTATGGATCACCCGGCAGAGGGCCAGTATCTGCAAAACGTCACCTGGGACGACGCGCCTCATATCACTGCTGAGACAAAAGAGCAGCTGCTGGCAGCAATACCAGAATACCAGCGCGACATGCGCTCCAAAGGCATCCCGGTACTGGGTGAGGGAATGATATTCCCCATAGCCGAAGAGGCGATTAAGTGTGATCCCTTTGAGATACCACCTCACTATAAAAAACTGTGTGCTGTGGACTTCGGTATTACGCACCCGACTACTTGCGTCTGGACAGCATACGACGCTGACAGCGACACAATTTACATATACGACGCCTATAAAAAAGAAGGCGAAATACCAGCTGTGCATTCAACAGCTATTAAAGCCAGGGGCAAAGACATTCCCTGCATTTATCCACATGACGGCGACAGCACAGAAAAGGGCAGCGGCAAAACCCTGGCACAGATGTACCTGGAGTCTGGGGTTTTGATGATAGGCAAGTTTACTAACCCGGACGGATCAAACTATGTGGAACCAGGGTTAATGGAAATGTTGGAACGATTTCGCACAGGGCGGCTGCAGGTCTTTAAAAACCTGGTGCCCTGGTTCGAGGAATTCCGCAGATACCACAGGAAAAAGGGAAAAATTCACAAGGAGTTCGACGACCTTATGGATGCCACCAGGTATTCAGCCATGTCTGTGACACGGTACGGGCAAAACGATGTAGAGCGACAGCAACTAACCAACGGACAACTAGGATACACGACCCATGAATACAACTTCTGAATTCAACGAAGATGGCGAGATCAACGAAGGCGAACTGTTAGCCACGTTGGAAAATATGATTAATGCTGCTGACTCTTACTCTGAGAGCGAGATTGGTGAGCAGCGGGATAAAGGCCATAAATACTATTACGGGATGCCCCTGGGTAATGAGCGCACAGGTAGATCGCAGCATGTGAGCATGGATGTCTTTGACGCCACTGAGTCGGTCAAATCAATGCTTATGGAAACCTTCAGTGCTGACAGAGACATCTGTCGATTCGACCCTCAAACCGCAGAGGACTTTATGCCTGCCAAGATGGCAACGGCACTAACAAATTATATCTTCTACCGGGAAAACAAAGGATCGAAAATTCTGCACGATGTGATCCACGACGCCCTGGTAGCGAAAACGGGGATCGTTAAGCGGTACTACAAATCTCTGTATGAGTACGACGAAGAAACCTTCGAGGGTGTTGATGAGGCAAGCTTCAACCAAATCGTTTCTGATCCAGATGTAACAATCACTGAGTATGCTGAAGAGCTCCAGGCTGTCCAGGCAGCTGACCCCCAAACAGGTGAGGTCATTGAGGCCAGCCAGGTCACTTACAGCGGTGAACTTTTGCGGAAGATCGACAAAAGCAAAATCTGCATCGAGGTCATACCCCCAGAAGACTTTTTGATTACACCCCGTGCTACTGATGAAGAGGATGCTGATTTCTGTTCGCATCGCACCAGCCGCACACGCGGCGAGCTATTAGCAGAAGGGTACGACGCTGCCCTGGTTGCCAAGCTGGATGAGGATAAAGACCTCAAAGGCGATGGGCGATTAGGCCGTGACAGCGTTGACGGATTCCGACATGACGACGACAACAGTGAGAGCCAGGATCGTCAGTATGTGACGGTTTATGAATCGTATTTGAAAAAATACCGGCCCGACCTGCAGAAATGCGTAGTGCTGAAAGTGCTGCACAGCCGCAGACACCTCCTGGATGTTGAGATAGTAAGCGAGAAGCCTTTTAGGTATTTCACACCATTCCCGCTGCCTCATAGATTCCACGGTATGAGCCTGGCAGATGTGTTGTTCGATATTCAGAAAACACAGAGCAGCCTAAAGCGCGGTGTTGTCGATCATACGTTTATGACGAACACCAGCCGCTTCATTGCGAATCTGTCCCTGGTTAAAAATCCCAGAGACCTGCTGCAGAACAAGGTTGGTGCTGTGATCGATGTTAATTCTCCAAACCCGGAGAATGTAGTTCGGCCTCTGCCTATGCCTAATCTATCCGGGACAGTGTTCCAGGCGATAGAAAACCTGGAGACAGAGAAAGAAGCGCGCAGCGGGATGAGCAGAATGGCGCGTGGAATGGATAGCACTGTTGTGAGCAAGCAGAACAGCAGCGACTTGATTACGCAGTTTATGAATGCCAGCAACCGTCGAATCATGGTCATGGCCCGAAACCTGGCAGAAAACTTCTTGAAGCCACTAATGCATGACATCTACCGCCTGGCAGTCGAATACGAGAACCAGGACAAGATGATCCAGCTGGACGGTCAGTTTGTCCCGGTTAACCCAGCCCTCCTGGGTGATCGCACTGAAATGACTGTGGCAGTTGCACTGACTCCAGAAGAGCAGGCCCAGGAAGCGCAAATGCTTCTGGCCCTGGATAGCCAGTTCACAATGAATCCTAGCGACCCGACCCTGGGTGGAATGTATGGGGTGCAGCAGCGACATGCGTTGATCAGTAGAGCCTATGAGTTGCTAAACATTAAGAACGGCGCCTCATTCCTGTTTGATCCAAACAGCCAGGAATTCCAGCAACAGCAGCAAATGATGGCCCAGCAGCAAGAAGAGGCTGCAGCCAAACAGGCTGAGATCGAGAAATTCCAGGCCGGCATGACTGCAAGACAAGTCGCCGTAATGGAAGGGCAGTTGGAGCTCGATGCATTGAAAGAGCAAAACCGAATGCTTGTTGAAATGGAAAACATGCAGCACGACCAGGAACAGAAAGAGACCAGGTTGATGATGGACGCGGAAAAGCAATCTCACGATATGGAAATGTCAGAGGCAGAACTGCAGCTGGAATCAGAACAAAAACGCAACGTAAGCATTGGGTGATTTATGACTGATCTAGAGAAACGCTGGGCCGGCTTCATAAAAAAGGCCAACGACAAAAAATACGCCAAGAAGAAAACGCGGAAGCAGGCGTTTGATGAATTTCAACAATGGAAAGCTGGAAAGCTGGATAAAGACACCGCCTTACCCAAAGCGCCTTCGCGGGGCCGTATGGCGAGGATTAAACCAAAACCAACCACATAGTGGAGTTTTTATATGAGTGACACACCAATAGGCGAGATGGCTGCCGATGCTAACGCCGCAACAGAACTGTTGGGCAGCGATGTTTTTAACAAGGCGTTTGAGCAAATGAACATGCAAATAGTCGAGCAAATCTTGGCTACACCCCCGGAGGCAGATGCTGAACGGGAGCGTCTATACAACATGTTCAAAGCCGGCCAGGTCTTTGTGCAGCAGCTTGGCGCCATGATTAATCAATACGAATTAACCAGGACACAGGAACAGGTGTAAAATAGGAGAATAACCATGTCAGAAGAGCAAACCGTACAGGACTCAACTGAGGCAGGTGGTAACGACATTATCGCGAGACTTGAGGCTGTAATGGCATCCTCTCAAGAGGATCAAACCGAAGAGCCTAAAGATGAGCAAGAAGTGACTGAAGAAGTCACTGATGAAGTGGTCGAGGAGTCACAGGAAGTTGAGGAAGAATCTGAGGAGTCTGAGGAGGTCGAAGACCCAACTGAAGAGTCTGAAGAGGACACTGAAGACAAGACTGAATATGTAACTGAAGGAAGCCTGGAGATTGACGGAAAACCCGTATCAATCGATGAGGTGAAGCTCGGTTATATGAGACAAGCCGATTACACCAAGAAGACGCAAGCTGTAGCCGAACAACGTAAGGCTGCCGAAGAACAATCGGCAACTTATGAATCCACATTGAGCGCCCTCTTGACTGCAGCTGGAGCAGACCTTTCACGTTTCGACAATGTGAACTGGGAGCAGGCAGCAGTAGAAAATCCTGATCAATACAGACAAGCGAAAGCGATGTTTGAGCAAACTAAGCAAACGCACGATTTTATTCGCGCACAAGCTGAAGAGCATCAAAAGCGCACAGAGCAACAGCAACAGGCGGCGATGAAAGAAAGCGCCAAAGAAAGTCTGACTGTTTTAAAAGCCACAATCCCCGATTGGAATAACGACCTGTATTACGCCATTGGCGAGTACGCAACAGGATCGTTGGGTGTCACCACCGAAGAGTTTAATGAGGTGCACGACCATCGGATGATCACTGCTCTGTACAAAGCTATGAAGTTTGACCAGGCGAAGTCGGTTACGAAAAAGAAAGTTAAATCGTCGCCGCAAAAAACTTTATCGGGCAAGAAAGCAGAGCCGAAAGACCTGGGTAAAAAAGAAACTTATCGAAAATCGCGTGAGCGACTACGAAAGTCGGGTCGAGTAGAGGATGCAGTTCAAGCCCTCTTGAACAGAACTTAACTTTAGGAATTTTATCATGCCAGTAGTAGCAGGTACTTTAAAGACATTCGACCAGGTGGGCCTCAAACAGGATATTGAGGACATAGTGTATGACATAACACCCACATTGACGCCCTTTACCTCCTCAATTGGAACTAGCACAGCGTCAGCCACTTTACACCAATGGCAGCAATCAGAACTTGCGGCGGTGGGAACCAATGCAGCCGTCGAGGGAGCAGACGCGGGCACAGCAAGTAACAACACCACAACTATGAAAACTGCTAACACGCAGATTTTCACTAAGGTTGTTCAGAGCTCCGGTACTTCCGAAGCCGTAGAAAAGCACGGTCGGGATTCGGATTTAGCGATGAACATCGCGATGAAGGGAAAAGAGTTGCGTCGCGACATAGAACATGCCTTTGTGGGTGCCAACCAAGTAGGTACAGCAGGTAATGCAACAACTGCCCGTCAGTTAACTTCGGCTCAGAATCAAATCGATTCTTCTGTAACTAGCACTGCTGGTTCCAACAGAACATTTAGCGAAGCATTATTGTTGGGAACCTTGCAATCTGTGTATGAGGCCGGTGGCGATCCTAACCAAATCCAGGTGACTCCTTCTCACGCTGTGTTGGTTGCAAACTTTGCAGCTTCTGCAGGTCGCACCCGTGATTTCGACACAGGCACCAAGCTGGTGAACAGCGTTGACCTATACGTCAGTCCGTTCTCGGAGTGCGCGGTGGTACCTAATAGGTTCCTCCAAAGCAATTCTTGTTTAGTGCTGGACACAGAGTATTGGAGCCGCGCAGTGCTGCGTCCTATGCAAACTATCGATCTCGCTCGAAACGGCGACAGTGAGAAAAAGCAAATGCTCACTGAACAAACTTTGGTTTGTGAAAACGACAAAGCATCGGGTCTTATCAACGCCCTAACTGCTTAATGCAATAAAACTGGGTGGCCCTCCGGGGCCATCCTTTTATTAATTTAGGGAGGTAAAAATGCCCGTTTCATCGAAAGGCGAAATGGTCGCGAACGTCCAACACGACCAGAGCGAAGACAAAATCCACATCAGCCACTCTCAAGATGTTTCTGCAATCCTGGCAGCCAACAAAAGAGCCAGGGATCAAGCAGAAGGTCAGCGCATGGGCGATATGGTTCGCGTTGCAACAATTCCAGATGTTGTCGCTGTTCAGTGGATGAATGAGGGCATTAATGTCATGGCCCCAAACAAAGAAGACCTGGAGAGAATGAAGAAAAAGCTTAACTCACCAGAGTGGGCGTATCTTCGTACAGGTGGCGGCAGACTATGAGCATGGATACTTATGATGGCCTCAAAGCCGCAGTTGCAAATTGGCTGAACAGAACAGACCTGGCAGCCGAAATACCAGATTTTATCGAGCTCGCGGAAAACAGAATTTTCCATGAGGTTCGTATCCCAACTAACGAAAAAACAGTGCTGCTGACTCTTAGCTCAGACGGATACGCAACGCTGCCAAGTGATTTTTTAGAAGTAAAAGATATCTTTTGGAACTATGTCCCTGTTGACCGGGTTTCATTATCTGACATTCACAGCTATGTCCCGGCATCTGGAAACCCAAATTATTTCGCCAGGGAGACATATCGTTTGAAATTTTTCCCTACACCCACTGTAGCGGCGTCCGACGAATTGCGAATGATCTATTACTACGATTGTGGTCGATTAACCGCTGCAGCACCTACGAACGTAATGCTGTCCCTGGCGCCAGAATTGTATCTATACGGCGCTTTGGTTGAGGCTGCTAATTTTCTTGGGTCTGACTCTCAGAAGTGGGAGGCGGGTTATCAAATGGCATATGGGCGTCTTATCAAACACGCTCGCGACTCAGAAGTAAGTGGAGCGACATCACAAGTAAATAGCGGGTACTAACATGGGTGGTTTTTTTGGCGATAATCCAGCAGACACGGTTGTTGGTTCGACTGATGCGACAGAGTCAACAATCGCAGAAGACGCAGTCGCGCAGACTGACACATCGGGCGGCTTCTACCAGGGCTCACCAGAACAAACTACCACCGACGCCTACACAGCTGACGCCCTAGCATCTAAAAATGCTGCAGCGGCTTCAGAGTCAAATGCAGCCACATCTGCTGCAAGCGCAGCCACATCTGCTGCAAGCGCAGCCGGATCAGAATCGTCGGTATCTGCTGATGCTGCAGCTGCTGCAGCAAGCGCAAGCGCAGCAAGCGCATCGGCTACCAGCAGCAGCACATCTGCTGCGACATCTACTACCCAGGCTGGCATTGCTACGACAAAAGCTAACCTGGCAGCAACATCTGCTTCAGACGCATCATCGAGCGCAAGTACAGCGACGACAAAAGCATCTGAGGCATCTGCTTCGGCTGCAGCTGCAGCCTCTTCTGCAAGTGAAATCACATCCTTAACTGCTGCCACTGGTGCAGCGGGCTCATCAGCGTCATATAACAGCAGCACAGGCGTTCTAACGGTTCCTCGTGGCGACACCGGGGCAACTGGTGCTACAGGCCCAACTGGCCCCCAGGGCGCAACAGGGCCGCAGGGTGCAACTGGCGCTGATTCTACTGTGGCAGGCCCAACAGGCCCGACTGGCCCCCAGGGCGCCACTGGCCCCGCCGGCCCCCAGGGTGATGCGTTTGAATATTCAGATTTCACAGCTTCACAGCTGGCTGCACTAACAGGCCCAACTGGCCCCCAGGGTGCGACAGGGCCACAGGGTGCTACCGGGCCACAAGGCCCAGCAGGTGCTGACGGTAATGATGGCGCTGCAGGTGCAACAGGGCCACAAGGCCCAGCCGGCCCCGCAGGTGCAGACGGCAGCGATGGTGCTACCGGTGCAACAGGGCCACAAGGCCCAGTCGGCCCAGCAGGTGCAGACGGCAGCGATGGCGCGACAGGGCCACAAGGCCCAACAGGTGCAACGGGAGCGACAGGTGCTACAGGCGCTACAGGCTCTACAGGCCCGCAAGGCCCAGCGGGTTCAAATGCTTCCGTCACTAGCTCGAACATTTCTTCTGCAGGCGGCATGTTAAAAAGTGCTGACAGCCAGCTGGATATGAACAACAACAATATTATTGATGTTAACCACCTCAAATTTAATGATCCCGGTGCTAACGAGGGTCTTGAGTGGGTAGGCGGTAATGGATGGAAAATATACGAGTCACCAGACGGTCTCACTAACGCCGCTGGTAATTTGCAGTTTGTCACTGGCTCTACAAGACGTTTTGGTGTCACTACTGCGGGTTACATAGGAGCGACACGGATTTATTCCGCTGTGGATAGGAGTAGTGGCTACTTCTTTAACGACAGTAGCACTCGAACTGCGTATGCCGGTGGCGAGTTTTATCTTCAGACTAGTGTTCCTAATTACTACAACTACGCCACGAACATCTACTTAGGTAACACCTCTGGGGACACCGTTCGTTTTCGTGGCAACGTAGTCAACCACAACGGCTTTAGTTTTGATGCTGAAGGCGACTTCAGTACAACACGCGACATTGTTTCTACTGCGAGAAACAGAGGTGTTTTCGGCACTTACAGTTCTTCCAAAACAGATCAGATATGGTCTATGGGAACGGCCTACCGCAACCATTCTTCTGGTACTAACTTCGGCAACCTCTACGGACTAGCTTATAAGCACACCAACAATTCCACTGGCGGCACTATGGCTAGTGGTCATCAGATGGTTTGGTGTCAAAACGGCTCCCCCAAGGCGGCAATGGGAACAAACATTTGGACATCTGGCAACGTCACAGCCTATTCAGACATCAGAGTCAAAACCAACATCGAACATATTCCCAACGCGCTCGATAAGGTTTGTAAGTTAAACGGCTACACATTTGATAGGACAGATGTGACGTTTGACGAGCATGGTGAACCAGAGACCCCGGTAAGACAGACAGGGGTCGTTGCCCAGGAAGTATTACAAGTGCTGCCAGAGGCCGTTTCTGGTGATGAGGACGGACACTATTCAGTGGCCTACGGAAATATGGTTGGCCTACTTATTGAGTCAATTAAAGAGCTCAAGGCAGAGGTCAATGACCTCAAAGCGCAACTGGAGGCGAAGTAATGGCTGTCACATTTGAATTGTTAGAAGACTTCACCGGCTCACGCGATTACTCAGCGCCAGACTCAAATACCGGTGAGATGGTCACATATACGGAAAACACAATAAATGTGTTAGTGAGATTTTTGGACGATGAAACGGGCCGCACCTGGAACAAACATATAAATGTGATTTTTGACGAGGCCGGCAATTATGATGCTGCAGCCACAAACGCAAAATTCACAGAAATTGCCAACGAGTCCTAGCAGTGACGCTGGCATCGTCTGGAACAATTTCTATCGGCGGCAGCACCTCCGGGAGATCAATTAACCTGGAGTTGGGCAGAAGCGCCACGGCAACATCGTCGTTGGGTGAAACAGCGTTGCGGAACCTGGCACAAGATACATCTGGTGCGATCTCGATGAGCCAATTTCACGGCAAATCTAATTCTGTAGATGTGCAAACCGTAACTGTGGGCAGCTATGCAAGTGGCGGCTATATCAACGTGACAAACTACGGTTTTGCAAATGATTCAACACCCTTCGGTTCAATAACAGACGGCACATTTAACGGTTCGGGCAATGTTGCTATCCAGCGCCTCTCATACGGCCAGGGTGTTAGCGTGGTTGTTTTTAGACTTGTTGGATATCGATCAAACAGCGGTTGGACAACGATGAAGATCGGCAGCACAAATTTCTCCAGGTCGTCTGCCAGCTTTACTCAAGGGGCGACTACGCAGTGGAGTTGGACAAGCGCGGTATCTAACCCGTTTGGTACTAGCGGGACAGTAACGGTGACCTGGACATGAACAGAGAGTACACACTCCGCACAGATGAGGAATCACAATTTGCCTGCTTAACCAGGGGCGATATCAATATTGAGGTTCCCGCTGCAGGTGATGAGTCCGATATCCAGGAACGAATCGATTTGACGATGCTGCTACACGCGATGGAAAAATTTCATCCATCACAGGCGCGGGACGATGTTTATACAAATCAAGTGATTGTCCGACAAGATCATTCTATGGGAACCCCAGAGGCTGAAGTGCTGATCAGAGAATTGGAGGAACATTTCCCGGACTATGCAGATTTCACCAGGAGCTCATACAACATTGTTGGGCGATACGATGGTTATAGAGAGCCATATCAAAACGCCAGCATAAGCTGGTATGACTTCCAGGCGCTGCCAAGTGAGCAGCTGCAGCTGGCGTTCAACACAAGCTATCCAAACAGCAATTTACAAGATTGGTACGGGCTAAAGTTTGACCTGGTTACAAAAAAAGTGATGTTGAAAATCGTCATAAAAGAGTACGACGACGATATCCCAGAATTGCCGTATTGCAGCCCCGGAGTAAATCCGTTTTATGCAATCACTCATTATGAGGATGGGACATCCTCAGATTGGGTAGATGCATATGTATATGCAACGCCAAAACGAATCAGAGAGTTTTGTGCAGCAAAAGGACTGCAATACCCGCTGCCAGAAAACACGCACAAAGAGTGCGACGTTGTCTGGTGTTGGGGTTTTGTGTTCAACAAAACAACTCAAGCGTATGGGCCAGTAAAAGCCTATGCGAGAACTAACCTGTAGCGGATTTTAGGCTAATACATTGACATGAGGTAGAATAGGACATCCGTGCAGCTGCAATAGGACAAGCGGGAGAATATTTAGCTTCCGCTGTGCTACAACGCCACTTCAAGGCGATAGCCTCCCCAGATATCCCATCCGTGTATGACTTACTTGTCGAGAGCCACAGCGGCTCGTTTTTGAAATGCCAGGTAAAAACAACAAACAAAATTGAAGAACTCAACGGGTGTAGATATTGGCGTTTCAACACCCGGCGAAAAGGGTCGTTGTATAAACGCGACGATGTCCATTTTTTTGCGCTGGTGATCCTACCCGAACGGATCGTGATTTTTGAAAAGGCAGAAGACGTATTAGTGCCTATCTACCGGGTTAAAGAAAACGACGTTTCTAACACCCTGGAAGAGCAAAGCCTCCAACACGCATTGGGCGAGTGGTTATAAATGAGTGATTTTAAGTATTTCAACAGAGACGAGTTTAAGTGCCAGGAAACTGGAGAAAACCGGATCGAAGATGAACTGATTCACAAACTGGATCACCTAAGAGAAATTCTGGGGTGGCCTTGTGTAATAACGAGTGGGTACAGAGACCCCAGCCATAGCGTAGAAATTAAGAAGCCTGGCGGCGGTGGGACTCACACAAAAGGGATTGCTGCAGATATTGCGGTGAGCAACGGAAAACAACGACACGAAATAGTAAAACACGCAATGGCCCTGGGATTCACAGGAGTCGGCATAGCGAAGACCTTTGTACATCTGGACGTTCGCGAGGATACACCCGTCGTATGGACTTACTAGGAAACAAAATGACCGAAGAATCTAAACAAGCCGTTGACCTGGTGGCAGCAAGTACGGCCCTGGGATCATTGGTCGCTTGGCTACCGCCCCTGGCCTCACTTTTTACTTGTATATGGATGGCGATCAGAATTTTTGAATCAGATACATGCCAGAAGCTGTTGGGGAGGAAAGAATGAGTTTATTGACTTCTCTCGTAACTCCTGTCGCTGGACTACTCGATAAGTTTATTGAGGACAAAGACCAGAAAAATGCTTTGGCGCATGAAATTGCGACATTAGCGCAAAAACAAGCGCATGAAAGTGCATTG
>Ga0075480_10000127_pt1 | contig 38622 bp, 35 predicted proteins | sample DEB08_DNA_7_FD_81590 | JGI IMG/M metagenome (GOLD analysis project Ga0075480, IMG submission 81590) | Aqueous microbial communities from the Delaware River and Bay under freshwater to marine salinity gradient to study organic matter... | ecosystem: Environmental > Aquatic > Marine > Coastal ... | reverse complement strand
TCGACCGTGCCCGCACCGCCGGCGGTGCCGTCCGTCGCCATCTCAGCGTCCCTCGAACGTCGCGACGCCGGGCCCGTCGGTGAGGAAGGACGCGATCCCGGTCGCGGCGTCGGCCGTCGCGAGCGCGGCGCGGAACAGCTCGCGCTCGCGGCGGAGCCCCTCGGCCAGCGGCAGGGCCAGCCCCTCGTCGATCGCCCGCTTCGCGAGCGCCTGCGACGCCGGCCCGGCCGCGAACCGGGCGGCGGCGGCCGTGGCCTCGTCCAGGAGGTCGTCGGCGGGGTGGACGGCGTCGACCAGCCCGATGCGGGCCGCCTCAACCATGTCGACCATGCGGCCCGACAGCACGAGGTCCTTCGCGCGGGACGGTCCGATCAGGCGGGGCAGCCGCTGCGTCCCCCCGCCGCCGGGCAGCACGCCGAGCAGCACCTCGGGGAACCCCATCTTGGCGTTGTCCGCCGCGTACCGGAGGTCGCAGGCCAGCGCCAGCTCGCACCCGCCGCCGAGCGCGTACCCCGAGACCGCCGCGATCGTCACGACCGGCAGGGCCGCCAGCGCGTCGAGCGCGGCGTGGATGCGGTCGGCGGCGGCCCGGGCGGCGGCCGCGTCCCAGGCCGGCATCTCGGCGACGTCGGCCCCGGCGGCCAGCGCGCGCGGCGCCCCCCGGACCACGAGGGCCCGGACGCGCCGGTCGTCCGCCGCGTCGGCGACCAGCGCCCCGATGCGGTCCCACATCGCGAGGTCGATCGCGTTCAGGGGCGGCCGGTCGAGGACGAGGGTCCCGACGCGGGTCGCGGCGTCGACCTCGAGGCGGACGCGGTCGTCCACGGCGGCTCCTCGGCGGGGGTCCGGACGCCGGCGGCCCCGCGGCGGTCCGGCGAGGCTAACGCCGCCGGGACCGGGCGACCGCCGGGGCTACGGTGCGGCGCGGCGCGGCGGTCGGACCGCCCGGACGGAGCGGCGATGGACGCGACCGGCACGACCCCGACGGCCGGGCCCGACGGGCGCCGCACGGTGCTGATCGACTGCGACCCCGGGCACGACGACGCCATCGCGCTGCTCCTCGCCCTGGCCCGGCCCGAGTGGCACGTCGAGACGGTCTCGATCGTGGCGGGGAACACGACGCTGCCGAACGCCGTCCGGGCGGCGCTCCAGGTCCTGACCGTCGCCGACCGGACGGAGGTCCCGGTCCACGCCGGCCGGGACCGTCCGCTCGAACGGGCGCTGCGGACCGCGGCCCACGTCCACGGCGAGTCCGGCCTCGAGGGCCCCGTGCTGCCCGAACCGGCGGTGGCGCCGCGTCCGGAGCACGCCGTCGACCTGCTGGTCCGCCGCCTCGGTCGCGCGCGCGACGAGGGCCGTCCGATCGAGGTCGCCGCGACCGGACCGCTGACCAACCTCGGGGCGGCGCTCCGCCGCGACCCGACGATCGCCCGCGGCGTGTCGCGGCTGGTCGTGATGGGCGGGGCGATCACCGAGGGCAACGTCACCCCGGCGGCCGAGTTCAACATCTGGGTCGACCCGGAGGCCGCGGCCGAGGTGTTCGACGCGGACCTCGACGTGACGATGGTCGGGCTCGACGTGACGCACCGCGCGATCCTCCCCACCGCGCGCTTCGAGGAGCTGCGCGACCTCGGGACGCCGGTCGGCACGCTGGCCGCCGAGCTCTGCGACTTCTTCCTCCGGTTCCACTCGCGCACCTACGGCTTCGACGGCGTCCCGATCCACGACGCCTGCGCGGTCGCGGCGCTGCTCGACCCGACGCTCGTCGAGACGCGCCACCTCCGCGTCGACGTCGAGACGTCGAGCCGCCACTGCGACGGACGGACCGTCGTCGACCTGTGGTCCGTCACCGGCCGCGAGCCCAACGTGCACGTCGGCGTCGACGTCGACCGCGAGCGGTTCCTCGACCTGCTCGTCTCGAGCATCGCCTCCTACCCCGGCGCCTGACCTCCGGAGCGACGATGTCCCCCCACACCGACGAGGCCACCGCCACGCGCGCCCGCGGCGGCGGCGCCAGCGGGATCCCCCAGACGGACCTGCGACCGCTCGACGTCGCGCTGCCGCGGCTCGACGACGACCCGCTCCGCTTCCCCGGCTACCCCGAGAAGCTCGCGGCCGTCCGCGCCAACGGCGACGTCCACGCGGTCGACGTGGGGCTGCTCGACCTCGGCGGCCTCGACGTCGTCGTGGCCCGCGGACGCTTCGACGTCCTCGCCGGGTCGATGGGCCGGACGCACGGCACCTACATCGCGACCGCGCTCGCGCGCGCCCGCGAGCTGCGGCTGCCGTTCGTCGCGCTGACCTCGTCCGGCGGCGCGCGGATGCAGGAGGGGATGCTCTCCCTGGTGCAGATGAGCCGGGCCGCGGAGGGGATCCGTGCCCTCCGGGAGGCCGGCGTCCCGGCGCTCACCCATCTCGGCGATCCGACCACCGGCGGCGTGTTCGCCTCCTACGGCTCGCTCGCCGACGTGCTGCTCGCCGACCCGTCGGCGACGGTCGGGTTCGCCGGACCGCGCGTCGTCGAGGCGGCCACGGGCGAGGTCGTCGGGACCGACAGCCACACCGGCGCGGCCGCCCATGCGGCCGGCCTCGTGGACGGCCTCGCCGCGCCGCACGAGGCGCGCGCACGCCTCGCGGCCTGGGTCGCCCTCGTCCACCCGGCCGTGCGGAACGGCGCGCTGCCCGACGCGTCGCCGACCGACCACGCGCCGGTCGCGATGTCGGCGAGGGAGGCCGTCGAGCGCACCCGCGCCGAGGACCGGCCGACCGCCCGGGACCTGCTGCGCGACGCGTTCGACGCGCACGAGGAGCTGTCCGGCGACCGGGCCGGCGGCGTCGACGCCGTGGCGGTCGCCGCGGTCGCCCGGCTCGGTGGCCGCAGCGTCATGGTCGTCGGCTTCGACCGCTCCGCGGTCGGCATCCACGGCCGGCGCGGCATGCCGGGCCCGGCCGGGTTCCGCGTGGTCCGCCGCGGGCTCGAGCTCGCGCGCCGGTGGGGGCTGCCGGTCGTCTCGCTGGTCGACACGCGCGGCGCCGATCCGAGCCCGGCGTCCGAGCGCGGCGGCGTCGCGCAGGCGATCGCCGAGACGTTCGTGGCCCTGCTCGCCGTGCCGACGCCGACGATCGGCGTGATCGTCGGCGAGGGCGGCTCCGGGGGCGCGCTGGCGCTGGCCAGCTCCGACCGTCTGCTCATGCAGGAGGACACGTTCCTGACCGTGATCTCCCCCGAGGGGGCGGCGACGATCCTGCATCGGGACCCGGCCCGCGCGTCCGAGGTGATCGGTCACCTGCGGCCGACGGCGACCGAGCTGACGGCGCAGGGGGTCGTCGACGGGATCCTGCCCGGTCCGACCACCGCCGGACCGGAGCGGGCGGCGCGGGCCCTGCGCGAGCGGCTCGCCCTCGAGCTGCGCGCGCTCGACGTGGACCCGGACCGCCCCGCCCGCCGGCGCCGCCGCTACGGCGCGTAGGCCCGACGCGGAGCCGGCGCGACGGCCCTGCCGACGGCGCGTGCCAGCTCCTCGACGCTCGCGAGGTCGTGGCCGGGGAGCAGCACGTCCACGTGCGCGAGCGCTGCGGCGAGCCCGCGCTGCGTGGGTGCGAACGCGTCGTCGCCCGCGAGCGGCGTGACCCAGATCAGCCGGTGGCAGCGTCGGCGCAGCGCCCCGGCCGCGCGACCCAGCAGCGCCGGGTCGCCGCGCTCGAGCCCGTCGGAGCAGACGACGACGACCGCGCCGCGCAGCACGCCGCGGGGTCCGTGCTCGCGGACGAGCGCGTCGAGGCTGGCCCCGATCCGGGTCCCGCCGTCCCAGTCGACGACCGCCGACGCGGCCGCGACCAGCGCCGCGTCCGGGTCGCGGCGGTCGAGCAGCCGCGTCAGCCGCGTCAGCCGCGAGCCGAACGCGAAGACCTCGACCGCGGCTCGGTCGCGTCCGCCGGCGGTCCGCCGGGCGGCCAGGGCGAAGCCGAGGAGCGCGCGGGCTGCGGGGGCCATCGAGCCGGAGACGTCGAGGACCACCACCAGCGGACGCCGCCGTAGGTCGGGTGCGCGCAGCACGGGGTCGATGACCTCCCCGAGCCCGGCGACGGCGCGGTCGAGGCTGCGACCGAGGTCGAGCTCCCCCCGCCGCGAGGGCCGGCGGCGGCGCGACCGACGCCGGGGGGTGGTGACGCGGAGCTCCGCGAGCGCCCGCTGGACGGCCGCGCGCTCCCCCGGTCCGAGCGCGTCGAAGCGCCGGGTCCGCAGCCGCTCCCGCGCGGAGGCGTGCCGCCCGGCGACGAGACTCGCGTCCGGCGCCGCGGGCGCGCCCGGGCGGTCGACCGCGGCGTCGAGACCACCGGCGTCCGGCCGGGACGGGACCGCGACCGGGGGCAGCGGCCGCGGTGGCGGGCCGGCGAGATCGCCGAGGCGGTCGAACGCGGCCAGCCCGGCCGGGTCGCTCACGAGGGTGACGCGTCCGACGCGGTGGCGGAGGGGGGCGTCGGTGGCGGCGTCGAGCAGGCGGAGCCCGCGCACGCAGGCCAGGACCTGGCCCGCGGTCACGACCACGCCGTCGGCGCGGAGCCGGCGCGCCACCGCCAGCGTCCAGGCGGTCGCGGGATCGGTCGGCTCAGCCACCGAGGTGGGGTCCCAGCGCCGCGCGGACCCGCTCGAGGTCCTCGTGGTCCTTGACGACCACGCCCAGCGCCTCGGCGAGCAGCCCGAGCCGCCGGTCGCGCGCTCCGGGGTCGGTGTTCGCGCCGGTGCCGGTGCCGGTGCCGGCGCCCGCGCCCGCGCCGGCGCTCGCGCCGGTGCTCGCGCCGCCGTCGAGCGAGGCGAGCACGCGCGCCCAGTCGACCGTCTCCGCCGGTCCCGGTGGCTTGTAGAGGTCGAGGGCGCGCAGGCGGGCGACGACCTCGGTGACGAGCCCGACCACGTCCGCCGGGACGTCGGGGGCGCGCAGCGCGACGATGCGGGCCTCGCGCTCGGCGTCGGGCAGGTCGATCCAGTGGTAGAGGCATCGGCGCTTTAGCGCGTCGGAGAGCTCGCGGCTGCGGTTCGAGGTCAGCACCACCACCGGCGGCTCGTCGGCGCGGACGGTGCCGAGCTCGGGGATGCTGACCTGGAAGTCGGAGAGGACCTCGAGCAGGAACGCCTCGAACTCCTCGTCGGCGCGGTCGACCTCGTCGATCAGCAGGACCACCGCGCGCCCGCCGCGCAGCGCGCGCAGCAGCGGACGCTCGAGGAGGAACCGCTCGGCGTACAGCGACGCCTCGTCGGGGTCGTCGCCCGACGCCTCGGTGACCCGGAGGTGCAGCAGCTGCCGCGCGTGGTCCCAGGCGTAGAGGGCCTGCGAGCGGTCGATGCCCTCGTGGCACTGCAGCCGCACGAGCTCCGCGCCGAGGACCGACGCGAGCGCCTTCGCCGCCTCCGTCTTCCCGACCCCGGCGTCCCCCTCGAGCAGGAGCGGCCGTCCGAGGTGCAGCGCGAGGTGCAGCGCCGTCGCGAGGCCGTCGTCGGCGAGGTAGGCGCGGTCGGCGAGCGCGGCCGCGAGGGCCGCGGGGTCCCGCGGCGCGCCGCCCGCTCCGTTCGCGCCGGAGCCGGTCGCGCCCGCCCCGGCTCCGCTCACCCCGCCTCCGGTCCCCCACCGGCACCGAGGAGGTCCTGGTGCTCACCGAGCAGCGGCGGGGGCGTCACGGTAGGCCGCCCCGAGCGGCCCCACACGACGGGCGGGCCGGGCAGCCGCATCGCGCCCAGCCGCGGGTGCACCACCTCGTCGACGAGGCCCAGGTGGTGCACCTGCTCCCAGCCGTAGACCTGGTCGAGGGTCCGGATGCGACCGGCCGGCACCCCGGCGGCCTCGAGGCGCTCCATCCACGTCCCGACGTCGTCCGCGGCGAGGGCGGCGGTGATGCGGGCCTCGAGCGCGTCGACGCGTTCGCGGCGGTCGCGGTTCGTCGCGAGGCCGGGCTCCTCGGGGTCGATCCCGACCAGCGGGGCGAAGCGGCGCCACAGCCCCTCGGATCCGACCGCGATCGTGATCCAGCCGTCGCGGCACCGGAAGCTGCCGTAGGGGGTGATGGTGGGATGGCGGTTCCCCGACGGCTCGGGGACCTCGCCGGCCATCGTCCACCGGGTGCCCTGGAAGGTGTGCACCGCGACCGCGGCGGCGAGCAGCGAGGTCGTCACGCGCTGGCCGCGGCCGGAGGTCTCACGCTCGCGCAGCGCGGCGACGACGCCGTAGGCGCCGAACATCCCCGAGAGGATGTCGGTGATCGGCACCCCCATCCGCGTCGGCGGGCCACCGACGGGACCGGTCAGCGACATCAGGCCCGCCTCGCCCTGCAGGATCTGGTCGAAGCCGGACCGCTCGCCGTCGGGTCCGCCCTCGCCGAAGCCGGTGATCGAGAGCACCACCAGCCGCGGGTAGCGCTGCGCGAGCGCATCCTCGCCGAGCCCGAGCCGGTCCATGACGCCGGGCCGGAAGTTCTCGACGAGGACGTCGGCGTCGGCCACGAGGTCGTGCAGGCGGGCGACGTCACCCTCGTCCTTCAGGTCGAGCGTCACCGACCGCTTGTTCCGGTTGACCGAGAGGAAGTACGTGGAGACCGACGCACCGTCGGCCTCGAGGAACGGCGGACCCCATCCGCGCGAGTCGTCACCGCCCTGCGGATGCTCGACCTTGACCACGTCCGCACCGGCGTCCGCCAGCATCAGGGTCGCGTAGGGACCCGCCAGCGCGCGGGAGAGGTCGACGACCCGGACCCCTGCGAGTGGACCGCCGCCCGGAGCGGCGCTCATGCCGCCGACGCCGGCCACCCGGGGACCTCGTCGACGTCCGGCCGGTCGCGGCCCTCGGGGTCGAGCGTCGCGTAGCCGGGGCCGCGATCGAAGAACGCGAGGGGGCCGCGCTCCGCACGCAGGCGAGTCCGCTCCGCCCGCGTCGCGTCGGCGTCCGCGACCGCGTCCTCGTCGCCGCCGGTCAGGACCACGCCGTAGTCGGAGAGCGCGCCGTCCCGCGACACCTTCCCCCACCGCACGTCCCGCGCGACGAGGTCCGGGTCGCGGTCCAGCGGGTCGCCCCACCCGCCGCCGCCCGTCGTGCGGATGCGCACGACCTGCCCGGCGCGGATCGGCTCGTCGTCGACGAGGCCCTCGAGGTCGCGCTCCTCCGGACCACCCGGGTCGACGGTGACCCGGAACGGTCGCCCGGCCCGCCCGCCCTTGACCCCCCAGCAGGCGAGGATCGAGCGGTCGGCGATGGACATGAACGAGGCGTCCTCGAGCATCCGGATGTGCTTCTCGTACCCGAGGCCGCCGCGGAACGTGCCGGGACCGCCCGAGTCCCGCGCCAGCGCGAGGCGTTCGACGAGGAACGGGAACCGCGACTCGGTGAACTCGGTCGGCAGGTTGCGGGAGTCCGGGACGACGTGGATGGTGTCCTCCCCGTCGCCCCAGGGCCGACCGCCGGAGCCACCGCCGAGCACCTCGCGCATGAGGTAGCTCGAGCCGTCCGCGCGCCTCCCGTACACGCCGGTGTAGCGGATCGTCTCCTGGTCGGCGGGCATGTCCCCGCCGACCGCCTTGGCGAGGACCCCGGCGAAGACGCCGAGCAGGCGGAGGATGACGAAGGTCCGGGCGTTCGTCGGGGCCGGGAACTCCGGGGTCAGCAGCGTGCCCTTCGGCGGGAACCGCATCTCGATCAGGTCGACGATGCCCTCGTTGACGTCGAGCTCGGCCATGCGCTCGGGTGACCCGGCGAGGTTGCGCAGGATCGGGCCGAGCCACTTCTTCAGGAAGTTCCCGCCGGCCGCGTCGCCGACGTGGTTGATCGGGCCCTTCGCCTGGGGGCCGGTCCCCGTGAAGTCGAGGACGAGCCGGTCCGGTTCGCGCGTCAGCGTGATCCTCTGGCGGTGGAGCATCGGCTCGTCCACGCCGTCGTGCTCCGCGTAGTCCTCCCAGACCCAGGTGCCCTCGGGGATGCGGGAGAGGACCTCGCGGCGGAACGTCTCGGCCGTGCTCGCGATGATCGCGTCGAACGCCGCCTCGACCGTGGCCCGCCCGTACCGCGCGAAGAGGTCCGCGAGCCGGGCCGCACCCATCCGGCAGGCCGAGGCCTCGGCGTCGAGGTCCCCCGCCAGCGAGTCGGGCATCCGGGAGTTGCGCGTCATGATGGTCAGTGCCGCGCGGTTGGGCTCGCCGCGGTCCCAGAGCTTGATCGGAGGGACCATCAGGCCCTCCTCGAACACGCTGCGCGCGCCGGACGGCATCGATCCCGGCACGGCGCCGCCGATGTCGTCGTGGTGCCCGAAGGCCTGGACGTACGCGACGACCTCGCCCTCGTGGTGGACGGGGACGGTGACGCAGAGGTCCGGGAGGTGACCGATCCCGCCCTCCGACAGGTAGACGTCGTTGTGGAAGTAGACGTCGCCGGGGTTCATCGTCGGGGGCGGGAAGTCCCGGACGATCGGGTGCACCAGCGCCGAGTAGGACCGCCCGGTCAGCTTGCGCAGCGCCCGGTCGTGCAGGCCCGCCCGGTAGTCGTGCGCGTCGCGGATCATCGGGGAGCGCGACGTGCGCGCGATGGCGTCCTCGACCTCCTTCTCGATCGAGGCCAGCGTCCCCTGCACGATCTCGACGACGATGGGGTCGACGGCGGCACCGCCGGTGAGCGTGGTCATGCGGACTCCTCCGGGCGCGGTGGCACGTCGAGGACGGTCGTGGTGGTGGTCGTCGCGACGACGCGGCCGCGGGAGACGACGAGGCCAGGCGCCGCGTGGTGGGCGAGGACGTCGACGGGACGCTCGAAGGGGTGGAGGAGCAGGTCGGCCCGGCCGCCCTCGACGATCGCCCCGGGGTCCATCCCGAGCACGTCGGCCGCCCGGGTCGAGATGAGGTCGAAGAGGCGGAGCTGCCGGGCGTCCGAGAGCCATCCGAGGGCGTGCGCGGCGAGGAACGCCACCTCGAGCATCGAGTGGCGACCGAACGGGTAGTACGCGTCCTCGACGTCGTCCTGGCCGAGCGCGACCGGGACCCCGAGCCGGTCGAACAGCTCGACCGGCAGCCGCAGCGGGCCGGTCTGGGGGTCGGCGACGAAGCCGAGGCCCGCGTCGCGCGCGAGCGCGGCGAGGCGGCGCTGGGACGGCTCCGCCCACGTGCCGACGGCCCGCGCGTGGCAGGCGACGCCACGGCCGACGAGTCCGTGGTCGAGCATGGCGAGCGCCAGCATCTCGACGGTCCGCAGGGCCGGGTCCCCCGCGTCGTCGACCAGCATCGCGACCCTCCGTCCGGTCGCGGCCGCCAGGCCGCAGGCCCAGTCGACGTGGCGCTGCGCGTCCCGGTCGGAGTGCTCGATCCAGGGGATCCCTCCGACGACGTCCGCCCCGAGCCGCAGCGCCTCCTCGACGAGCTCCGCCGCGCCGGGGTCGCGCACGACCCCGTCCTGCGGGAAGGCGACGATCCGGACGTCGAGGACGTCCCCGAAGCCACGCAGGGCGTCGAGGACGCCGTGGAGCCCCTCGAGCCCGCCCGTGGTGTCGACGTCGACGAAGGCCTGGAAGCGCAGCACGCCGTGGGCGACGCTCGACTCGAGGACGCGCCGGACGTTGGGGGCGATCCAGGAGCGGTGGTAGTCGCGCTTGACGGCGCGCGCGACGTCGATCGCCGCCGCGGCACCGCCCATCGCGTCGGCCGTGTACAGCTCGAGCGCCTCGGGCCCGAGCCGGGGCAGCGAGTGGACCTTGTCGAGGTGGAGGTGGCCGTCGACGAACGCCGGCGTCAGGAGCCGACCGTCGGCCTCGACGGTCCGGATCCCGGCCGCCGCGCTCGCCGTGCCGTCATCCCGACCGATCGGCGTCGTCCCCGCCGGAGCGATCCGGGCGATCGTGCCGTCCCTGACCTCGACGTCGACGACGCGCCCGTCGAGCAGCCGGGCCGCGCGCAGGTCGAGGTCGTGGGTCACGCGTCGACCCTCCGGACGAGCAGGTTGCCGTAGGCGTCGACGGTGGCTGCGAAGCCGGGGTGGACGGGCACGGTCGAGCCGAACTCCTGGACGACCGCCGGACCGACGACGACCGCGCCGGGGGCGAGGCGCTCGCGCGCGTGGATGGCGGCGTCGACGGGGCCGCCGTCGAACACGACCGGCCGCGTCCCAGTCCGCGACGCCACCGGGTCGGTGTCGCCGGGTGGCAGCTGCGCGATGCTCGGTCGGCGGATCGGTCCGATGCCCGTGACCCGGAGGTTGACCCACTCGACGGGGTGCTGGTGCCCGCCTCGGGAGGCGGCGTCGCGGTAGCAGTAGCCGTACAGGCGCTCGTGCTCGTCATGGAACGCCGCGACCACGGCGGCGCGGAAGCGCTCGTCGACCGGTCCCTCGGGGGCGTCGACCCGGACCTCGAAGGCCTGCCCGTCGTACCGGAGGTCGGCCGAGCGCAGGAGCCGGTGGTCGGCGGCGGCGAAGCCCTCGGCGTCGAGCGTCGCGTGGGCCCGCCGCTCGAGGTCGGCGTACACGCCGGCGACGCGGTCGAGGTCGAGGCGGTCGTCGCGGGCGACCATGGTCTGGACGTCGTCGTTGCGGACGTCGACGCTGAGCAGCCCGAGGGCGGAGAGGTTGCCGGGGTTCGGCGCGATCAGCACGGCCTCGAGCCCGAGGATGTCGATGAGCCGGCAGACCAGCAGGGGGCCAGAGCCACCGAAGGCCGCCATCACGAAGCCGCGGACGTCGAGCCCCCGCTTGACGGTGACCTGGCGGATCGCGTTCGCCTGGTTCCAGGCGCTGACCTCGAGGATCCCCCGGGCCGTCTCGTCGTCGCCGAGGCCGAGCCGGGCCGCGAGCCCGCGGACGCCGGCCCGCGCCGCCTCGACGTCGAGCGCGATCTCGCCGCCGAGGAGATGGGGAGGGATCCGGCCGAGGCGGAGGTGCGCGTCGGTGACCGTCACGTCGGTCCCGCCCCTGCCGTAGCAGAGGGGGCCCGGGTCGGCTCCGGCGGAGCGCGGGCCGACCTTGAGCGTCCCCTCGGGGCTGACCCAGGCGATCGAGCCGCCGCCGGCACCCACGGTCACGACGTCGATCATGGGGATGCGGGACGGGAACCGTCCGACGGTCCCCTCGGTGGTCAGCGTCGGACGACCACCGATCACGACCGACACGTCGGTGGACGTCCCCCCGCCGTCGAGCGTGAGGATGCGGTCGTAGCCGGCCGCCCCGGCGACCATCGCAGCACCGAGCGCGCCGGCGGCGGGTCCCGAGAGCACGGTCGTGATGGGCTGGTTCACGACCTCGCCGGCGGAGAGGACGCCGCCGTTCGACTTCATGACGTAGAACGGGATGCCGCTGCCCTCGGTCGCGCGCTCGAGGCGGTCGGCGATGCCCGTGATGTAGCGACGCATCCGCGGCTTCACCGCCGCGTCGACCAGCGTGGTCATCGTCCGCTCGTACTCGCGGTACTCGCGCAGCACCTCGCTCGAGATGCTGACCTCGGCCGTCGGGTGCTCGCGGCGGAGGATCTCGAGCATCCGGCGCTCGTGCGCGTCGTCCGCGTAGCTGTGCAGGAGGCAGACGCCGATCGTGTCGATGCCACGGTCGCGGAACCAGCGGGCGACGGCGACCGCGCCCTCCTCGTCGAACGGCCGGACCTCGCTGCCGTCGACGGCGAGGCGGCCGCCGACCTCGCGGACCAGGTCGACCGGGACGATGCGGTCCGGCTTGATCCAGAAGTAGCTGTTGCCGTACCCGTCCGGGACCGACTGCCGCGCGATCTCGAGGATGAAGCGGTAACCCTCGGTCGTGATCAGCCCGAGCCGCTCGATCCGGTCCTCGAGCAGCGCGTTGGTGGCGACGGTCGTGCCGTGGCAGACGGCCGCGACCTCGTCGCCGCCGCGCCCGAGCATCCCGAGCACCTTCGCGATCCCGTCGAGGAACCCCACCGAGGGGTCGGACGGCGTCGACGGTGTCTTCGTCGTCGCGAGCGTCCCGTCGACCTCGTCGAAGGCGACGACGTCGGTGAACGTCCCGCCCGTGTCGATGCCGATCCGCAGCCGTCGCATTGCGACTCCCTCCGTGCTCCTCCGACGGCCCGCGGTGGGCGATCGGGGATGACCCGACCGCCCACCGCGGGGATCCGTCAGGGCAGGACCACCTCGACGGCATCCGCCGCCGGCGCTGCGACGTTCCCGACGCCGTCCATGCCCCTCCCACGTCGACCGGTGTCCCGGCCGGCCCCGACCGTCCGGGGCCCTCCCACGATCACCCTACGTCGGCGAGCGCGGGCGGGGAACTGTGAGATCACGACGAATCCGTCCCCGGTTTGTCAGGTTCCGCCAACTCCCGAGCCTGGCCGGGACCGGCTCAGGACTCGTGCTTGCCGACCTCCCAGCCCTCGAGGTGCTGGCGGGCGAAGGCCAGCGGCGACGACTCGAGCGTCGTGGCCATCGTGTCGTTCCACCGGTTGAGGTAGCCGAACACGCAGATCGCCGCGACGATCTCGACCACCTGCGCGTCGTCGAAGTGACGCCGGAGCTCGGCGAACTCGGCGTCGGTCACCTCGTTGGGGCTGCGTCCTGCGCCCCTCGCGACGACCAGCGCGGCTCGCTCCGCCGCATCGAAGAGGTCGCTCGTCTCGAAGCCCCAGAGGGCCTCGATCTTCTCGATCGGGACGCCGCGGCGCTCGGCGACGTGCGAGGTGTGCGCCTGGCAGTAGGCGCAGGCCGCGGCGTTGCTCGCCATCAGCACGACGAGCTGCTTGAGGCCGGCGTCGACCCGCCCCGGTCCCATGACGGTCGCGTTGAGGGCGGCGAAGGCCTCGGCGATGTCGGGCCGATGCGCCATCGTGAGGGTGGAGTTCGGGAGGACGCCGAGGTGCTCCTCGACGCCCTGGAACAGCGGCTCGAGCGCAGGAAGGGCGGAGCGGTCGAGTGCGGGCAGTCGTGGCATGTCGGACTCCTTCGTCGTCGGTGGTGCGGTGGGGAGGTGCGGTCGCTTCAGTCCCCTGCCAGCGCCCGGAGCAGCGGCGCGAGCCGGGCGGCCGCGGCCAGCACCCGCGCGTCGGACCCGACCGGACCGACGAGCTGGACGCCGAGCGGGAGGCCCGCGGGGCCCCGGAGCCCGGGGACGGCCACGGCGGGACCGCCGAGCAGCGTCCACGTCCGGCAGAACACCGGGTCCCCGGTGACCGTCCGCTCGGGTGCCTCGCCGACGACGGAGGGCGTGAGCAGCGCGTCGTACCCCGCCAGGGCGGCGGCGACGGCCTCCCTCCCCCGCTCGGCCAGCGCCAGCGCTTCGGCCTCACCCTCGGCGTCCGGACCCTCGGCGAGGTACGCGCGCAGCCCCGGGCTCAGGAGGTCCGCGTGCCGGGTCCGCTCGAGGGCGAGGTTCCCCCAGGCCTCGTGGCGCATGAGGACCTGCTGGGCCGCGATCAGGTCACCGAACCACGTCGGGAGCTCGACCTCGGCGATCTCGACGTCGCCGCCGTCCGAGAGCGCAGCGATCGCCGCGTCGACGACCGCGCGGGCGTCGTCGTCCATCCGGGCCGGTGACGCGCCGGGCCACCACCCGATCCGCGGACGCCCCTGAGGGCGCTCGGCGGGCGACGGCATCGGCTCGTCGGCCATGACGGCCAGGACGAGGGCGGCGTCCTCCGCGTCCTGCGCCATCACGCCGAGCGTGTCGAGGTGCTCGGAGCAGAGCTTCACCCCGTCGAACGGGACGCGGCCGAACGTCGGCTTCGCCCCGACGATGCCGCAGAACGAGGCCGGCCGGACCACGGAGCCGGCGGTCTGGGTGCCGAGCGCGATCGGGAGCAGCCCGGCCGCGACCGCGGCGGCGGAGCCGCTCGAGGAGCCGCCGGGGGTGCGGGTCGGGTCGTGCGGGTTGCGGGTCGGACCGGGGGTGAACAGCGCGAACTCGGTGGTGACCGTCTTCCCGACGATCAGCGCGCCGGCGACCCGCAGCCGGTCCACGACGATCGCGTCGCGCTCCGGGCGGTGGCCGGCGTGGATCGGCGAGCCGTACGCCGTCGGCGCGTCCGCGGTGTCGATGATGTCCTTCAGCCCGACGGGGAGACCGTGGAGGGGGCCCCGCGCGGAGGGCGGGACCGCGTCGAGCTCGCGCGCCCGCTCGAGGACCGCCGCGGGATCGAGGTGGGCGAAGGCCCGCAGGTCCGGCTCGACGTCCGCGATGCGCGCGAGCGTGGTCTGCGCGGTCGCGAGGACGCTCCCGCGCCCCCCGCGGTGCGCCGCGACGAGCTCGCGGGCCCGGACGGGTCCCGACGGATCCGGGTCACTCACGTGAGCAGCGACCCGAGGACGACGCCGACGACGACGAGCGCGCCGCCGAGCACGGCGGCCAGCGCGAGGTCGGAGGGACGCCGGGCGACACCGGACGTCGGGATGCCCGGACCCGGTCCGGCCGTGCCGGGCGTGACCCCGGAGGCGGGGGCGGAGGCGGCGACGGGGGCGGTGGCCGGACCCGTCGCCGCGGCCGCTGCGGGCGTCCGCTCGCCGCGGACGTCCGCCTCGACGGCGGCGAAGAACTGGCCGGCCATCCGCTTCGCGACGCCGGCGATCATGCGCTGCCCGACCCCGCCGATCATCCCGCCGACGACCGCCTCGGCCTCGTAGCGGACCCGCGTCCCGCCCTCGACCTCGTCGAGGTGGACGACGGCGTCCGCGCTGACGGTCCCGGCGGTCCCGGAGCCTCCGGCGCGGAGGCGGTAGCGCTCGGGCTCGACGCGGTCCGAGAGCTCGACGGTCCCGAGGTAGGTGCCCTTGATGCTCGCGACGCCCGCCGTGATGGTCGCCCGGTACGAGTCCGGTCCCGTCGCCTCGAGGCGCTCGCAGCCCGGCAGGGTCCGGGCCAGGACGGCCGGGTCCATGAGCGCCTCCCAGAGCTGCCGACGCGGGACGCCGACGGTGACGCTGCCCTCGATCCTCATGCTCGGCTCCTCAGCGGTGGTCGGCCGCGACGCGCAGGGCGTGCAGCCGGGACGGGGACAGCGGCATCGCGTCGATGCCGACGCCGACGGCGTCCTCGATGGCGGACGCGAGCGCGGCCGAGCCGGGGATGACGCCCGCCTCGCCCGCACCCTTGATCCCGAGCGGGTTCAGCGGTGATGGGGTCTCGAGGTGGTCGACGGCGACGGCCGGGACCTCCGAGGCGTACGGCATCAGGAAGTCCATGAACGACGCGTTGAGCAGCTGGCCGTGCTCGTCGTACGCCATCTCCTCGTACAGGGCACCGCCGACGCCCTGGGCGACCCCGCCCATGATCTGCCCCTCCACGATCATCGGGTTGATGAGCGTGCCGCAGTCGTGCACGACGGAGTAGCGCAGGATCCTCACGTCCGACGTCTCGGGGTCGACCTCGACCTCGACCGCGTGCATGCCGTTCGCGAACGTCGAGCGCAGCGGCGAGTAGAAGTCGGTCCCCTCGAGCCCGGGCGACTCCCCCGCCGCGACCGGCGGTCGGTCCGTCGTCCCCGGCGAGGCGAACTGCGTCGCGATCCGCGCGGACTCGTCGAACGCGTAGCGGAGCGGGTTCGACATGGTTGCGAGGACGCCGAGCGGGATCGACGTGGCCGGGCTGCCGACGACCCGGACGTGGCCGTCCACCAGCTCGAGGTCCTCGACGTCGACCTCGAGCGCCTCGGACGCGATGCGCAGCGCCTTCTCCCGGACCTTCAGGGCGGCGAGGTGGATCGCGTTCCCGCTCATGACGGCCGCCCGCGAGGCGAACGTCCCGACGGCGTAGGCGAAGCGGCGCGTGTCGCCGGTGACGACCTCGACGTCCTCGAACGGGACGCCGAGCGCGTCGGCGACGACCTGCGCGAACGCCGTCCGGTGACCCTGCCCCTGGGTCGAGAGGCCGGTCGCGACCTTCACCTTCCCGGTCGTCTCGACCTGCACGTGGCCGCCCTCGTAGGGACCGACGCCGGTCCCCTCGACGTACGCCGCCATCCCGATCCCGAGGAGCCGCCCCGCTGCCTCGGCCGCGGCGCGGCGCGCGGGGAAGCCGTCCCAGTCGGCCAGCTCGCGCAGCTTCGCGAGCGAGGCCGGGAAGTCACCGGAGTCGTAGGCGTAGGGCCGGCCGTCCTGGAAGGTCAGCCCGAAGTCGTACGGCATCTCGTCGGGCCGGATCAGGTTGCGCTCGCGGACGAGGGTGCGGTCGAGCCCGAGGTGGCGGGCGATGCGGTCCATCGTCCGCTCCATCGCGAAGCAGCCCTGCGGACGCCCGGCGCCGCGGTAGGGGCTGACCGGGACGGTGTTGGTGTAGAGGCTGTCGAACCGGACCCGGTAGTCGGTGATCCGGTAGGGCCCCAGCAGCTGGGTCGACGTGATGATCGGGACGATCAGCCCGTAGGGGATGTAGGCCCCGTGGTCGTGCAGCAGGCGGACGTCGAGCCCGAGGATGCGGCCATCGTCGTCGAACCCGACGTCGATGAACTGGACCTGCCCCCGCTCGTGGTTCGCGGAGATGAAGTGCTCCCGGCGGTCCTCGGTGAACTTGACCTCGTGGCCGAGGAGCCGCGCGGCCCAGGGGACCAGCAGCTCCTCCGGCCACGGGTGCACGATCTTGACCCCGAAGCCGCCCCCGATGTCGGGCGCGACGCACTCGACCTGAGCCAGGGGCAGCTCGAGGTACGAGGCCACGACCGCGCGCACGCTGGTCGGCGTCTGCGTCGAGGAGTGCACCCGCAGGCGCTGGTCGTCGGCGTCCCAGCGGGCGTGCACGCCGCGGGTCTCCATCGGCGTCGAGGCCGAGCGGTCGATGTCGAGGCGGAACGTCAGGCGGTTCGGCGCCGCCGCGATCCGGCCCGGCGCGTCGCCGATCTCCTGGGTCAGGGTGGCGGCGAGGTTGCCGGGGATGTCGTCGTGGACGAGGAGCTGCCCGGACGCGGCGCGCTCGTGGCCGACGACCGCCGGCAGCGGCTCGTACGCGACGTGGATGCGGTTCGCCGCGTCCTCGGCGAGGTAGCGGTCCCGCGCGACCACCATCGCGACCGCCTCGCCGACGTGGTTGACCTCGCCCGCCGCGAGCACGTGCTGCGTGCGGGCCGCGGTCAGGGCAGGGTGGGGGATGAGCACCGGCAGCCGCTCGCGCAGGCGCGGCGGGAGGTCCTCGTAGGTGTAGACGGCGACGACCCCGTCGACGTCGAGGGCGCCCGTGACGTCGATGTCGAGGACGCGGGCGTGCGCGTGGGGACTGCGGACGATCGCGACCTCGTACGCGCCCTGCCCCAGATCGTCGAGGTACCGGCCCTCCCCGCGGAGCAGCCGCGGGTCCTCGGTCCGCAGGACCGGCGCGCCGAGCATCCGGGTCGTCATGCTGCGCCCTCCGGTCGGTGGCGCTCGCGCGGGTCGACGCCGGTCCCCGCGAGCTCCTCGGCCGCGCCGGCGACCGCCGCGAGGATCCCGGCGTAGCCGGTGCAGCGGCAGAGGTTCCCGCTCATCGCGTCGCGGATCGTCGCCGCGTCGGGCGCGGGCTCCTCTGCGAGGAACGCGCAGGCGGTCATGATGAAGCCGGGCGTGCAGAACCCGCACTGCAGCCCGTGGTGCTCCTGGAAGGCGCGCTGGACCGGGTGGAGCGTCCCGTCCTCGGCGGCGAGCCCCTCGACCGTCGTGACGGCGCGGCCGCTGACGCTGACTGCGAGCGTGAGGCAGGAGCGGACCGGCATGCCGTCGAGCAGGACGGTGCAGGCGCCGCAGACCCCGTGCTCGCACCCGACGTGGGTCCCGGTCAGCTCGAGGTCGTGGCGCAGCAGGTCGCTCAGGAGCCTGCGCGCGGGGACCCGGGCGCGCCGGACCTGCCCGTTGACCGTGAGCTCGACGTCGTGGAGCGCCTCGGGTGCCGGCGTCGTGCGGTCCATGGCCCCTCCTGCCGTCACGTCAGCGGACGCCGGCGCCGGCGCGCGCCAGCGCGTCCGCGGCCGCGGCGCGCACCGCGCGTCCCGCGAGCACCCCCGCGAGATGGCGGCGGTAGGCGGCGTCGGCGTGCACGTCGTCCTGCGGCTCGACGAAACCCGCGACCGCGCCAGCGACGTCCACGACATCGAGATCCGCGGCGTCGCGCCCCGCGACCGCCGGCGAGAGGTCGAGCACGGCGGTACCGGTCCCGACCCCGATGAAGGTCGCCCGCGCCCCGACGATGCGCCCACCGTCGACCGCGACCTCCGTCGCGACCCCGGCGAGGGCGTAGTCGCCGTGCCGGCGCGAGAGCTCGACGAACGCCGAGCCCGTCCCCGGCGCGGCGACCGGGACGCGCAGCTCGAGCGCGAGCTCGTCGGGGGCGACGTCGGACTCGAGCGGACCGCGGACCAGGTCGGCGGCCTCGATGGAGCGACGACCGCGGACGCTCGCGACCTCGAGCGTCCCGCCGAGCAGCGCGACGACCGCGGGCATCTCGGCCGCGGGGTCGGCGTGGACGACGGACCCGACCGTGGTCCCGCGGTTGCGGATCACCGGGTGCGCGACGAGGTCGAGCGCGCGGCGCAGCAGCGGCTGGACCGCCGCGACCGCGTCGTCGCGACGCAGCCGCTCGTGCGTCACGCCGGCACCGATGCGGACGTGTCCGTCGGCGACCTCGAGCACGTCGAGCCCGGGGATGCGGCCGATGTCGATCAGCGCCTCCGGCTCCGCCAGCCGCATGTTGAGCAGCGGCACCAGGCTCTGCCCGCCCGCCAGGACCTTGGCACCGTCCAGCGCGGCCAGCAGCGTCAGCGCCTCCTCGACGGAGCGTGGCGCGTGGTAGGCGAACGGCGGTGGCTTCATGTCGGGTCGACCCCCCCAGCACCCTCGGGACGCTGACCCTCGACGCTACCCGAGCGCCCCTCCCGGCCCCCCTCCGGACCGGCGAGGACGCGCGCGACGACCGCCGGCATCGCCGTCGGCTCGCGTCCGAGGAGCGCGCGCAGCACGGTCGCGTCCCCGGGCGAGCCGTGCCGGTCGTAGTGCCGGACCATCGCGAGGAGACGGCGGCGCCGCTCCTCCCCCGCCGGCCCGGCGGGAGCGGCACCCGCGACCCATTCTTCGGGGTCCAGGCGCTCGGCCGTCACGCCGCGACCGAGCGCGGTCGCGGCGGCGGCGGCCACGTCGCGGGCCGAGACCTCGGCGGGGCCGCTCAGCTCGAAGGTCGCGTGGACGCCGAGCCCGTCGAGGAGGCAGCGGGACGCGACCTCCGCGACGTCGGCGAGGTCGACGAGGGCGCTCCGGGCGTCGACGTCGTAGGGCACGGCCAGCCGTCCGGCCCGCAGGGAGCCCGGGTCGCCGAGCAGGTTCTGCACGTAGGCGTTGGGCTGCAGCAGCGTCCACGCGACGGCGGAGGCGAGCAGGACCTCCTCGGCCCGGGCCTTGTCCGCGTGGTGGGGCATCGCGGTCAGCTGCGGGTGGACGACCGAGTGCAGCACCGCACGCCGGACCCCGGCGACCGCGCAGGCCGCGACCGCGGCCTCGGCCATCGCGACGTCGTCGGGGGACATGTTCGGCGCGATCAGGTGGACGGCGTCGGCGCCCTCGAGCGCCCGCGCGAGCAGCGCCGCGTCGCGCTGGTCGCCGACGACCGCGTCGACCCCCTCCGGCAGCCGCGCCGCGTGGTCGGGCGTGCGCACCACGCCCGTCGCGGCGGCGCCGCGCGCGCGCACCGCGGCGAGGACGGCGCGGCCGGTCTTGCCGCCGGCACCGGTGACGACGACGCGGACGCGGGCGGGGACCGTCACGCCACCGCGCCGTCCGGCTCCGGTGCGAGCTCGGCGAGCGCGAGCACCGCGTCCCGGAACGCCGAGATCGGCGGGGTCACGAGCCCGGCGCCGACCTGCCCGGTCCCGGCGACGCGGCCGGCGATGCCGGTGTTGACGACGGGCACGGTCCCGGTCCGGGCCACGAGCGTCGCGTCGATGCCGACGGGCGTGCCGCGCGACTCGAGGACCGGGATGCGCAGGTGCGGGTGCTCGGCCAGCGTGATGCCGTACATGCTGCGGGTCGCGGCCAGCGCGTCCGCGGCGCGGCCGCCGATGAACCCGACGATCGCCGGCGCCGCGGCCATCGCGAACCCCCCGAGCCCCGCGGTCTCCATGATGGTCGAGTCGCCGATGTCGGGGTTCGCGTCCTCCGGCCCGTACCCGCTGAACAGCAGCCCCTGCGGCACCTGCGCCGGACCGGTGAACCAGCGGTCGCCGGTCCCGGACAGCTGGATGCCGAACTCGGTGCCGTTGCGCGCCATCGCGACGACGACGCTCGACCCCGGGAGGTCGCGGGCGGGGTCGGTCGCCGACTTGGCGGCCGGCATGCCGAGGTTGAGGAAGAAGTGCTCGTTGCCGTTGATGAACCGCACGACGTCGGCGACGGTCGAGCCGTCGAGCCCGGCCTCCAGGAGCGGCGGGACGAGCGCCCGCACGACGAGCGCCGAGCCGGCGCGGTTGCGGTTGTGCAGCTCGTCGCCCATCTGCAGCGCCTGCACCTCGATGGCGCGGAGGTCGAGCGAGCCGAGCCGTCCGACGGCGGCGGCCATCGCGGGCGCGAGGACCGCGGCCATCCACCGCAGCCGCTCGAGCACCTCGGGTCCGAACGCCCCGTAGCGCAGCACCTTGCCGAGGCCCTCGTTCAGGGTCGCGTGCGCGCGGTTGCCGAACGCCGCGTTCTCGACCACGAGCACCGGCATCGACGGGCTCACGACCCCGGCCATCGGGCCGACCGTCCGGTGGTGGTGGCAGGAGTCGAGCTCGATGGCGCCGCGCTCCGCGAGCGCCTCCGCCTCCTCCGGCGTGCTCGCCAGGCCCTCGAGGAGCATCGCGCCGATCAGCGCGCCGCGGAGGGGTCCCGAGGCCGCCTCCCAGGCGATGGGAGGGCCGGCGTGGAGGAACTGGCCGCGCTCGAGGCCGAGCGCCTCGGCCGCGGTCGAGACCCCGACCCAGTGCGGCTCGGCCGCGACGATCCGCTCGACCGCCGTCCGGTTCGCCTCGGCGCGCCGGGGGTCGGCGGCGATGCGCGCCAGCGCCGGACCGGTCCCCTCGACGGGCGGGCGCCACTCGACGTCGAGGACGTCGACGCCCTGGTCGCGGAGGCTCGTCGAGAGCAGGTCGATGCCGGCGGCCGCGACGCGGGGCCGTCCGGCGAGCAGCGCGTCCGCCGCGCCGTGCGACGGCGTCGGGGATGCGGTCATCGGGCACCTCCTGCGAGTGCGACGGCGAGGCGGGCCGCCTCCGCGTTCGAGACGGTGACGTGGGCGCCCGCGGCCGCGAGGGCGGTGGCCTGCCGCTCGAGTCCCTGCGGGTCCCCGCGGCCGCCGCAAAGCGAGACGACGACGTCGAGCTCGCGGCCGGCGGTCGCGGCGTCGTCCCGGACCCTCGCGACGAGGGGGGCGAGCTCGGCGGCGGGGTCGGGGTGCGCGGCGTGCCCGAGCACGACGTCGAGGAGCAGGACCCGCGCGGTCGGAGCCTCGGCGATGATGCGGTCGGCGCGGAGCCGCCCGTCGATCATCGGGTGCGGGCGACCGCGGGTGAACTCGTCCTCCCCGAGGTCGAGGAGGAGGTGTCCCGCGACGGGCGTGGCGCCGCCGACCCGCAGCGGGGCGGGGACGACGACGTTGGCGTGCACGTCTCCGAGCGCGGCGCGGGCGATCAGCACGGCCTCGGCGCAGAGCGTCCCGCCGGCGAACAGGCCGACGAGGCGACCGGGGGCGGAGGGGACGGGGCGCTCACCCCAGGACGGCCACGGGTCGGGCACGCTCCCGCCGGCGGCGGCGCCGACGTCCGCGGCGACGGCCGTGAGGTCCGGCCGGCCCTCGCCGAGCAGCGCGGTCACGAGCGGGGTCCGCAGCGTGGCCACCACCTCCTCGACGCGGCGGGCTACCTCCGGGTCGGGCGGCTTCGAGAGCAGCACGATTCGCTCGGTCGCGGGGTCCTCGTCGAGCATCCGCAGGGCCCGAAGCGTCGAGCGGCCGCCGACCGCGGCCGAGAGGTCGCGCCCGCCGACGCCGAGCACGTGCGAGACGCCGACGCCGGCGAGGTCGAGGAGGCAGGCCAGCTGCTGCGCGCCGGTGCCGCTGGCGGCGACGACGCCGACCGGTCCGGGGCGGACGACGTTCGCGAACCCGAGCCCGACCCCGCCGACGATCGCGGTGCCGGCGTCGGGACCCATCACGAGCACCCCGCGCTCGTCGGCGCGGCGCTTCAGCGCGACCTCCTGCGCGACCGTCACGTTGTCGCTGAACACCATGACGTGGACGCCCGCCTCGACGGCGTCGAGCGCCTCGACGAAGGCGTGGTCACCGGGGGTCGAGATCAGCGCGAGGTCGGCTCCGCGGGCGACGGCGTCGCCGACGGTCCGCGGTGCGGCCTCGCCGGCGTCGGCCGAGGACGCCGCCGGGCGCGCGGCCAGCGCCGCGGCGAGCGCCGCCAGCGCGGCGTCGAGCGCGGCCGCGTCGTGGGCCCGGACGGCCACGACCAGGTCGTCGGGACCGGCGGACGGGACGGCGAAGCCCAGGTCGCCGAGCAGCGCGACGTTCAGCTCGGTCGCCATCGCCACGAGGCCGGCCTCGACGCCCTCGACCGCCGTCACGGCTGCGCTGACCTGCATGAGCGCGACGGAGTCGGCGTAGTGGCCGCGGCGGACCTCGACGTGGTCGGTCATCGCGGGCTCCATGGGTCGGTGGCGACGAGCGCCGGTGCGTCGGACGGTCGGAGGATGGAGGACCGGAGGGCGGCGGGCGGGGGGACGGCGGGCTCGAGCGTGACCGCGGCGTCCGTCCCCGCGCCGGCCGCGAGGCGGAGGGCGAGGAGCATGCCCTCGGCGAGGTCGCGCCCGCTGCTGGCACCGAGGGCGAGCAGATCGGCGAGCGCGGCCCGGGTCCCGCTCGGGTCCCGGTGGTCCGCCGGGGCCAGCAGGGCGAGCAGCAGGCGCGCGGCCGGCGAGACCATCGCGCCCCCGACCGCGTCGCGCAGGAGCGAGGCCGAGAGCAGCGTCGTCCGGTCGGCCGCGATGTCGAGCACGGCGGACCGGACCGCGCCCAGCACCGGGCCCGACCGCGTGTCGACGCCCGCGCGCCCGAGCACCGCGGCCGTCGCGAGGAGGCCGGCGAGGACGTCGTCCCCGGACGGGGTCAGGCCCGGTCCGATCCCGACGAGCTCCCGGCCCGCGCCCGCGGCGGCCACGGGGTCCCGCCGGTCGAGGGCGTCGCGGAGCGCCCCGACGCGCGCGTCGACCGCGTCGGCGACGGCGTCGGCGACGCGACGCGCGACCGCGTCGGTCACGAGGAGTCCCTCGAGCCGCCGGGCGGCAGCGGAGGGGTCCGCGCCCGCCGGGGGCCTCGGTCGCGGGTCGAACCATCGCGACGGGACGAGCCGGAGCGGACCGATGCGGACGACGCCCCCGCCGACGCCCGCGGACGCGTCCCGCGCGAGCCCCACGAGGCCGGCCCGGTCCCGCTCGACGGGGAGCACGAGCGCGGCCGGGGGTACCGCGGCGTCGCGTGTCACGACGGCGATCGTCCGGCTCGGATCCTGCGGGTCGGCGAGGTACAGGGCGGCGGGGAAGGCGGCGAGGACCTCGAGCGTCCGGTCGGGGCCGTCGACGTGGTCGGCGAGCAGGACGCTGACCGCGACGGGGACGCGCGTCGCGGCGCCGGGCGCGACGCTCACGGCCGGTCCCCGACGACCCGCGTGCCGACCCGGCCCTCGAGCGCGGGACCGACCTCGTCGAGCGAGGCGATCACGGCCGAGTCCCCTCCGGCCTCCACGAACCGGCAGGCGGCATCGACCTTGGGTCCCATCGAGCCGACACCGAAGGCGCCCGACGCGGCGAGCGCGCGGAGCTCGGCGACCGGGACCTCGCCGAGCCACCGCTCCTCGGGGGTGCCGTACCCGACGGCGACCCCGCGGACGTCGGTGAGGATCACGAAGCGGTCGGCACCGAGCTCGGTGGCGAGCAGGGCACCGGCGAGGTCCTTGTCGATGACCGCCTCGACGCCGCGGAGGCGGCCGTCATCCCCGCGCACGGTGGGGACGCCACCACCGCCGTTCGCGACCACGACCGCGCCGCCGTCGAGGAGGTCCCGGATGACCTCGAGCTCGAGCGACGCCAGCGGTGTCGGCGAGGGCACGGTCCGCCGCCACCCCGCCGCGGTCGCTGCGAAGGTCTGCCCGGTCCTCCGGCGACGCTCGACCTCGGCCTCGTCGGTGATCCTCGGGCCGACCGGCTTGGTCGGGGCCGAGAAGGCCGGGTCGTCGGCCGCGACGAGGACGCGGCTGACCAGCGGGACGACGGTCCGGGGCACTCCGTGGCCCGCGAGCTCGTCGCCGAGCGCGTTGGCGAGCGTGAAGCCGATCGTGGCCTGGGTCTGCGCCACGCACCAGTCGAGCGGGACCGGCGGGACGACGTCGCGGGCGAGCTCGTTCTTCAGCAGCAGGTTCCCGACCTGCGGGCCGTTCCCGTGGGTCAGGACGACCTGGCGAACGCCGCCGGCGATGACCCCGGCCAGCCCTGCCATCGCCGCCGCGATCGACGCGGTCTGCTCGTCGGCGGTCCCGGTCCGCCCGGCGGGGACGATGGCGTTCCCGCCGAGCGCGACGACCACGCGCTCGGACCCGAGGGACCCCTCGGACCCCCCGGAGCGACGTGTCCTCGCCGCCACGTGCGGCACCTCCCGACCGACGGCGCTGCGTCCGGCGGCCACCGCACGGTACGGGCGCGTCGGGGCCGGCTCCTCGGCAGGGTGCGACGAGCCCCGGTCCGGCCGCTCGTCAGGTCCTGCCCATCCGCAGAGGCGTCGGTCGCGACCGGCCCCGGACGCGAGCGGGGCCACCCCGAGGGGTGGCCCCGCCGCGTGCGGAGTCCGTGGCCCGGCCGATGCGGCCGGGCCCGACCGTCACTGGCCGGCGGCGAAGGGCGGCACGACGCCCTTCTCGACGGAGCCGATGCCGCGCTCCTCGTCGGTGCCGGGGATCAGGTTGTCGAGCAGGATGCCGAGCACCGCGGCGGTCGCGATGCCGGAGGAGAAGATCGAGCGGACGACGGTCGTCGCCCAGTCGATCCCGAAGAACGAGAAGTCCGGGTTGCTCCCGAAGTACTGCGGGAACACGAACCCGCTGAAGAGCACGAACCCGGCGATCATCAGGTTGCGCTGCGAGTCCATGTCGGCCCGGCGGAGGTTCGAGAGCCCGACCGCGGCGATGAGCCCGAACAGGGACAGGTACACGCCGCCCACGATGGGCGTCGGGATCGTGGTGATGACCCCGCCGACCTTCGTGATGATGCCGAGGACGACGAGCAGACCGGCGCCGAGCAGGACGACGCGGCGGCTCGCGACCTTCGTCAGACCGACGAGTCCGATGTTCTCGGAGTAGGAGGTCGAGGCGAACCCGCCCACGACCGCCGTGGCCGCGCAGCCGAGGCCCTCGGCACCGATCCCGCGGTTGATCTCCTCGGCCGAGGGGTCGTGACCCCGGGCCATGCGGGAGACCGCGTGGTAGTCACCGAAGGACTCGATGATCGAGGCCAGGTAGGCGGCCACGAACGCGATGATGAAGGTGAAGTCGAACAGGGGGGTACCCCACGGGAAGACGATCCCGCCGCCCCCGACCTCGACACCCCGGACCCACGGCGTCGCCGCGGCGCCGTCGAAGCTGACGGCGGCGGCACCGGTGAAGACGCCGGCCACGGTCATGATCCACGCGAACGCGTACGCGGTGATCACGGCGAGCAGGACCGGGAAGAGCGAGAACATCCGGACCTTCGGCGCCAGGATCAGCGAGTACACGAAGATCAGCGCGAGCGTGAGCAGCGCCAGCGGCCAGTGGAACGAGGCTGTGTCCGCCGCCGCACCGAACAGCGAGAGACCGATCATCGCGATGACCGGCCCGATCGTGATCGGGGAGATGAAGCGACGGATCAGGCCCATCAGGCCGCCGAAGCCGATGATGACCTCGATGACGGCGCCGGCGATGATCATCCCGGCGATGTAGCGCATGGCCTCGGCGCCCTGGTACTGCCCGGCGATCGCGAAGAACGCACCCAGGAACGCGAACGAGACGCCCTGCACGATGGGCAGGCGCGAGCCGAACGTGACCTGGATCGCCGTCGCGATGCCGGAGGCGATGAAGACCGAGCTGATGAGGATCGCGATGTCGGGGCCCTGGAACCCGAGCGCCGGGCCGACCAGGAACGGCACGAGGATCGTCGCGCCGAACATCGTCAGCACGTGCTGGGCCCCGAGGCCGAGGGCCTTCGGGAACGGCTTCGGGACGTCATCGATCCCGTAGTTCAGACCGAGACCGCCCGCGGTGGTGGAGCTCATGCTTCCCCTCTCCGGATGCAGTCCGCCGACGACGCGCGCCGGCGGGGGGTGGATCCCCTCTCCCACCGTCCGGGTCGGGCCCGGACGGTCGCCGACCGCTGGGGGCGACCGGCGGAGGGCAGCGTACGTGCCGGAGCGCCGGAGGAGGAGAGCTACGACCGGAGTAGTTCCGAGGGAGGGGGGAGGAACGGCCCAGGTCCCCCGCTCGTGACCCGTCCCGTCGCCGTGCCGGTCGAAGCCGGCACGGTCCCTGTGCGGTCCCGGCTCGGCCCCGGCTCAGTCGACCCGGACGATCGCCGCGACGGGTCCGCCGCCGAGCGGTCCCTGGTGCAGCGCGGCGACCGAGACGAACACGGCGCTGTCGCCGACCGTCGCCGCCGTGACCCCGCCGACCGCGCCCTTGATCTGCCGGTGGTGGTGGACGTCGGAGTCGTCGAGCGGGAGCTGCCGGCGTCCGCGCAGCTTCCCGCGCGGGTCGGCCTCGCACTTGAGGAAGACGTTCACGAGCCGCCCGCCGAGGTCGGTGTGGTGCGGCCGCTCCGGCAGGTCGAGCCCCGCCGAGCGGATCGCATCCCAGATGCCGTCCTGGTCGATGGCGTCGCGCATGGCGGCGTGTCCGACGCGGTAGTGGCTGCGGCTGCCGGCGGCGTTGCCGACCAGAACGATCTGCGCCCGGTCGAGCTCGACCCCCGACGAGCAGGAGGCGACGGTCGAGAACAGCGAGTGGTCGCGACCGATCGCCTCGGCGGCCGGGACGCCGGGGATCTCGCCGAGCGCGAGGGCGATGCCCAGCGCCGTCGTCCCGTTCGAGATGTCCATCGAGTACAGCGTGTCCTCGGTGTACACCGTCATCCCCCGGCGGTGCGCGTCGGCGATCGTGTCCTGCACCAGGAGCGGGGTCTTCGTCTGCACGTAGTGGACGTCGGCCACGTCGGTGATGCCGGCGGCGGCCATCGCGCGCCGCACGCCCTCGGCGACCTTCTCGACCATCGCGGGTCGGCCGATGTCCTCGGGGAGGAGCACGTCGGACATCGCGATGCCGACGCTGAGTCGCTTCTCGTCCGTGTCCGCGCCCTTCGTGTCGGGGACGCGGGCGAAGATCGTCGCGTGGGGGGTGATGACCCCGTCGCAGCCGCCGGACCAGGCCATCGGGATCGCCTTCACGTCGGCCTCGGATCGCGAGCCGTGCTCCATGAGCACCCCGCGGAAGGCCTGGTCGGCGAGGATGCGGGTGTAGTCGTTGACCCCGCCGTTGCCCTCGGTCTTGCCGATGACCGCGACGACCTCGTCCGCGGTGAACACGCCGTCGCGGATCAGTCGCTCGAGACCGGACGCGTCCGTGACGCTGGTGATCTCGACCTTGCGGACCTCGAACGGCATCGCCGACCTCCCTGGGCTGTCGCGTCGACGCTACCGCCCACCCCGCCCCCGACGTATGGCGACCCTGCACGACGGCACCGGCGCGCGAGTAGCGTGAGTTGCCAGTCCCGCGGGAGGCGGACCGCGCCGGGGACTCGGGGGGTGCACGGGATGGGCGCGAGCGGGAGCCGAACCGGTCGGAGCGGCCGCGGTCGCGGCCGAGGGCGGAGCGGGGGCGGCGACCGTTCCTGGACGGTCGAGGACGTCCTCGGCGCACCGTCGCTCTCGGGGGCCCGGATCCTCGCCGGTGCGGCCGGACTGACCCGCGTCGTCGAGCGCCTCAACGTCATGGAGGTGCCGGACGTCGTCCCGTGGACCGCGCCGAACGAGCTGCTGCTCACCACCGGCTACCCGCTCCGGGACGACCCCGACCAGCTCGTCCCGCTGATCGCCGAGCTCGACCGCGTGGGCCTGGCCGGGCTCGGGGTGAAGGTCGGCCGGTTCCTGGCCGAGGTCCCCGCCGCCGCCGCGGCGCGCGCCGAGACGCTCGGCTTCCCCCTGATCGAGCTGCCGACCGAGCTCCGGATCGACGACGTGCTGCACGACGTGCTCGGGCGGATGCTCGACCGCGCACGGTCCGACCAGCGCAGCGGTGAGCAGCTGCACCGCTCGTTCCTCGACGTCGTCCTCGCGGGGGGCGGGCTGCCCGACATCGCCGGAGCGCTCGCCGCGCACCTCGGCACCCCGGTCGCCGTCGTCGACCTCGTGGGAACGGTCCTCGCCGGGATCGACCTGCAGTCGCTCGGCCTCGACCCCGCGGAACGGCTGCCGGTGCCGCCGGGCGGTCACGGCGTCCTCGTCGGTGGGCTGCACCTCTCCGCCGCGTCGGTCGTCGCGGGACGGCGGTGGCACGGCTGGGTCGTCGCGATCGGACGCGGGCCGATCGCCGAGGAGGACGGGGCGGCGCTCGAGCACGCGGCGACGATGGTCGCGCTGACGCTGACGCAGGCCGAGGAGCTGCGCGCGGTAGAGGACCGCTACCGGACCGGGCTGATGCACGACCTGCTCGCCGGCGGCGACGACCCGTCCGAGCTGCGCCGACGGGCGACCGACTTCGGCTGGGACGTCGACCGCGAGCTGATCGTGCTCGTCGCGCGCCGGGAGGCGGAGGGATCGCCCGACGGGACCGAGGAGGTCCGCGACCTCGACGTCGGCGCCCGGCGGCTGTTCACCGAGCGTGACCCGGGCGCGGCCGTGGTCGCGTTCGGGCGCGAGGTCGTGGCCCTCACCGCGCCGTTCCGGGGTCCGACGGGCCGCGCCGACGCCGTCGCCTTCGCGGGTCGCGTGTCCGCCGCCCTCGCCCGCGCGGTCGGCGGTCCGGTCTCGATCGGGCTGGCGCGACCGGTGCCGGACGCGTCCCGTCTCCCGGAGGCGTACGAGCAGGCCCGCCGTGCGGTCGCGATCGGACGTCGGGTGCACGGGCCGATGGCCGTCGCCCACTTCGACGAGCTCGGCGTCCACCGGGTCCTGGCCTCGGTGCCCGAGCCGGAGCTCCGGTCCTTCGCGCAGGAGGTCCTCGGCCCGCTGGCCGCTCCCGACGCCGGGATGCTCGACCTCCGCAGGACGCTGCGCGAGCTGCTGCAGACCGGCGGGAACGTCGCCGAGGCGGCCCGCCGGCTCCACTTCCACTACAACACGCTGCGCTACCGCATCGAGAAGCTGCGGGCGCTGCTGGGACCGTTCACCGAGGATGCGCGGCTGCGCCTCGACGTCGAGGTCGCCCTGCTCATCCTCGAGCACGACGACGCCACGGCGGAGCGGCGCGGCTGACCGCTCGGCCGGACGGTGACCGGACGCCTCCCGTCCGACGTCGGACCGGTCAACGACGTGCGAGGTGCAGGTGCGCGGCGAGGTCGTCGAGGACCTGCTTCGCGTCCCCGAACAGCATCACGGTGTTGTCCCGCTCGAACAGCTCGTTCTTGATGCCCGCGTACCCCGGCGAGAGGCTGCGCTTGATGACGAAGACGCGGCGCGCCGACGCGACGTCGAGGATCGGCATGCCGGCAATCGGCGAGCTCGGCTGCGTGTTCGCGGCCGGGTTCACGACGTCGTTCGCGCCGACGACGATGACGACGTCGGTCTGCGGGAAGTCCTGGTTGATGCGGTCCATCTCGACGAGCAGCTCGTAGGGGACCTCGGCCTCGGCGAGCACGACGTTCATGTGCCCCGGCATCCGCCCCGCGACCGGGTGGATCGCGAACCGGACCTCGACGCCGAGGGCGATGAGCGCCTTGGCGACCTCGTGCGCCGCGTTCTGGGCCCGGCCGGCGGCCAGCCCGTACCCGGGGACGATGATGACGCGCTCCGCCGCCTCGAGGACCATCGCGGCCTCCTCGGCGTCCGAGCTGCGGACGTTGACGTACTCGCTGGTGTCGGCCTCGACGTCGCCGCCGAACCCGCCGACCATCACGTTCAGGAGCGAGCGGTTCATCGCGACGCACATGATCTGCGTCAGGATCAGCCCGGCCGCCCCGACGACGGTGCCGGCGATGATCAGCAGCGGGTCGTCCAGCGCGAACCCCGCCGCCGCGGCCGCGAGGCCCGAGAGCGAGTTCAGCAGGCTGATGACGACGGGCATGTCGGCCCCGCCGATCGGCAGGACCAGCACGACCCCGATCAGCAGGCTGGCCGCGACCAGCACGAGCATCCCGACCACCGGCAGGGTCGCGTCGTGCGCGACGACGGCCTCCCACCCGGCGGCGACGCCGAGGCCGAGCAGCACCGCCATCGCGAGCGACCGACCCGGCAGCCGGGCCGGCCCCTCGACGGTGCCGCGCAGCTTCAGCTCGGCGAGGACGCTGCCGCTCAGCGTCACGCCGCCGATCAGGACCGTCAGGACCGCCGTCGCGGCCGCGGTGACGCCGAGGGCCTCGACGGCGCTGGTGGCCGTGGGGTCCTCGACGACGGCGGCCCAGAACAGCGAGACGGCCACGAGGGCCGAGGCCGCCCCGCCGAAGCCGTTGAACCGGGCGACGATCTCGGGCATCGCCGTGGCCTTCGCCCGCAGCACGGTCGCGACGCCGACGCCGGCCCCGACCGCGACCCCGCCGAGGATCCAGCGCCAGTCGATCCGGCCCAGCTCGAACAGGGTCAGGACGACGGCGACGAGCATCCCGGCCGCCATCAGCTGGTTGCCGCTGCGGGCCGACCGGACGCGGGAGAGGCGCTTCAGACCGACGACGAACAGTGCGATCGAGACGAGCGCGGCGAGGGCGGTGACGTCGGCGGTCCTCACCGGCGCCTCCGGAACGTCGCGAGCATCCGGTCGGTCACGAGGAACCCGCCGACGACGTTGATCGTCGCGAGCGCGATCGCGAGGAAGCCGAGGATCGTGCTGACCCTCGGCTCGGCCACGGTGGCCAGCGTCAGCGCACCGATGACCGTGATGCCGGACATCGCGTTCGCCCCCGACATCAGCGGCGTGTGCAGCGTCGGCGGCACCTTGTTGATCAGCTCGAAGCCGAGGAACCCCGCGAGCACGAAGACGTACAGGCTCACGAGCAGCGGACCCATCACGACGCCACCTCCGGCAGCCCGAGCGCCCCGCGCGCCCGCGGGCTGACGACCTCGCCGTCCCGGGTCAGCAGGGCCCCGGCCACGACCTCGTCCCCGTCGTCGACGCGGATCGCGCCGTCCGCGACGAGCAGCCCCGCGAGGGCGGCGACGTTGCGGGCGTACAGCGTGCTCGCCTCGCCGGCCATCGACTGCACCAGTCCCTGCCCGGGGATGACGGTGACGCCGGCGTGCACGACCTCGCGGTCGGGCTCCGTCAGCTCGCAGTTCCCGCCGTCGGCGCTGGCCAGGTCGACCACGACCGCGCCGTGCGGCATCGCCTCGACCATCGGGCGGGTGATCAGGAGCGGGGCCGGCCGGAGCGGGATCTGGGCGGTGGTGATGGCGACGTGGGCCCGGGCCAGCCGCTCGGTCAGGACCTCGCGCTGCCGGACGAGGAGCTCCTCGCCCTGCTCCTTCGCGTACCCACCGGCGTCGGCCTGGTCGACGGCCTGCGGGAGGTCGATGAAGCGTCCGCCGAGCGACGCGACCTCCTCCCGCGCCGCCTCGCGGACGTCCGAGACGTGCACGACGGCGCCGAGGCGGCGGGCGGTCGCGATTGCCTGGAGCCCGGCGACCCCGGCGCCGAGCACGACGACCTCGGCCGGACGCAGCGTGCCGGCCGCGCTCATCAGGAGGGGGAAGTACTTGTCGACGCGGGCGGCGGCGACGAGGACCGACCGGTACCCGGCGAGGTTCGCTTGGCTCGAGAGCGCGTCCATCGCCTGGGCGCGGGAGATGCGCGGGACCAGCTCCATCGCCAGCGCGGTCACCCCCGCCGCAGCGAGCGCGCGGACCGCGTCGGCGTTGCGGTGGGGGGCGAGCAGCCCGACCAGCGTCGCGCCGCGCGGGAGGGCGGCGGCCTCGTCCGGCGTCGGCGGACCGACCCGGAGGACCAGCGCGGCGGACGGGTCCGGACCGAGGTCGTCGGCCCCGTCGACCAGGACGGCCCCGGCCGCGGCGTAGGCGTCGTCGGCGTACCCGGCGGCGGCGCCCGCGCCCCACTGGACCCGGACCTCGAGCCCGAGCCGCTGCAGCGCCCCGACCGAGTCCGGCGTCGCGGCGACGCGGCGCTCGTCGGCGTGCTCGCGGGCGACGAGCGCGACCGGACGGGCGGCGTCGCTCATGCGGGACCCCCTCGCCGGTCGGCGCCGGGACGCCCCGGCGGTGCCGCCAGCCTAGGAGCCGGCGTCCCCGCCGCCGGGGCGCCGGGGGTCCCGGACCGGGAGGACCTCCGCCAGGGCCGACGGCAGCTCGGGCGGCGTCGCGACGAGGACGGCCGCGCCCGCGGCGGTCAGCTCGGCCCGGGTCCCCGCGCCCCAGAGCACCCCGACGGTCGCCGTCCCGCAGGCCAGCCCGGCCCGGACGTCGTGCTCGCGGTCCCCGATCATCACCGCCGCGGCGGGGTCGACGCCGCGGTCGCGCAGCACGGCCGCCAGCGTCACCCGCTTCTCCTCGACGGCCACCCCGCCGGGCGTGCCGTGGACGGCCGCGAACCTCCCGGCCAGGCCGACGCGGGCGACCAGCTCGGCCGCGACGGTGGTCGGCTTCGCCGTGACGACGACGCGGGGCGGCCCGCCGGCGGCGTCCAGGGCGTCGAGGGCCGCGACCACGCCCGGGTACGGCGCGGTGAGGTCGAACCCGACCGCCGCGTACCGGGTCCGGTAGGCGGTGACGCCGCGGGCCAGCAGCGCCGGCCCCTCCCCCGCCGTGACGTCGACGCCGTCCTCGGCCAGGAGCCGGGTGAGGTTCTCGACGAGCGGCGGCCCGATCGAGGAGCGGAGCTCGGTCGCGCTCCGCGTCCGGACGCCGAGCTCGGTGAGGGCGTGGTTCAGCGCGTCGGCGATCGCCGCGTCGGAGTCGACGAGGCAGCCGTCGAGGTCGAAGCAGTGCAGCGCCGGCGCCGTCACGTCGCCGTCCCCGGCGCACCGCCCGGCAGGAGGCCGAGCACGTCCCAGGCCGACGGGACGCTCGGGTCCGACCCCGTCCAGGGCCCGGCCAGCGTGGTCATGACCGCGGCCCGGGCGGCCGGCGTCGGCAGCCGCGCGCCCCGTCGCCCGCCGCCGTCGGCCAGCACCGCGCCGAGGGTGACGTCCGGACCGGTCGCGGCCAGCACGAGGTGCCCGTCGGTCGCCCGGCTGCGCGCGGCGTCCAGCGCGACGAGGACCTCGACCAGGTCCGCGGCGGCGACGGGCGCGACGGGTACGTCCAGCAGTTCCGGCGGCGGGCCGGCCGCACGGAGCAGGCCGCGCACGGCCGGCGTGTCGACCAGCCCGACCCGGACCTCGACGGACGGGACGTCCAGCGCGGCGACGGCGGCCGCGACCTCGGCGTGCGCGCGCCGGAGCGGGTCGTCGGCGTCCGGTGCGGCGCCGGCCAGGGTCACGAGCAGGACGCGGCGGACGCCGGCGCCCGCGGCCGCGTTCGCCACGGCCCGACCCTCGGCCCGGACGACGTCGGGGTCCCCGCCCAGCCCGCCGGCGAGGTGGACCAGCGTGTGCACCCCGGTGCAGGCGGCCTCGAGCAGCCCCTCGTCGTCGGGGTCCCCGACGGCGGTGAACACGCCGGAGGTGCGGAGGGCGGCGACGCCGGCGGCGGCGAGGGCGCGGACCTGCCCGCCCTCCGCGAGGAGCCGGGCCACGAGCGTGCGCGCCACGGACCGGTGGGCGGCGTTCACCAGGACCGGCACACCGCCCCCTCCGCCGTCCCGCCCGTCGACCCGTCCGGTCGCCCGCACGGGACCGTCGGGGGGGCAGGGTACGGCCGTCGATAGCCTCGACGGCGGCGACGGAGGTCCGGTTGGCGACGCGACGGCACGGGGACGCCGACCTGCTCGGCCTCGCGCGGGACGGATCGGCACCGGCGCTCGCGTCCCTGGTGCACCGGCACCGCGACGCCGTGCGGCGCGCGGCGCTCCGGGCCGCCGACCCCGAGGCCGCGGCCCGCGACGCGATGCTCGCGGCCATGCGCGGGGTCCGCAGCGGCGCCGTCACGGACCCCGCCGCGCTCCCCGATCTGCTGGACGCGGCGGCCCGGGCCGCCGCGGAGCGCGCTCCGCGGACCGCCGACGTCGAGCCGCTGCTGCCGGCCGACTGGTTCGACCGGGCGTGGGTGGCCGCCGGACCCGCCTGGCCGAGCGGACGCCGACCCCTCCCCCGACCCCCGCGGTGGGTGCGATGGGTCGCGGCCGCGGTCCTCCTCGCCGCGGCCGGCGCCGGCGGCACGTGGCTGGCGCTGTCCTCCGGCGGGGACCGGGAGGTGCTCGGCGGCGTCATCGCGACGCCGCTGGAGGGACCGTCGGTCCTCGACGACGTGCCGACGGCGCCGGCGCCGGTCGTGGAGGAGGCGCCGGAGCTGTTCGGGGACGTCGAGATCGGCGAGCTGCCGACCTACGACCTGACGCGCCCCGGCGGGACGACCGCCGGCGGCCCCGAACTGACCCCGCCCGCCGGCTAGGCGTCCGACCCGGCCTCGCCGGGACGGCCGAGCAGCACGTCCGCGGCCGCCGCCGGGTCCATGCCGCCCCCCACCACGCGGTCGGCGAGGTCGTGCAGCCGGCCCCCCGCCGCGGTCGCGGGGTCCGTGAGCTCGCGGCGGAGCCGTCCCAGCGCCAGCTCGGCGATCCACCGGCGGGCCCGTCGGACCTCGCGGTCGCCGGCGGCATCCGCCGCCGCCCGGTCGGCCAGCGCGTCGAGGACCTCGTCGACGCCCTCGCCGCGGACCGCGACGGTCCGCAGGACCGGGGGCATCGCCTCGGTCGGCCGCGACGGGTCGGAGGCGTGACCGACCTCGAGCATCGTCCGGAGCTCCGACTCGAGGCGTCCCGCCCCGGACTGGTCGGCCTTGTTCACGACGAGCACGTCGGCGATCTCGAGGACACCGGCCTTGGCGGCCTGCACCGAGTCGCCGAGGCCCGGCGCGAGGACGACGGCGACGGCGTCGGCCACGCCCATCACGTCGACCTCGGACTGGCCGACGCCGACCGTCTCGATCAGGACGTCGTCGTACCCGGCCGCGTCGAGGGCCAGCGCGGCCTCGGGCGCGGCGGCGGCCAGCCCCCCGAGGTGCCCGCGGGCGGCCATCGAGCGCACGAAGACGTCGGCGTCCGCGTGGTGCTCCTGCATGCGGATGCGGTCGCCGAGCAGCGCCCCACCGGTCAGCGGCGAGGACGGGTCCACGGCGAGGACGGCGACCCGCCGCCCCCGGGCCCGGAGCCGTCCGACCAGCGCGTTCGTCAGGCTGGACTTCCCGACGCCCGGCGGACCGGTGATGCCGAGCAGGCGGGCCCCGCGGCGGTGCGGGTGCAGGCCGGCGACGATGCGGCGGTGGACGTCCGGTGGGCCGTCCTCGACGAGCGTCAGCAGCCGGGCCAGCGCGCGCCGGTCCCCGGCGACGAGCCGCTCGCAGAGCGCCGCGACGTCCTCCCCCACCGCGATCCCGTCCCCGGCGCTCTGCGCCGGCGTCGACCGGCGGGGAGCCTAGGTCCCGTGGGGCCACCGGTAGCGTCGCGTCCGCATCCGGACCCCGACCGAGGAGCGGCCGTGTGGACGTGACGCGGATCGACCAGATCGCGATCGCCGTCGAGGACCTGGACGCGGCCCTGGACCTGTTCCGACGGGCGTTCGGGCTCGAGGCCGCGTCGCGGGAGCGCGTCGAGTCCGACGGGGTCGAGGAGGCGATGCTCGACGTCGGCGGGGTCTCGCTCCAGCTGATCGCCCCGACGCGGCCCGACTCCCCCGTGGGTCGGTTCCTCGCGCGGCGCGGACCGGGGCTGCACCACCTCGGTCTCGCGGTGCGGTCCGTCGACGCGGCGCTGGACCATCTCCGCGACGAGGGCGTCGCGCTGATCGACGAGGCGCCCAGACCCGGCGGCGGTGGCCACACGGTCGCGTTCGTCCACCCGCGCGGCACCGGCGGCGTCCTCGTCGAGCTGGTCGAGGACCACCCCGGGGACGGGGCCTGAGGTGGGGCTCGGGGACCGGCTCCGGGCCTGGCTCCGCGGCGAGCCCGCCGGTGGCGGGCATCCGGCGGGCGGTCGTCCGACCGGCCGCGGCGGGCGCCGACGGCGCGACGGCGACGCGGTCGGCGACGCCCCGGCGCTGGCCGAGCTCGAGGCGTTCGCCCGCAGCCGGCGCGGCGTCGAGGCCTACCTCGAGCCCCGGACGAACCTGTACGGGCTGAGCGTGCTGCTCGTGGCCGGGGACGGCGAGTACCTGCGGCGACCGGTCCCGGACGAGCCGGCGGTCCGCCGGTTCTGCGACCGGCTGGGGCTGCCGCTGTACGACGCGAAGCGGGTCGGGTACCCGCGCCGGGTCCGCGAGTACGACCGCGGCGTGCGGTCCGACCCGGTCGACCTCGGCGACCTGCCGCCGTGGCCGGGCCCGGACGTCGCGGGGGGCGAGGAGGAGCCCCCGCCCCCGCCGACGTCCTGAGCGGTCGGGCCGGCCTCAGCCCGCCGGGGTCTCGAGGATCTCGACCGTGGTGATCGTGACGTCGTCGTACGGACGGTCGCGGGCGTCGGTCCCCGTCGTCGCGATCGCGTCGACGACGTCGAGCCCCTCGAGGGTCCGGCCGAAGACGGAGTAGGCCGGGGGCAGCTGCGCGTCCGCGTGGACGATGAAGAACTGCGACCCGTTCGTGTTCGGGCCGGCGTTCGCCATCGCCAGGGTGCCGCGGCGGTAGCCGAGCTCCTGCGCCGCCTCGAGCTCGTCGCGGAACCGGTACCCGGGACCACCGGTCCCGGTCCCGGTCGGGTCGCCACCCTGGATCATGAAGCCCTGGATGACCCGGTGGAAGATGACGCCGTCGTAGAACCCCTCGCGGGCGAGGAACACGAAGTTGTTCACCGTGGCCGGCGCGCGGTCCGCGAGCAGCTCGACGGTGATGTCGCCGCGGTCCGTCCGGATCACCGCCCGGTAGCCGTCGGCGGCGTCGATGCTGAACGGGGGCGGGCTGCTCCACTGCTGGGCCACGTCGGCTCCTGCGCGTCGGGGTCGGAGGACGCGCGACCCTACCGGCGCGGCTCAGGCGATCCGACCCCGCCGTGCCGCGAGGCGCCAGCAGTGGCGGTGCCAGTGCCGCCGCTCCTCGGCCCGGTCCTCGGGCCAGGCGACGACGTGTCCGGTCCCGGGCGGGACCGCCCCCGCGCAGCCCGGGCAGACGTACGGCCCACGGGCCCGGTACGCGGGGACGAGGTGGGCCTCCATGCCGGGCAGGGCCGGGGGTCCGGCCTCCCACGCGGCCGGTCCGGACGGACGCTCCGGCGGGACCGGCCCGCTCACGTCAGGACGCCGAGCAGGTCCAGCGCCCCCGTCCGCTCGGCGGCGAGCGCCAGCGCCAGCGCCGTGCCGTTGTAGGCGGCGTGGGCCGCGACGGGGACGAGGAGGCCGCCGGTCCGCTCGTACGCCAGCGCCATCACGACGCCGACGAGCGTCAGCCCGACGAGGGCCAGCGGCTGCGTCGCGGCGACGTCGAGGTGGACGACCGCGAACGCGACGGAGGAGACGACGACCGCGCCGAGGACGCCGCGGCGCCGGCGGAGCGCCCGGTACAGCAGCCCGCGGAACAGCAGCTCCTCGGCGACGGGGGCGAGGACGACCGCCGCGACCAGCGCCAGGGCGGTCCGGACCCCACCGGCCAGGGCCTCGTCGAGGATGAGCTGCTCGGGCACGGCGTCGCTGCCGGAGAGCCGGACGAGGACCGCGACGAGGAGGGAGGAGCCGAGCATCGTGGCGACGCCGAGGCCGAGCCCGGCCCCGAGCCGCCGTGCGACGGGGCGGACCGGACCGACGACGGCGGCCAGCGGGGCCCGCCGCGCGCGGAGCAGGACCACCGCCGCCGCCAGCCCCCCGACCTGGCCGGCGACGGCCGCGCCGAGGAGCAGCACCGGGTCGACGGCACCGACGTCCGCGACGCCGGCGCCGGCCAGGAGCCCCCCGGCGAGGACCCCGACGACCAGCTGCCCGAGGAAGTAGACGGCGATCGCCGCGGTGGCCAGCCCGGTCCCGACCGTCGCTCCGCCGGCGATGGCCGGCCCGGCCGCGGGGCGCGGTCCGGTCGCGCCGGGGGCCGGGGGGCGGACCGCGCCGTGCGGACCCGACCAGCCGGCGGGCGGGGGCGGGGCGTCGGGGTGCGGGACGCGGTCAGGCATCGACGCGCTCGACGTCGCCGCCGAGGGCCCGGAGGCGGGCGACGAACCCGGCGTAGCCGCGGTCGACGTGGTGGACGTCACGGACGAGCGTGTCGCCCGAGGCGACGAGGCCGGCCAGCACGCCGGCGGCGCCGGCCCGCACGTCGAGCCCGGAGAGCTCGGCGCCGTGGAGCGGCGTCGGCCCGGAGAGCATCGCGTGGTGCCCGTCGACGACGACGTCGGCCCCCATCGCCCGCAGCTGGT
>Ga0075480_10000125_pt1 | contig 38844 bp, 30 predicted proteins | sample DEB08_DNA_7_FD_81590 | JGI IMG/M metagenome (GOLD analysis project Ga0075480, IMG submission 81590) | Aqueous microbial communities from the Delaware River and Bay under freshwater to marine salinity gradient to study organic matter... | ecosystem: Environmental > Aquatic > Marine > Coastal ... | reverse complement strand
CTAACCCAACCGTCGTGGGTCCCATGCCTAATCCAATGATATTCAAAATGAAGAACAGTAGCGCCGAGGAGACGGCTCTCATCTTTAGGCCCACCATGCTGTGGACACTCGCAATGGTCGCGCCAAGGTAAGCATTGGCAAGAATCGATGGGATTGTCATACACATGAGTGCTGTGTAGGGGTCATCAACCCAAAACGTGCTGATTTGAAGCGGTATCGATATGGCGCAGGCGCATACTGCCACCCACATGTACCAGCGCTTGTCAGTCTTACCTAGTTTGTCTGCGATAACACCTGATCCGAATACACCGATCGCGCCGCCCAGACCAATAATGAGTGCAAGCCAGGTACCCAGCTCACCAGTTGGCATTTGGTGAGTTCTGATCATAAATGACGCAACCCAGTTAGCGGTGCTGTAGCCAGCAAACGCGTTCATCGCTGCACCTAGGGCCATAAACAGGAACGAGCGTCGGCTTAACAACACCTTGAACACCGTCATCATTGAGGGGTTGTCACCGGTAGAGGCCTTGTTTTCAGCAAGCCCTCGAATGGGCTCAGGTACTGTTAGGTAGAGCACGAGAGCTAGCAGCACACCGGGAACACCAACGACGAAAAACGCGACACGCCACCCGAAAAACTCGTTCAACCAGCCACCAAATAAAAAGCCGAATAAGATGCCAATGCTGATGCCCGTTGAGTAAAAGCCAATGGCGCTGGCGCGCTTCTCGGGCGGGAAAATATCGGAAATCATCGAGTGCGAGGGCGGGCTGCCGCCAGCCTCACCAATGCCCACACCGACCCGCGCCGCCAGCAGCTGCCAGTAGTTTTGAGCTAGACCACTGATCGCTGTCATACCACTCCAGATCGTAAGTGAGATAGCGACAATGTTTCGTCGATTACTCCTGTCGGCAAGGCTCGCAATGGGTAAGCCCGCAAAGGTGTAAAACACAGCAAAGGCAAAGCCTGTGAGAAGGCCAAGCTGTGCATCGCTCAGCATCAAGTCAGCCTTTATCGACTCCTGCAAAATCGAGAGTAGCTGTCGATCAATGAAATTGATGCTGTAGACGATCGTTAGAATGCCAAGGGCGTAATACGCCGCCTTTCTAGACGCATATGGATTGTTTGCGTTTTCTGCCGCAGCAGTTGAGTCAGTCATGAGATACCACTGTTTGAATTATTGAGGTAACGAGCCTGTTCCCAGATGCTCATCGAAAGTAAAGCTACACGACACACCGACTAAGGCATAGGTCTGTTGTGAAAAAGCTATCTTCAGAACTCAATTTGGCCACCTTTCACTAAAAATCCTACGCAGGGTGACAAGGTTGGGCCCAGTTTTGGGCCGGAAGGATGGCCCCTCCCTTTTACTGCGCCGAACGAATTCGCTGAAAAAAGGGATAGCCCACTGCGATAACTGCGGCAGTCACCAGTAACTGAACCGGGTATTGAATGGCCGTGTAGAGCACGGTCCACCCTGTGATTGCCAGGAAGATCAGTGCGGGAAGCGGGAACCATGGCATGGTAAATATCGACTCGGTGCGGGGACGACCTGCGCGTCGCCTCCTGCTGACAAAAACAGCCATGACAGTGAAGAATGTATTTGCCGCCATGACAAGGCCGGCAAATAACAGAATCTGCTCGAACGTCGAGGTCCATAGAAAGCCAAGGGCAACCAGCCCCATAAACACAATCGCATTCGCGGGAAGACCACCTTCATTGGTTTTCCCTAGCCATGCGAGGCCTCGATAGTCTTGCCCGAGACGCTGAAGTGCACGGGGTCCCGCCATGATCATCGCACTGACCGTCGAAATCAGAACGCCCGATAGAAGCAGCGAGACAATAAAAGCGCCGCTCTCACCCAAGACAGTTTCAGCCACAATAAAGGCAATCTCGACTTCACCCGTCATCGATGAAATAGATGCGGAGGTCAAAAAGGCAGTGTTGAGCAGCACATACAGTACGGTGACCAAGGCACAACCCACGATCAGTGCTCGTGGCAAATCTCTTTGAGGATGCTCCAACTCACCCAGAATGTAGGTTGCAGCATTCCAACCCGAATAGGCATAGGTGACATAGATCAAGGCAATCGCGCCTGCACCGGACAGGATCTCACCCGCATTCAACAATGAAGCGCCTGTGACCTGATGTGAGAAGTCACTCCCAGTGGCAAATGCGGTCAGCACAAAGGCCGCGATCAGCAGTAGCTTAAGTAAAGTCAGTAAATATTGACCGCTAGAGCTCTCACGATACGTTCGTGTGTGAATGAGCACCATGAGCACGATCAAGGTTGTCGCAGTGATCTTTGGCGGTAAGGAGGGAAAGGCGGTGGCGAGATATATACCAAATGTCAGCGACGCAAGTGCGATTGGCGCCGCGAAACCGACGGTGGCTGAAACGCAGCCCGAGAGAAACCCAGCATAGGGATGAATCAGCTCAGTCAGAAAGTGATATTCCCCACCCGACGCCGTGTGGTGGGCACCCAATTCGGCATAGCACAGCGCGCCACATAACGCACAAAGTCCACCTAACACCCACAACCAGAGGATGGCACCCGTCGACTCTATTTCCAGCAACTGAAAGCCAAGCGAGGTGAATACCCCTGTGCCCACCATGTTGGCCACGACGACCGCAGTAGCCACCTGAACGGAATAGCTGCGCATTTATTTGCCTTACTCGAATAGACCTCAGACCTCGATCGAGCATAAAGGAGAGAGTATGCTGGCCGCCACCACCCGTGGAGATTACCGGTGCGGATCGGCCTTTTTTACAATCGCGATATCTACGCTCACGCGGCGCTTAATCAACTGATTCCAAAGCTTAGCGGTCACGACCTTGGCATGTTTTACTCCCAGCGAGTGGGCAGCGCATCACAAACGCGTGACCCACGGTTGGTAGCATTAGCGCAGGTCGAGACAGACTTTGCGACAGCGCCCGGCTTGAGCTTTGAAGCGCTGGCCAGCGAGAGTCATTGCCGCGAAATAGCGGTCACTGACATCAATGGTAGCGATCTCAACGTGCTGCGTGCATTCGATGCAGACCTCCTGATCAGTATCCGTTTTGGGCAAATATTTAAAGCTGAAGCCATCGCCCAACCGCGCACTGGCATTATTAACCTGCATTCGGGTCTGTTACCTCAGTACAAAGGCGTCATGGCCAGCTTCTGGTCACTCCTCCATGAAGAACAACGTCTAGGCACAACACTGCACTGGATTACGGATAAAAAAATTGATTCAGGCGCACTCATCTCAACCCGATCCCAGCCCGTGAGGTCATCTGATACCTACTGCCAACAAGTCCTATCGCTTTATCGCCCAGGCGTAGAACAGATTTGTGAGGCGGTCGATCAACTACAGTCACTCGCTTCATCCAAAGGGGACGATCTACCCGCCGGCGCTTACTTCAGCTTCCCGACTACAGAGGACATCGATCGATTCGAAGCGCGCGGCTGGCGTCTTTTTTAAGATCCTATTGGGTCTCCACGTTGGGGTACTTCAAGTTGGCCAGAGGCAGCCACTGGAGACTGCAACGCGATCGCTTTCCGTCTAGACTCATCGACATGATGTTTCGCGACCTTCGGAGATAAACCCATGGTTAGAGATGGCGTTCGCCTTTTTCCCGCTCTGTTCTTCGCACTGTTAACAGTGCTCATTACCCCTGCCAGCTTTGCGGATACGCTGCTGGTTTCCGGTACCATTTACACGGCAGACGATACCAATGCCGTGGTTGAAGCCGTGGTCGTAGAGGAAGGTCGGTTCACCTTTGTGGGTGATTTAGCAACAGCGCAGACTAAAGCCGGCGAAAATCACCGACACATTGCACTTGGCGCTGCCACCGCCTACCCAGGTTTCATTGAAAGCCACGGGCACCTCAGTAGTCTTGGAGAGGCCATTACCAACCTAGATCTCAATGGTGTGGACAGCTATCAAACGATTGTTGGCATGGTAGCTGACGCGGCCGCTAAGGCGAGCCCTGGACAGGTCATCAAGGGCCGGGGGTGGCATCAGAGCAAGTGGTCAAAGGAGCCGAGCGTGACGGTTGATGGCTTCCCAACGCATCGATCTCTATCTGAGGTCAGCCCGAACAACCCTGTGTTTTTGGGTCATGCCAATGGCCACACGGCGTTGGTTAATCAAGCGGCAATGGATGTACTAAATCTCAGCTACAACACACCCACGCCGGAAGGCGGTGTCATTGTCAAAGATGGCAAAGGTGACCCTACCGGCATCTTGCATGAGAATGCGGTCGACCTCGCCTACCCTCTGATTGCGCTATCTACCGATTCTGCAAAGACGGCTATTTTAGCGGCGCAAGACCATGCCTTTCGCTGGGGCATCACCAACTTCCACGACGCTGGAGCAGGCTCAACCGATATCGAGGCGCAGCTTGCGCTCGATGAATCGAAGCAACTGAAATTGCGTGTCTACACCATGGTCAGTGCCCAAGACGAAGCATTAACAGATTATTGGTTAGCACGACCGCCAGTGATCGCCGGCGACAACTCACGCTTAACGATTCGCTCGTTTAAAGCGGTGATGGACGGCGCATTGGGGTCGCGGACAGCGTGGTTACACCAACCCTACACCGACGATCCAGGCACCTCTGGCGTTCAAACCTTCGATGAAAATCGTCTCCTTGATATCATGAATCGATCGAACACTCATGGCTGGCAAATTAATACCCATGCTATTGGTGATAAGGCTAATACGGTCGTGCTCGACGCCATTGATAACGCGTCACTTACCGAGCGCGATCACCGCTCTCGGATAGAGCACTCACAACACCTCCTTCCATCCGATGTGATGCGCTTCGCGGATTTGGGTGTCATTGCGTCGATCCAAACCATCCATATGAGTTCCGACAGGCCATGGGCCATAGACCGGTTGGGTCAAGAACGGATCGAATCGGGTGCTTATGTCTGGCGAGACCTGCTCTCTGCAGGCGTGCACATCGCAAACGGCACAGATGTGCCCGTTGAGCCCATCAACCCGCTCGCCAATTTTTACGCGGCTGTAGCAAGGAAAACGCTAAAGGGAACACCCGATGATGGTTTCGAGGTACATCAACGGATGACACGAGAGGAAGCATTGAAGTCAATGACGATTTGGAACGCATTTGCGGCTTTTGAGGAAAAAGACACAGGCTCGATCCAAGTTGGAAAACACGCAGATCTCACAATTCTTGACAGCGATATCATGACCATTACCGAGTCGGACATTCTGTCAACCGAGGTAGCAATGACTATTGTAGCTGGCGACGTCGTTTACAAAGCGCCTTAACTGCATAGTGAAGTTAAAAAAAAACCCGCCAGATGGCGGGTTTTCTTTAGCGTTTATAACGTCGTTAGAAGTTGTAACGACCCTGAACATACCAGCTTCCACCGTTGAAGCCGAGAGGGCTGTCTTCGGGGTAGAGCTGACCGACACCACCAGGATTAGGGGTCTTATCGGGATACTCGTCAAACAAGTTGTCAGCACCCACAACCACCTCGAGGTTTTCGTTCACCTGGTAGGCGAGCTGAACGTCGACTAGCGTAGTTGCACCAACGTCATACCCATTGCTTGTTGAAGTCCATGGACCATAGTAGTTCGCACGAACCAATGTGCGAATATCGCCCATGGTATGGGACCAAGCGATATTACCCTTGATGTTGTTCAGCTGATCTTCCAGCGCCTCGACACGGCCATCTGAAATTGGGTTGATTGACCCTCGATCAGTTACATCCGTCTCATTGTAGTTGAACGCAAATGTCACAGTAGACATGCCGCCCATTGCATCGAAATCGACGCTACCTACAAGGTCGAGACCTTCTGTAGTTGTGCTAAAGCCGTTAGTGAAGAAGCGGAACTGCTTAAGGTCTTCCAATCCAACGAATGCCTGACGATCGATCGTTCCTGCATTACCAAGAGCAGTCAAAGCAGAGCTAACGTCTGCGTAATCTGCACCGCCACCCGCGAAGTTAAGCGCGCTCAGGAAGTCGATGTTTGCACCCAGTGCAATTCGGTCATCTACCTTGATGTTGTAGTAGTCAAGGGTGAATGACCAAGCATCCATATCGACAGCCACACCAAACGAGTAGTTGTCGGCATCCTCAGTTCCCAGCTGCGGACGGCCATTGCCCTGGCTTTCGACGAAGTCCGCAGCCAACTGACCTGCTGCCGAAAATAGAGGCAGCGTGCCTTGGTCTGTCAACTGACCACCAACGATCTGTGTTGTTACGTTAGTGATGCTTGCCTGACCAGATGTTGGAGCGTGGAAGCCTGTTGAACGCGCTGCGCGGATACGGAGGGTATCGTTCACTCGATAAATACCAGCCAACTTGTAGTTAGTCGTATCACCGAAGATATTGTAATCCTCGTAACGCATTGCGGCCTGCATGGTGAGCGCCTCTGTCACATCAGCTTCGAAGTCAACGTAGAACGCTGTACTGTCCTGCGATGCAGATGTGTCGTTAGGGAAGCCACCAAAGCCGTTCGAGCTTGATGAGAAGCCCTGCGATGCCAGTGGACCCAAAGCGTAAGAAGCCTCATCGCCTGCAAACAGATCAAACTCTTCCTCACGATACTCAGCACCGAACGCGATGTTCAGGTCTGATGCGAGACCAGCATCGACGGTCTTAACAAAGTTAAGGTTGTAGATCGTCTCAGTTTGCTCCTGTCCACCAGGTACGAAGTCACGTGGTGTGTTTGGACCAAGCGATGCATTCACTGTGTTTCGGATGAAGTAGTCAGTACGGTTAGAGCCCATTACTGCACTCAAGTCATAAGAAAGACCGCCCATGACATCGAGGTCACCACGAATACCAACGGCGAATGATGAGTCCTCATTGTCACCACCGAAGCGTGGAACGAAGCCGGTAGGGATGGTTTCGATGAACGAGAAGCAGTTTGGATCTGCAGTAACCGCCGCAAGAATGCCCGCGTCTGGCGTCACACCACCCGCGCCACCAAGTGGAATACCCGCAACGCAGTTACCGCTCATGTCGCCCGTCATATCACCAACCAACACTGAGGGAACGCCGTTCGGATCAGCCATACCCATTGCATCGACCAGTGGTCCTCTGTAAACACCACCACGCTGACCTGTTGAACCACCTGTAAGGTTGTTTGCGCTTCCAACAACGTTTCGGTAGTAGAAACCACCTGCAACTGTGCGCTCTGCGAAGTTACCAAATGCATACAACTCAGTTGAGTCGTTGAGCTCAACCGCTGCGTTGAAGAACAACTTCACGTCGTCATCAACATCGGGCTGACCCCAGTATTGAGGCACTTCATTTGTGTATGAGTTGATGGTCTGGAAATCAGATACCAGGTCGTAACCATTTGCAATCTGGTAAGCAACGTCGTTTCGAACAGATGATCGAATAGTTCCTTCCACATCGCGAACTTCTCCCGAGATGTTCAGGAAGCCGTTATCGCCCAGTGGCAGGCCCCAGTTAGCCGCAACCATGTAGTTTGTTCCGTCGCCTTCGAATGTCTCGCCGTAGCGGGTGACAATCTCAAAGCCTTCTGCGTCATCACGGAGCATGAAGTTCATAACGCCTGCAATAGCGTCAGAACCGTACTGAGACGATGCACCGTCTCGCAGAACTTCGACTTGCTTGATGGCGAGCGATGGAATAGCTGCGAGGTCAACGCCTTGCGCACCATCGGCGATACCACCGCCCAGGAACGAAATAACCGATCCACGATGACGACGCTTACCGTTAATCAGAACTAAGGTGTTGTCAGGAGACAGACCACGAAGGTTCGCAGGTCGAATAATTGTCGCCGCATCAGAAATAGGCTGTGCGTTTACGTCGTATGAAGGGACCGCTGTGCGAAGCATGTCCTGAACGTCGGTTGATGCAGTAGCGCGGAAATCTGAACCTGAAATAACATCAACAGGAACGGGGGAATCGGCTGCTGAGCGGTCAGCAACTCGCGTACCTGTAATGATTACTTCTTCCAGTTCGCCGTCTTGCGCTGAAGCCTGCAGGGGAAGCCCCATGGCAACAGGCACGGCTAAAGCCAGCACAGCTAGCTTCTTGCGTGGGAAAAATCTATTCACAATCACTCTCCTTTAGAGCTACATGATTTTGTTTTGGTGACACCTTTGTGTAAAAAAAGATGTTCAATTAATGCGTCAAAAATAAATGACACATTTCGCTACGATAGCGTTTTGTTTACGCTAAATAAAGCGCGCGTGGATCATACACACAATTGTGTCAGGCGCCAGCGATTCATAGCGACTTTTCTGGACAAAATAAAATTGAGTTGGGCAGAGAAAATTGGCAAGTGCCAAACTTTTCTGTGCCCTTAGAGTTGTACTTTGGACGACAGCAAACGAGGCTACATTGTCTCTTTTTCTCTCCAGTAGGCTTCTACGGTTTGTACACCAAAGCCAGCGATGGCCTCGAAGAAGGTATCTGGGTCTGCGTGGCGCATCTGAGCAAGCCCCATCTCCATTTCTTTAGCGTAAATATACTCAGGCTTATCCGCGTTGACGGCCTCCCAAATGCACTTCGCACAATCCATTGGATCGTCACCCGCATCAATGACTGCATCCGAGATGCCTCGCTTCGACCCATTACCGGTCAACGCATTGCGCGCAACGTCCGTCGCCACCGATCCAGGCAAGATATTGGTCACCTTGATGTTGTGAACTTGATCAACTTCCGCGCGAAGCGCATCCATGTAGCCGATCAATCCGAACTTCGCGGCTGAATAGGCTGTTCTCAGCGGCGGACCGATTCGCCCCGCAACTGAACTGATGGCGACGATGTGAGCACCGCCCGCCTCCGCCATGCGCTTAAGCTGAAGCTGTGTCAGCCAGATAGGCGCAATCAGATCGATATTGATCAGCTCAGTGTAGACCTCAGGCTTTGCGTCGATGGCCAGACACCGCTGACTAATGCCCGCGTTGTTTACCAGAATATCGATGCTGCCCTGCCAGGCCCATGCCTCGTCCACCTTGCTCGCAAGCACATCGTAATCGGTCACCTCAAACGGAAGGACCAAACAATCGACAGGTAGCTCGCTGGCAAGCGACTCAAGCGCATCGACGCGACGACCCGACAAAATCAGCTTTGTATCTTGTTGTGCTGCAGTTTGAGCCAAGGCCTTGCCAATACCTGACGAGGCACCGGTAATCCAAATTACTTTTCCACTGATAGCAGTCATTTACATACTCCGTTGAATTTGTCGAATGGCCTGACTTTACTGATTTTCTGCAGGTTGAACAGATCTCATTATAACGAGCGATCCAAGGGAACGCCTGAGGGGTATCCAAAACGTTGTAATAGTAAGGTTATTATTGCAGGCCGAATTAACACTTACTCAAGTTCAACCTGTGATCTCAAGGTCCTGTCTCGGACCAATATCAAGGAGATAATAATGTCAGACCAGAGACCCCTTGAAGGGCTTCGTGTTGTGGAATTAGGTCAGTTACTCGCTGGCCCCTTTACCGGAACAATCCTGGGCTACTTTGGTGCTGAAGTGATCAAGGTAGAGCCGCCGACGGGCGATCCGGTGAGACAGTGGCGAGAAGTCAGAGACGGAACCTCGCTTTGGTATCACTCGCTTGGCAGAAACAAAAAAAGCGTCACCCTCGATCTAAAAAGCGAGCGCGGCCGAGAAGTGGCCTTTGATCTGCTCTGCCATGCCGACGTTGTGATAGAGAATTTCCGCCCGGGAGCAATGGAGAGCTGGGGATTAGGCCCGGATACAGTAAAGGAAAAAAACCCCGGCATCATTTATGCACGAATTTCCGGTTATGGCCAAACAGGACCCTTTTCGCACAAGCCAGGCTATGCCTCTGTCACCGAGGGTTACGGTGGCTTCCGGTATATCAACGGGGAGCCCGGTGCACCTCCTGTCAGGCCTAATATTTCGCTTGGAGATACCGTAGCGGCGATCCATGCTGCGCTGGGCGTGGCGCTGGCAATAATCCAACGAACCAAATCGGGCGAAGGACAAGTGATTGATGTAGCGCTGTATGAGTCTGTCTTCAACCTGCTTGAGGGCATTGTGCCCGAATTTGACGGTGCCGGCGTCGTACGCGAACCATCGGGCAGCACCATTACCGGAATTGTGCCCACCAACACCTATCTTTGTAGCGACGGAAAACACGTTGTTATTGGCGGGAATGGGGACAGTATCTTTAAGCGACTCATGGCAGAAGCCGGGCGCCAGGATATGGCTGACGATCCTGAGCTGGCGCAGAACCCTGGGCGCGTCATACACCAGGCAAAGATCGATCAGGCCATTTCAGACTGGTGCGCAAAACACACGTCAGAGAAAATCATCGCAACGCTGGAAGAGGCGAGAGTACCTGTCGGTCCCATATACAGCGTGGAAGACATGATGGACGATCCTCACTACAACGCTCGTGGCATGTTTGAAACGGTGGAGATTAACGGTGAGCCCCTAAAAATCCCCGCCATTATGCCCAAGCTCTCAAGCACGCCGGGCAAGACAGTCTGGCCAGGGGCCGCTATAGGCGAACATAACCAGGAGATCCTTGGTGGTCTTCTAGGGTTATCCGATGAAGAGATCGCGGGCTTGTAGTCAAATCAAAAACGAAAAAGGGGGCTTATAAGCCCCCTTTTTTGTTGCCGACTCTTTTTAGAACCGGTATGTAAAGTCCACACCGTAGGCATCTCGTGCCGACGGATGGTTGAAGCTTCCACCGAACTCAGGCGCCGGAATCACTTCCTGCAGATATTGCTCATTGGTCAGGTTCCGACCCCAGGCCGTGAGCGTCCAGTTTGCCGCCTCAAGGCTAATGCGCGCATCAACCGTTGAGTACGCGTCACGCGCTGACTTAGAAAAGTCTGAGTTGAATCCGGGGGCAAAGAAGGCATTCCAAATGGTTGGGGTCTGCTCGCCTTGCAGGGTGTGGAAGTGGGTCTCGCCGACGTATTGATAGTCAATACGCGCTACGAAATCCACGCCAGATCCAACAGAACTCACCCACTCAACACCCAGGTTACCGCTTGAATCGGGTGCCTGTGGTACGTCATTACCGACAGACAGCGGACGGTTTCTGTTCTCTTCGATCTCGGAATTGAGGAAGCCTGCACCACCGTAAACAGTTAGGTTTTCAGTCATCGCAAATGATGCATCGACCTCAAAACCGCTGATTGTGATTTCATCAATTGTGGTTACCGTTCTCAGAAGACCAAATGGACCTGCAAAGAACTCGAAGAATTGGTTATCTTCGACGTCCGTGCGGAAAGCAGCACCATTGATGCGAACGCGACGGTCCATGAACTCTGCTTTAAAGCCTATTTCGATCGACGTCGATACTTCTTTATCGTAGTCGTCAGTGATTTGCAGCTGCGCATCAACTGCCTCACCCGGACCACCGAATCCTGAGTTGAACCAGAAGTTCAGCGTATCGCTGGTACCCACGCTGTTGAATCCACCCGAGCGGAAACCAACCCCGTAAGAGGCGTACCAGTTCACTGCATCAGAAGCCGCCCAGCTAAGTGTCACTTTGGGCTGGAACTGATTGAAATCAGCGCTTCGGTTCGGAATCGAACCACCCGCCAGAGCGGGGTTGATAGGCAAAGGTGCAAACGTTGCAGGATCAACAAGGTTCACGTTGAGGCCTGAGTTAGTGACATTCGGCACCTGATTATCAACAGTTCGCTCCTCGCGGTCATATCGGCCCGCAATAGCGAGCTCGACCGTATCGGAAAGATCCCACTCAACCTGACCGTAAAAGGCGGTTACTGTGGTATCGAACTGATCCCAGAACAAAAGATCTGTTGGGTTAGGACCTGACGCTGGCACATAAGGCTGGCGCAAGAAGCCGCTGCCCGTATCGGCGCCGTAGGCCACGACGACCTCACGATCGATCTCTGCCCAGTAAGCACCGGCAATCCACCGAGGACCCGTTTCATTATTTGAGACCAGGCGAACGTCAATGCTCATATCTTCCTGGTTACGCTCTTGGTACTGATAACCGTCACAAGAGGTGGGGGTATAAGGCCCGTAAACGCCAGCAAAATCATTCGCAGGATCACCCGAGGGTAGGACCACGAACGGCGCGGCAACTGGACCAAATAAATCGGGACGCGTGAAGCTATTTAACGTTGTGCGATCTTCCTGACATTGGGGCGTTAACTCGTAGCCATAAAAGGTCGCAGACGTACCGTCAGATAGGAGGTATTCCTCGAGGTCGGTGTAAGCAAAGCTTGCGACCAAGTCCATACCGTCCATCGCGTAATCGGCTTTGACCGAGAAATCCGTCGTAGTCTGCTCGTTCTCACCGGGTACATTAAACGTGAAATTAAAATCGAGGTCATTGGGGTCGGCAAAAAACGCGGGGCTGCCAAACGCTGCTTCGAACGCTGGAATAGCAAACACTGCATTGAAGTTGATCGCACCACCACTCACATCGGTATAACCCGCCCGGAAATCCAGCTCCAGATCGTCGCTGACGTTCCATACCAGACGGCCACGCGCACTCGTGTCTTCAAGGTAATCAACCGTTTCGTTGCCGCCGTCGAAGCTGTTGGTGTAGAAGCCATCGGTCTCACGGGTGCTAACAGCAATTCGACCTGCGGCGCTATCGCCGACTGGGCCGCTCAACACTGCACGAGCTTTAAAACTGTTGTTATTACCCACACCTACGGCCACCTCGGCTTCAGCTTCATCGCCAGGCTTTTTGGTGGTAACCAAGATAGCGCCAGAGACAGCATTTCGGCCATAAAGCGCGCCCTGTGGGCCTTTCAAGACTTCAATCTGCTCAACGTCGAACATTTCCTCGTTGAAGCTGTTTGGGTTGGTGCTTAAAACACCATCAACAACGTAGGCAAAAGTGGACTCCGCGTCTCGTGTAGAGACGATACCGCGAATACTGACCTGGGTGTCACCCACGTTCGCCGTATCCACTAGGGTCACGTTGGGAATCAAACTGATGTAGTCACCAGCACGCTCTACGCCTGCTCGCTCCATCGTTTCGGCATCAATTGCACTAATGGCAATCGGCACTTCCTGAAGGTTCTCACTTCTTTTTCGCGCGGTAACAACCACCTCTTCGATCGCGAAACTGGACTCTTGTGCCAATGCGGTAGGTGCACTGACAGCCGTAATCGCCGTTGTGACTGCCAAAAAAAGCGATGATTTTTTACTCAACATACGTTGACTCCTTTGCTCGTTGTTCGCCTCTTCACGAACGCATGTAAGGGTTGCACCGCGGACCCCCCGCAGTGCCTCCCGTTATTAACTTTAGTTATATACGGTGAAAACTAGAAAGTGGGTGCAACCGGCGCTCGCATGTGCGTCTCTGCCTCACATCGACTTCGCAATTCCTCGACCGTGCCTCCTCGGTTGAAGAGCGGTATATCCGTTCTTGAACCTTGGAGTTGTGCTCGTAGCTCAGCGGTTGCATCACTATCGACCGTTCCATCCGACGCAATCACAACACCGTAGCGACGTGCCCCTTCGGCGGTAACCAGACCACGGTCGACATCGGTTTTAACCAGCTCGGGATCGCGTGCATAGGGGTCACCCCATCCTCCGCCACCCCAGGTATTAAAGTAGAGGACATCTCCCTCCTTGACCTTAATCCCTTCAACCTTGGCCGGAAGCCACTCTTCACTGCCGTCCGTTCGCACAAGTCGTTTTGTCGATCGACGGCCTGTCTCACCACCGAGCACACCCCAGGGGTAGGTCAACCAGCGCTCATCATGGACGCCGATTTGTCCATCCGCCAAGAAGCGATAGGCAACCGAAAGCCCGTTGCCTCCGCGATGGAGGCCTGCGCCTCCGGAGTCGGGTATGGTTTCGTAACGCTCAATGCGTAATGGAAAGTAAGACTCAATAAACTCGTTTGGCACATTGGTGAAGCCTGGCCACAAGCTGTGTCCATCAGGTCCGTCACCCACAGGCCGACCAGGAACGCCGCCAAAGCCGATCTGAAACAGCTGGAACCACTCGCCCTTCTTGTCGTATCCGCTGTAGAAGAGGTGCGGTGAATCAGAGAAACCTGCAGCATTGAGCATCATCTCAGGTGCACCCATACCCAGCAGAGCACCCAAAATATCGAAGATACGGCCTAGTGCATGGGTGCGTCCCGATAGGGCTGCAGGATACTTGGGCTTAAGCAGCGTGCCCTCGGGGATTCGAACATCGACCAAGTCATAAAACCCATCATTGAAAACAATTTGTGGGTCGACCACGTTGATAGTGAAAGAGCCGAAGAACATCTTGAACATGTCCTCGTTCAAGAAGAAGTTCACCGAGCTCTGTGCCTGAGGGTCTGTGCCGGCAAAATCAAAGATTGCCTTTTCGCCCTCTCGCCAGAGCGTGCACTTGATCTTGTACGGCCCCATACCCATACCATCATCGCAAATGTAGTCCTCAAACTCGCGAGGCTCCTCGGGAATGAACATCCCAATGATGTGCTTCATGGCATCGTGGTTACGCTGAAGCATCGTGTCCATGGTTGAATATAAAACATCATCACCAAAGCGCTCGGCCAATTCCGCAACGCGCTTTGCTGCCGTGTTACAGGCGGCAACCAAGGCATTCAAATCGAATCGGTTCCACTGCGGCGTGCGCACGTTGTGCAGAATCAGCTCCAAAAGATCTTCTTGCAGTACGCCCTTCTTATAGAGCTTGGTGGGCGGAATACGGATGCCTTCCTGGAAGATCGTTGTCGCTTCGATTGGAATCGAGCCGGGCACCATCCCACCGTTGTCAGACATGTGACCAAACATGGCGGACCAGGCAATATGGCGGCCGTCTCTGAAAATCGGGACTAAGACTACCCAATCAGGCAAGTGAGATACCGCCGCATTACAGAGGTAGGGGTCGTTGGTGAGAATAATGTCACCCTCCTCGATCTCCGCATCATAAGCACTCAAAAAGGGGCCGATGAAGGAACCGAACTGACCCACCACCATCTTTCCTTCGACATTGGCAATCATCGGAAAGCAATCGCCCTGCTCGCGGATACCCGGTGACATGGCGGTTCGGAATAGAACCGCGTCCATCTCCTCTCGCGCATTACGTAGCGCGTTTTCAATCAAATCGACCGTTACACCATCAACCTCGACGGACTGAAGTGCTTGGTTATTGGTCTGAATAATCGTTGCAGTCATGATAAGTCTCCCCGATTACGCAGGTTGGATGAGCAAGTTGCCCACCGTGTCTACAGTTGCTGAATATCCCGGCAAAACGACCGTCGTTGAGTCCATCTCGGAAACAATCGCTGGGCCCGCCACTACGTCCTCTGCTCCAAGGCGACCACGATCGTAGATGCCAGCATCGTGCCAATCGCCCTCGTAGAAGAATTGACTCTGATGAATCAGCGCACCGCTGATATCACCCGACCCTTTGGGAATCGATATATCGGCCTTCAATGTGACGGAGGCGCCTACAACGGACCGAATCATTAAGATTTCGTGCCCGTCACCGAGCTTGAAGGTGAACAACTGCTCATGTTCTGCATCAAACTGATCGGTCAGCACGGCAACGCCTTTTTCACGGAGTTCCGCCTCGGTAAATTCAACCGTAATCTGGAACGCCTGCCCCGCGTATCGGAGATCTGCTTGATAAGTGACCTCTAAACGGTCCTCCGCAATGCCATCCTCGATGAGTGATTCACTGGCGCGCGCCTTGAGGCTGAGAAGGTCATCGGCGAGCTTTTCGGTTGTCAGGTCCGATGCCATCGTAATGTAGGTTCGCGCGGCCTCATCTTGGACTCTGGTGGTCGCATCACCATAAGCACAGAGCACGCCTGGCCCCGGCGGCACGATCACAGGCCAAGCCTCGGTCAGGATACCGAGTGCGTTAGCGTGTAATGGCCCTGCACCACCAAACCCGACTAATGCGAAGTCTCGCGGATCATACCCCTGCTCGACCGACACAAGTCGCAGCGCACCAAACATCGATTCGTTGACGATCTTAATAATCCCTTCAGCGGCAGCCATTAAATCAACGCCCATGGCGTCAGCAACACTCTGAACCGCTGCAACCGACGCATCGCGGTTGATCTGCATATCACCGCCAAGCTGCACATCTGATGGGAGATAACCAAGGACCACGTTTGCGTCACATACGGTGGGCGCCTCACCTCCCTTCATGTAGCAAGCAGGACCAGGTACCGCACCCGCCGACTCGGGTCCTACCCGTAAGGCTTTAGTCAACTCCGGAACAAAAGCGATGGAACCGCCACCTGCTCCCACGGTGCGGACATCAACCGATGGCGCGCGAACCCGCACATCTCCAACGAACGTCTCGCGACGAACGCGAGCGCGACCGTTTTGAATCAGCGCGACGTCGGTTGAGGTACCTCCCATATCGAAGGTTAAAATATTGCTGAACCCTGCCTTAGTGCAGAAAAACAGCGCACCTGTCACGCCCCCGGCGGGCCCCGACATCAAAAGATTAACCGGCGACTCAGCCGCGGCTCGACTCGATGCCAGTCCGCCGTCAGAGCGAAGAATGGAAAGCTGTGTGTCATCACCCAAGCGCTCATTCAAGGCGCCTTGCAGATTGTTCACGTACCGCGCCACCTCAGGGCGAACGTAACTGTTAACGACGGTCGTTTCAGTGCGTTCGTACTCCTGCATTTCTGGGACGACTTCGCTCGAAATCGAGATAGGTATATTGGGGAAAAATTCTTGTGCAATATCACGGGCGCGGCGTTCATGCTCGCCATTGATATAGGCGTTGATAAAACAAATAGTCAGCGCCTCAATGTCGTCAGACATCCCGGTTTTTAGCGACTCCCGCAGTGCAGCCTCATCGAGAGCGGCAACAACCGATCCATCGGCCGCAATTCGCTCCGCGGCACCGATGGTGAGCTCGAGTGGCGCAAGCAAGGGTTTCTTTACGAAGGTAACCCAACCGCCCAGACCACCGGGGCAAAATGAGCGAGCCACTTGCAAGGTATCTTCAAAACCGGATGTGGTGATCAGCCCCACCTTAGCGCCGCGGCCTGTCAGCACCGCATTGGTTGCCACAGTTGTACCGTGCATCACTAGTTTGATATCGGACGGGTTAATGCCCGAAGAGTCACAAATCTTAGCGACTCCGTTAAGAACTCCAATGGATGAGTCCTCGGGCGTAGACGGCACCTTCGCGGTTTTGGTCTCACCCGTATCCTCGTTTAGTAATAGGAAGTCGGTAAACGTTCCCCCAACATCGACGCCAAGACGATATGTCATGTGTTACGCCCTCTTTTTTCCTGTCTAGTTCGCAAATTTATGCCAGTTATTAGTCAACCAATAATGTGCACGCCCACCCTGCTGTGAGCCCATCATTCGGGTTAGGCACGCCACGCTTTCCAGTAACGCCTCCATGTCGATACCCGTCGAAAACCCCGAACTCTCACACATCATGACAACGTCTTCCGTTGCCACATTACCTTTTGCGCCAGGCGCAAAAGGACAACCACCCAAGCCACCTGCCGAGCTATCAAACTGCCTAACACCCGCTTCAAGTGCAGCAAACACATTGGCAAGACCCATGGCACGCGTGTCATGAAAGTGGCAACCCAGCCGATCCGCTCCAAACTGTGTAACCAGCTCGGTCATCATCGCGTTAACGTCTCGAGGATTTGCCGCACCAATTGTGTCGGCGATAACCAAGCGCGCCGGGTTGTTACGCATTAATTCACCGGCCTGCTCGAGGACCACTTGCGGGCTAACTTTGCCTTCGTAAGGACACTCGAACGCCACCGCCAAATAAGCATGAATGTCCACACCCTCATCCCGCGCTCTGGCTAAGATATCGCCAGCCATGGCAAATGTGTCGTCGAGGCTTTTTCGAATGTTGTTCTGATTCATCTGTTCAGTGGCCGATAGCACGATCGCAATTTGATCGATCCCCTCACGACGGGCCAACTCATAGCCCTTCATGTTCGGCACAAGGGCACTGAACTTCGCATTTCCTTTGGGGAGGTCTCGCGCCAGCTCGTCAGTCCCAGCCATTTGAGGAACTGCCTTGGGCGACACAAAAGAGCCTATTTCCAACTCGGGCACATTAGACCGCGCGAGCGCTTCAATGAGCTCCCTTCGTTGATCTAAGGTGATTTCCACCGACTGAGCTTGCAAGCCGTCTCGCGCAGCAACCTCTTTTATTATTACTTTATCGACCATACGGGTTCTAAGCGTGTCTCCGGACGAGCGCCACTGACACGCATTTTTATCGTTAACGCCACTACCTAATAGGATATTGAGCCCCAAATCAATCACTTTTTGGCGCAGTGAGCGTCAAACACTGGGGCTTGGCATAGACAAGAAATCCGATGCTTAGGCGAATTTTTGCCAGTGAGGGGAATTAGCGAGCGAAGCGCTACCCAAGCTTTATAGGGCTACCATATTTTACCACCGACCCAGCTTCCTGCGGCCCCGAGGAACTGGTGATACTCAATCTGATCGTAAATACCTGCCGTGTAATAAGGGTCGTTCTCCAGAAGTTCACGAGCCTCAGCCTCATCGTCAGTATGATAAATAAAACAGCTACCTGTGATGCGTCCACCCGATCGATCTCTCATCGGACCTGCGACTGCTATACGTTCTAGGATGGTTTCAATATAGGCAAAATGCGCTGCCAAAAACTCTTTACGCAACTCATCTGCGCCCGAGCGATCCTGACAGTAAACGATAACCGGCATAAACGATGCCTCCCTCTACATAGGCTGTTGCCTAACTTGGCCTTTACCGATCGAGTAGCTCTTTAAACTGACGCCCGACTTATCATGGCGAATCGATCTTCTTCTCACTTACCCCTAGCGCTCAATCAACCTCAAAAAATTCCAGTAAAGAGCCATTAGGCGCTTTGACCCCAATGATTCGGACTTCCCCGTAAGGCTTTAGATCTAGCAACGCAGGCCCACCAGATAGCGGGATATCATGCTGCTTCAGATGACGGATAAAAGCGTCCATTCCTTTTACCGGAAAGCGCAATGCCAGCATCCCCAAATTGGGTGGCACGGCTTGCTCACTAAAGTCACGTCCCTCGACACCTCGGAACGCCAGCAATTCGACTGAGCCCTCGTTGATACCCTGCGGATGGCCAATCCAGACATCTCGTACAATTTCTCTGGCTAGATTTTTGGGCAGGCCCAGAACGTTGCTGCCGTCACCGGAGCTGGCCCCCGAGTGACTCAGGTACTCTTTAAAACCCAGAACATCCCTGTAAAAACTGAGTGATGTCTCTAGGTCATCAACCACCTGAGTTGCATTGAAGGCTCGGCTAAAATCCTTGAGGTGTGGCCAGCCTTCGAGCGTTGGTTTGTGTCGCTCGATCAGTGCAAAGGTCAAACCATCCGGCCCGCGCGTAATCCATTCGGTGACTTCGAACGGCCCAAAGGTGAAGCGGACCGGGTCGCCAGCTGCCTGCCAACCGCGACGTTGCAGCTGGCTGAACTTTGTCTCCATATCGGTTACACGGATGTTGATGTCGAGAATGCCACCGGTATCCCAGAGCTGACTATTAGATCGGATCTGCGGATGGCTGCCTGCCACCTCGACCAAGCGGATCATGCCAGTCTCCGTACCTTTATTAGCAATGACGATCTCTTTGGCAGCGACATCGGGCACACCCCAAAACGCCATCTGATCAGAGGCATCAGCCATGGGCGTTCTCGACTCCCAGGCACCTACCTCTTGGAAAAAGGTCCGGTGGGCCTCAATCGAGGCGACTGTCACCACCACCTCGCGCCAACCCGATAGACTAAATCCGCCATCGTCATCCGCCGCCGTGGAGACCGCGACTGAAAACGTAAAACACAGCCCGAGTAGCAGCCGGATCATGGCTGCGCCTCAAAGAGTTCGATCATAAATCCGTTGGGGGCGAGGATTGTTGCCACTCTCGCCTTGCCAAAGGCAGGCATGTCGACAGAAACAGGAGCCCCTTCAATCTCGATTCCTTTATCAGTCGCGCGCCGGAGCACTTCGTCAAGGTCGGTCACTGGAAAGGTCCACATCCCGATCCCGCGATTAGGCAACCGCGGGGCGACGCCATTGGACAAGGAAGCGACGTTTTCGTAGTCGACAAAAAGCAAGTGCCCCGAGGTCGCGCCCATGGCATAAACGATCGAAAATCTAAAGATTGTGCCGTCGGGTACATTCAATGCTCCCTCGGTGCCCGCGCTCTTCCAGGTGCGATCCGAGCGCAACTCCATACCCAACACCTCGGTCAAGAAAGCCAGCATGGCGTCGGAGTCATCGACTACCTGGGCGGAATAAGCGGGGCCACCTAAGCCGGTAGCAGCATCCACCGGCCCCAACTGCGCCATGCCATCACCGCGGTAAATACCAACAGCATGCACAAAGTCGGGGCCATTGAAGATCGTTTCATGAATGGGATACACGGTCCCATCCCGCCGCGGGACCGTGTATTTCTCAATAACATTGAGGCTTCCGAACCCCAGTCGTCGCATCTTGGCATCAAGCGCTTCTTGGTCTTCATTAGGAAATCCCATGGAAAACGGGCCACGCTGGAGCGCACTCCAACTCGAATGAATCGCAGGCGTCGGTGTATCAAGTACGAGCAAACGTATCGACGCGGCGCCCGGAGCATTTGGACGACGCAGCAAATAAAGATCCCAGCCAATATCGTCAGGCACGCCCCAGAGGGTTCGCTGCCGCGTACGGGTCCGGGCATCAACCGAGACAGGGCCGGTCACAGATAGTCCCAGGCCATCCATGTAGAACAGAAGGCTCTCGGCCAAAGAAGCCGTAGCGACCGTAACCGTATGCAAGGGCCCGGTCAGGGCATCGGCGGTTGAGGTCTGCGGCGCCAACATGTCATTGCTGGTGTCTGCATGCACCGGGGACAGCAAATTGATGACCAACAAGGGCAGAAGCCAGCTACCCATGCGGGGGAGCTTTAATCGCCTTGGCTTGAACTCGCATTGCTTTTGCTGGTTTTTAAGATTTATTGTCATAGCAAAGCACACCTTCGGAGGCTTGTTCATGACTAGAGTAGCCCTACTGTTGTCCCTTTTACTAGCGGTTTCACCTTCGGCGTATAGCGCTGAGCTCCCTGATACCGGTGTCAGCGGCGTCTATGAAGTGATAATTGGCGTTGATGCCGCAGGCCCATCCATCGACTACTTTGCCGAGTTCGGTTTCCGAGTGGTTGACGAAGCAAGCCTTTCGGCGGAGGAAGCACAGTCGCTGTACGCTGTTGACTCGCGCGCTACGGTGTACCGCCTTCAAAACGGCAGTATCGATGCCCACGGCCTGCTGAGAATCATCGAATGGGAATCACCATTGGGACCTGGCGTGGGCTTCGCGCCACCTGAGACCGTGGGGGTCAGGATGGCCGTCATGCGGACCGAGGATATTGTGCGTCTCGCCGATGTATTTGGCGATCTTCGTGAACAGGCGGGCGAACCATGGCTGTTAGCGGGTCCAGTCTATGACGACCTCTATGACGCAACAGCAGGCAACCCAACCATCAGTAACCGGCGTGTTGGCGTCCGAGAGATGGGCGTTTATGGGCAGGACTTCAACCACGTCTTTTTTCAGCGGTATGGCTACACCATACCTGGCTACGGCACGATCGGTGATCACAGCCCGTTGCGCACCAGCGAATTTACCCATCATGACTTCTTCGTTAGCGGCGACCTCGATGAAGTCACCGCCTACTACAGCGATGTCTTAGGCTTCAAGTCAGAGGGTGAGACCGTCATCGACGGTGAGTGGCAGCCCGGCCCAAAAGCAGTATTTCAGATGGGTCCGGGACGATCACACTGGTATCGAGGCTTTGTGTCGCCCAATAATATCTGCGGCAAACTCAAGTTCTTCTCAGTTGATGGTTTACACGAAGTTGATGATCGCTCTCATCGACAGCGCCCTGGCGAGCTAGGAATTACCCTTCATTCGGTGTGGACCCCCAATCTTTCGATGGTCCACGAGCTAGCCCGAGAGCACGACATTGAGGTCACTGACGTAGCGCGCAATGAGTTTGGGGAAGAGAGCTTCGTATTGAGCGGTCCCGATGGCGCCACATGGCAGGTTATTGGGCGCGATGAAGCCGCAAAACCGGCAACACTGGAGTTTAAGCTGGTACCGGTAGCGAACTAGCGAATCGCGAACAAACCAGCAAGTGAGCAGTTAGCTTTGGTGGAGACAAGCGTAAGCAAAGTGATCCAGGTGCAAGAACAAGGGCCCAACCTCAGAGAGGACCCCGCCGTTTCGGCTATTCTTCACTGAGCGTACAGCTCGCCTGCATCCACCGAAGGTTCATCGCAATCCGCTCGGCATCGACATGACCCCAGGTGTATGACACGGCGCGCTCCTCACCCGGACGGTGTGCATAAAGCACCAGGGAATCTGCATTAGTACCGGTGGGCCATCGAACCCGGCGCATCTTGATTCCAGCTGTTTGAGGCTCTGCTTCCTCACTGGTAAGCCAGATCCTACCGCCCTGATCTAGGATCTTGAGCCCAGGCCTAAAAGTCGCCTTGCCATCGCGATGCGTCACCGACATCCAGCAGGTGAACTCTCTAGCCTTGTGGTTTCGGTAGGTGGCTTCTGGCCCCTGTACTTCCGACCATTCGCGCGCCGGTAATGCCAGATCGAACAGCGAGAACTCAGTCGGCGTCAGCAACAACTCACCCGCATTAACATTGCGATTCTGACTGCAATCACCTGTCACATCATCTGCTACAAAATGATTCAGTTGGCGTCGCCAATGAACCGTGCAAACGGGCTTATCAGAGAGGTTTTCTGCCTTGTGGAAGGCCATTTGAATCCTGTGACTCCCATAGTCGGGCGTCACCTTTAGGAACTGCACTCGCGCAGGCTTATCAGCTTCATCCAAAGTTTGGGTGAGTCGAAAAACGCCTTCATCCTCGGTCGCTTCGACCTGTAAGTGATTACGCCGATGCTGCATCGAATCGGCCAACTCGAGTCGTCGGTCGAAATAAAACTGCTCCTGATTGTCAAAATCACCCACCAACAGGTGGGTAAATAAGCGATACGACTTATCGAGGACATCATCGGTAGCACTGTGACTGAGCGGGGAGATTGCGAGGCAGAGCAGCAGAAAGCAGCGACCGATGGCTTTCAGCGGCATGAGACCCAGTATTAGCCCTTCGGGCCTAAGATTTTTGTTCGTCGATATCATTATTTTTCTCCACAGCGCGCATCGGCACCGATCAACGATGGGCAATACTGCACCACCCGCTTCATCAATTATTCTTATCAACCGTCGTAACACATTTTTCGCTTCGAACTCGTCAAAAGTCGTCCGTGACTCAACAGAGGCAGCACTTGTTACCGGACGATGCTTCGCAACATGCGCAACGGCGATCTATTGATTTCCCAAACCCATGCGTCGAATCGGCGGCTTATCAAGCGCTGAAATCGTCGCCTTTTCTTCGGTAAAGAATTCGGCTGCCTGCCTCGGTCCATCACGCCCAATACCGGACTCTTTGAACCCCCCGAAGGGCGCTCGAAGGTCGCGTGCCAAGGGCGTGTTAATCCAGAGTGTGCCTGCATCGATCGCACGCTGAAAACCTTGAGCTCTCGATAGGCTCTCGGTCCAGCAATACCCGACTAAGCCGAAACGGCTGTTATTGGCGATCTCGAGCGCCTCTTCCTCATCGTCAAACACCTGAATAGTCACGACGGGCCCAAACACCTCTTCCTGACAAATCGAGAGCGCATTGCTGTCAACGCGGAATACCGTCGGTTCAACGAAATAGCCCGTGGTGCCACTGACAGCTGAACCACCACAAAGTAACTCAGCACCCTCAGCCTTGGCCTTTTCGATGCAACTGAGCACCCGATCTCTGTGAGCGACAAAGGTCATTGGCCCTACCTCGGTCGAGGCATCCATTGGGTCCCCCACCTTGAGCGCCTGGGCTCTCGTGACAAATTGCTTGATGAATACTTCAGCCACAGCGCGTTGCACGAGGATCCTCGATCCAGCAATACAAATCTGACCGCTGTTACTAAAAATATTGACCAGTGACCCGTCGATGGCGCGGTCTAAATCCGCATCATCAAAAATGATGTTGGCCGATTTGCCCCCCAACTCGAAATGCACTGGCGTCAGATTATGAGCTGCCGCGGACATGACTTTTCTGGCAGTTACACCACCCCCGGTAAACGCAATTCGAGCGACATCGGCCGACGCCGCAAGCGCATTACCTGTGATCGCACCACGCCCATTAACAAGATTAACCACCCCGGGTGGGCAGCCCGCCTCCTCAATGAGCGAAACCAGCCGCAACATCGATAGCGGCGTGAATTCCGATGGCTTCAATACACAGGTATTTCCGAAAGCAATGGCCGAGGCAATCTGCATACTGGCCAGCGCCAGCGGCGCATTCCAGGGCGCAAATAACGCGGCGACCCCTGCAGGCTGACGGGTCACCACGGTTTGATACCCTGCCATTTGCTGGAAGGTCTCGCCCGCCATCATGCCTATATAGTCAGCAAAGAACTCAAAATTATCCGCTGCGCGCGGCACTTGCCGCGATGCCAAGTGCGACGATGGCAAACCAGCACATAAGCACTCCTCGAGCGCCAGCAGTTCGGTATTTTCGCGAATCAGGGCAGCGATAGCTCGGAAAATACGTTGCCGCTCAACGACCGGAAGTCCTGACCAAACACCCGACTGAAATGTCGTGCGCGCACAGGACACCGCCGCGGCAACAGCCTCGGCTCCATCTTCCTGCAATTCAAACAGGGTCTCTCCAGAACCGGGGTAGTAGATGGACAACTTGACCGAGAGATCAGACCCGGGAACCGACTCGCCACCGATATGACCAGTGAGGCGCTGAGGTAACACATAGCCCTGCTCTTTCAGTACATCGCCTAGTGTTGCCATGCGTTGCTCCTCAGTCGATCGTTTGCTCGATTTGGCGCGACCTAATCATGGACGAATCGAGAAGGTAATCTCGTTCTCGGATAGGGTCTGCGGTAATCGCCCGCAACTCAGACCAGATCTTGGCACGTTCAGCCTCGCGCGTCTCGCGATGCCGAGCGTAATTCTTGGCGGACAAACGCTGCACTTCGTCGCGAGCGATCGTGCGCCTGCGCCGATCGTAACGATCGAGCAATGAGGCATCAGCACCCCGCCAAACCGCAACCAAATGTTCGGCGAGACAGTAAGCATCGTGAATACCACTGTTCATTCCCATGCCACCGGCAGGACTGTTAAGGTGCGCCGAATCGCCCAGAAAGACCACTCGACCGACCCGAAAACGCTCAAGGCAGCGTTGGTGAAGGGTGTAATAGTTTTTGGCGGTAATTGGCGCTGCAGCCGCTGCAGCCGAAACCTGCGCCACGTGCGATCGCGCGACCTCATCGGTCAGTGCATCTTCGACCCGCTGATCTTGAGCAGGTGAATACGTGAATCGCCAACTATCGCGCAACTGCATCAAACTGTAATGGGTATTGGGCAACCAGACGTAATTAACTCCGAGCAGTCCAGGAATATCACTCGCAAAATCATGATCGATGACTAAAGTGATCGACGTCTTGCTAAAAACCTGCCCCTCAAAGGTTTGCCCTAGCGCCTTTCTGACACCACTTTTTGCACCGTCGGCGGCGAGTAGCCAATCACATCGGATAGACGCCTCGCGTCCCTGATCGATGACACTAACATCGACACCGGAGGCATCCTGATGACAGTCGACAAACTCGACATCGAATCGAATATCGCAGAGCGGATGTTCACTGAGTCGTTCCGCGAGTAACTCGGTGAGCTGGAACTGTTCACACTGAAGCCGAAACGGAAATTCGGTGACGTCGGCAAGACAGGTCATATCAAAAATTGCTGTCTCGCCGGTCGCGTGAATCAGATACTGCCAGCGCGACACCTCGGTACCGCGAGCTAATAACTCATGACTCAATCCGGAGGGTGCCAATAGATCCAGGGTTGCAGGGTGGAAGGTAGAGGCTCGCATATCATGCGGCACCTCGGGCTCGCGCTCGAGTAACGTGACAGGTATTCCTTGCTCTACCAACCACCACGCAAGTGTCATACCTGATGGGCCACCACCAACAATAGTGATTGTCTCGCCGGTCATCATCGATCCACTGCGGTCATCATTTGGGTTTGACGACGCTATTCTGCCTGAATGCTAGTATGCCCATAAGGACCCAACAAGAGATAGATAATGCCGCCACACTCAGGCTATGGACGACTTGGCACCTTGGGTATAGCGACGCCCCAAGCCAACCCAACCGCTGAACCTGAGTTTCGAGCGCTACTCCCCCGTGGCGTCAGCTGCGCCACCGTCAGGATGCATTCGAATATCGAAGCGCCCGATCAACGTCTGATGGCTTACTTCGAAGAACTAGGATCGACGCTCTCTCGATTTGACACACTGACCTTATCGGCGATCGGTGTTGCCTGCACTGGATCAAGTTATCTACTGGGCTACGAAAGGACGGCTCAACTTATTCAAGCCCTCAGTGACAAGATCAGAACCCCCATCATCACCGCAGCCGGGGCGATCGAGGAGGCGCTCCTAAACCTAGGGGCCAAACGCATTTCACTGGTAAGCCCCTACCCCGACTGGTTGGGTGAGGCGGCTAAAGACTACTGGTCGGGACGAGGTTTAGAGTTGGTGGATTGTTTCTCTTTAGCACAGACGCAGGCCGATACGCGCGCGATCTATGCACTCGATGGGGCAACGGCAGCCGAGTCGATCAACCAGCACTGGAAAGGTATAGAGGCCGATGCCTATCTGATTACGGGTACTGGTCTTCCCACGCTGCCTTTTATCGCTGACCTAACGAGGATAACGGCCAAACCTGTATTGACGTCAAATCTATGTCTCGCGTGGTGTTGCCTGAAAACGGCCAATATCGAGTTCGGTGAGCACCACCCAAGTAAGGAAATGCCCTTATTGGCAGGTTGGGAAGCGGCAGTAGCGCGGCTTTGATTGGGTAGCACAGCTTTGATTAGCGCCTGGCTTTAACTAGCGCACAGCTTTGAGCATTACCTCGGCTTTATTTTGCTTGTTCAGCTAACAACCAATTGGCTAGACGTTGAATCTCATTGATGGTCAGCTGATTGTTGTAAACCATTCGACTACCCGGCACCCGCTGATCGGAATCGAGAATCCAGCCCGTTAGCTCAGCCTGGTTCCAGCGAATCGTCGACGCTGAGAGAGCAGCCGAGTACTCATAGCCCTCCACCGAGCCCGCTTTGCGCTGATTGAGCTTACCTAACGGCGGACCAACGCGGTGGTCGACCTGAACGCCCGGATTATGACAAGCGGCACAGGCTAAACCGTACAGCGCCTCTCCACTCAACTCATCAGCAACCGATGATATCGGTCCCAAAGTTAAAACCGTTGCCGCGGTTATCAGTGCCTTCAACATGATTTGGCCTGTCATGACAGCATCCTCGCCACCTCGAGGGCAGCGCGCTCGCCCGACTCCATGGCACCTTCCATGCCTCGATAGCTGATCGCCGTGTGCTCACCGGCAAAATAGGCGCGCCCGAGAGGAGTCCGAAGGGCGGCATGTGCCTCTGCTGCCTGACCTGGACGCCACAGCGACCACACCCCACCGGCATAGGGGTCAGTAGACCAACGCACCACATCGCCCACGCTGACCGCTCCCTTGGCATCGGGCACTAAGGCGTAGAGCTGCTTCATTATTTCAGCCTGACAGTCCGCTTTTGGCATAGCGTCGAGCGCATCGCATTCATCACCATTAATCCAGACCGTCAGATTGTAACGTTCAGTACCCGGTATCGGTCTGACAAAAATGCGCCCTAGCTGACCATCGGTCCACCACGAACCACCCTGTCCGCGCTTTTCCCAGTAGGGCGCTTCGACCACCAAATGCGCCTGCAACACCTTGTGATACTCCACCGACTCCATCAGGCGACGCCGTTCAGCCGGCATTGCCCACTCGATCTTGCTCAAGGCGGGGAGCGGCGCCGTCATCACGAGCGCATCGGCTTCGATTGACTCACCATTGTCTAACACTAGCGATATACGATGCTGATCCTGACTGACCCGGCGTACTGGGGTGCTGAGGCGAAGCGGTCCTTTCAATGCAGCTGCCATGGCCTCGGGCAGGCGCTGGTTACCCAGTGCGGCCTCGGTGAACGACAGTTGCGAGCCAGTGAGACGGGCAAATTCAGCCCGGACGCGATACAACGACAACAGACTGGTATCGGCCATCCGGTTGCCATAACTATTATTCACACCGATCAAGCGGATTGCTTCCTCGGGAAAGCCTAGAGCGCGCATCCCATCGAACGCGCTCTGATCCACCGCGTTCAGCGCCGGATCTAACCAATTTCGGGTAGCCATCAACGGATTACTGGCTTGCAGGCGTCCCTGAAGTCGGCTGGGTAACAGCTCGCGCCAATCGGCTGGCAGCTGATTCGCTGAGGCATCTGGCCATTCACTGGCTTTGATGATCTGGCCACGAACATGGAAATCTGAGGGCAAACCTCGTGGCGGCTTACGAAGCGCCACACCCAGCTGCTGCGCGGTATGCAGTACACGTCCGTAACTGCCACCAAAAATATTGCCGCCACCCTCGGGATGACCGGCAACATGATCGAGGGTGTAGACACGGCCACCGACCCGATCGCGCGCTTCCAGTACCGTCACCTCGCAACCCAGATGCTCGAGGTGCAATGCCGCATTGAGTCCTGACAGACCTGCTCCGACGACCACCACCCGACCCGAGACCTTGCCTCGAGCGGGTGTCACCGCGAGGGATGACATTGCTGCTACTGACTGAATAAACCGCCTACGAGAAAATTGACGCACAACCAATCCTCCTCACAGTGCCTGCTCAAAATCATACTGGCATGACTAGGGTATGGAGACAATTGCCTAAGGTACCTAGGCTTACGCGGACATCTACTGCACGCAACAAACCATGGGCTCTGTGTATGTCTTCAGAGTCGACGCCAGCTCGCTCATAGGTCATGCTGTGCCGACTGAAGCCCAAAGTTAAATCAGCTAATAATAAGAGGGGCGGTATGAACAACAGTCAGGCGCTCCAGCTCAAGCGCTCGGTAATCATGGTCAGCGATTTAGAGAAAGCGCTGTCGATCTACCTTGATTTTCTGGGTTTTACCGAAAATTACCGCCAGATGAGTGAGACCGATACCTTCAGCCATCTTCTTTTTGGAATCCCCTCGGACATTGGCACTGATTTCATTACCTTGGACTTGGGAGAGCAGCAGCGCGTGTTAGCCCTGGTCGCGGTCAACGACCCCTCTCTGCTCTCTGAAAGCCCGCGCGCAGGGCTAGTGGTGCAAGTGGCATCGGTAGAAATCGCTATAGCGGAGGCACAGGGTCTGGGACTCAGGTGTCTACCCATCAAGCACGAGTTGAACCCTGAAAACGGCCCACCCCGGAGCGAGTCGGCTTTTTACGATTATGACGCCAATCCCATTGTTATTTTCGATTTGAAGGAAGCCTCCTTATGAACAAGCAATGGCGGCTCAAAAAACGACCGGTAGCAGGCCCCTCGGAAGATTGCTTCGAACTGGTGGAAGCGGATATACCAGAGCTAGAGCCCGGTAAGGCTCTGATCAAAACCTGGTACCTCGGTGTTGCGCCCGTGATGTTGCGGTATATGCAGAACGAGACAGACTTCGAGTCTGCGCTGGGGCTGGGCGATCTTATGCTTGGGCGCGGGGTGGGCCAGGTCGTCGCCAGCGATTGCCCGACATTACCCGTCGGCGCACTGGTGCAAGCTAGGATCGGCTGGCAGGAGTACGCGCTAATCGATGACCAGCAGGTGCCAGCGCCATTTATTCTCAGGCATGGTGACCTACCCGCATCGCATGGGCTCAGTAGCCTCGGACCAAGTGGTTTCACTGCGCTCATCGGCCTTCGCGAGATCGGGCAACTCAAACCAAACGACGCGATTCTCGTCTCGGGTGCGGCTGGCGGTGTCGGTAGTCAGGCCGCACAGGTCGCCAAAGCCCTCGGTGCGAAGCGCGTGGTTGGAATCGCCGGGGGGCCAACAAAATGCGCTGAGCTGATAAACAGCATGGGTTACGACGCGGCTATCGATTACCAATCAGAGGACGTGCCAGCATCGATTGATGCGCATTTCCCCGAGGGTATCGATCTCTTTTTCGACAATGTTGGTGGTGTCTTGCTCGACGACGTCCTCGCCCGCATTCGGCGACGCGCGCGCATCGTCATTTGTGGCTCGATATCTGAGTATCTCCTGCCACCCAGCGAACGCCATCGCTTCGCCAACTTGCAGAATCTCGGGCGTCAAGATGCGCGGATGGAAGCCTTTTTTATTTTTGATTATCTCGAGAATCATCGCGAGTACAGCGACTGTCTAGCGGACTTCATTCGTGAAGGTCTGTTGACCCCGGTTGAGCACCTATCTGAGGGCATCGAAACGTTGCCGGGAGCGCTTTGCGACCTGTATCGAGGCAACAACATCGGCGTCCGAATCGTTAGAGTGGCGTCGGAGGCGGACACTCATGTCTAAACCCATGGTCAGTGAGCGGGGATTTTGGATCGCGCTCCTTTGCATGGTCGTTGTGACTGTCAGTAATGGGTTAATCAACAGCGGTTTATCCGTTTATGACGAAGTGCTGTTAGAGCACTTCGACGTCTCTATTGGGCAGCTCAAACTCAGGGATTCGATCAGTTTTCTAGGCTCATCGCTGTTTGTTCTCATGGCCGGTGTTTGGGTTGATCGCCATGGCACAAAGCGGACGCTCATGGTCGGGCTGGTGCTCCTAGCGTTGGTCTACTCCGCCTATCCAATGGCTACTTCATTGACACAGGTCTACGGACTCCATGTGTTGTTCGCCGTCGTTCTCGCCTGTGCCGGTAACATGACCGCGATCGTCACCGCAGCACATGCCTTTCCGGATCGCAAAGGCCTCGCGATTGGCATGGCCGTCGCAGGTACTAGCGTGGGAGGGATCTTGATACCACCGCTAGCCACGCGGCTGATCGCAGACTATGGATGGCAGACCGCGATGCGGCTCGAGGCGGTGATTCCATTGATCGCCATGTTTGTTGTACTCAAGTTGCTACCGGCCAATCTCGGTTCAAGAACCAAAGACACCGTCACGGGAGGGGCAAGAGTTGGCTTCAGCGGGGTGCTTCTGAATACCGCATTTTATCGAATCACGCTCGCGGCGAGTCTCACTTACTACGCTACGCTGTCTCTGTTTTCACACCTTTTCCTCTATTTGAGATCACTCGATGTGGCTCCGCAGCAAGCGGCCTTTGGTCTGTCAGTGCTCGCCGCATCGGCGCTGGTGGGCAAGCTTATCGGGGGTTACATCAGTGACCGCCTGCCCTTCGATGGATACTTTAGGATTCAGATGAGTCTGATGCTAATCGGCGTTACGGGGATCGCCTTTGCTGGCGACTGGCTATGGATTGCCGTAGTGATTGCAGGATTTGGCTGGGGCGGATTGCACGCTCTTTACAACATTGTCCTCGTACGTCTATTTGGTCTGACGGTTGCGGGGCGGGTGAACTCCACCGTATCGGTCGCCGAGGCCATCGGCGGTTCGATTGGGATTGCAGTCACAGGGTGGCTGGCCGATGCCGCGGGTTACCCCACTGCGTTTGGCGTGGCGTCGGCACTCTGCGCCGTTGCCCTGCTGCTCGTCTTCACGACACCGACGCCCCAGCACGCACCGGACGAGTCAGCCACCTAAGCGCTAGGAAAGCGTACTCCGATACGCAACAGCCGCAGCCATGCACTCACTACTGCGTGGACTGCGAGAACTAGTGAGTCTCCTCACCGCCGCTGACGTTCAGAGCCTCGCCTGTAATGAATGACGCTTCATCGGACGCCAGAAACGCAACAGCTGAAGCGGTGTCCTCTGGCCTCCCTACTCGCCCCAGCGGTACACGCTCTGCGATCTGAGCGCGATAAGTCTCGGGGTCTAGACCGCGCAATGACGAGAAGTACTCGCTCTGCGCCTTACCCATGGTCGTGGTGACGTGATTAGGACAGACGGCATTGACCCTAATACCGCTCGGTGCCAGATCGATGGCGGAAGTCCGCGTCAAACCAATCATGCCGTGTTTGGATGCCACGTAAGGCGCCATTTGCCTGAAACCGGTTTTCGCTGCCTGACTCGCGATGTTGATGACACTGCTACCCTCGCCCATGACAGCTGCCGCCTCGCGGGTCATCAAGAAAGCGCCCGTCAAATTGACTGACAATACCCGATGCCATTCATCAGCGGTGAGATCAGGCAGAGGCTTGATAATGTCGCCTATCGCCGCATTGTTAATGACGATATCGAGTCGGCCATAGTAAGCCATGACTGTCTTGATGGCCTCAGCCACCGATGTTTCATCGCTGACATCGCAGGCGACATCGATCACATCGAAACCCTGCGCCTTAAGATCGGCTACCACCGATGCCGCGACATCACTCGAAGACTCGGCGGCCTTAAGCACCGAGTCGAGATCTGATACCACCAGTCGACAGCCTGCCTGCCCTAAGCGCTGCAAAATGCCGTGACCTAGACCGCCGGCGCGACCGGCGCCGGTGCAAAGTGCCACCTTCCCTTCCAAGCCTCTCACTCGATCGACTCCGTCACCATAAAGGTGGCGCCCTCGGCAAAGGTTCTGAACTGAGCAGCCACCGCCTGCGCGTCGGGGACACTGACAGCGCTTCGGAAGTCCGCCATGTTCTCAATGTGGATCAGCTCGACATAGGCATAGGGTGCGTCGGGCGACCCATTCATTAGCCCCTCGGTTCGCAATACCTCAAAGCCACTGCAACCGCTCAAACGACGGACATTTGGAATATCAGCGGTCCGGGCCCACTCTTCGTATTCGGCGGGGTCCACACCTTCCTGCAAATTAAACAACACAACCACGGTAGTCATAGTCACTCCTTATTATTGTCGTAATGACCCAAGTCGCTAAGGTGAATAAACACGCCAACCTTGCGTACCCGTAGGTCTTAAACATAACATCAAATAAAAAAATGGACGCAATCCAAGGCCTTATATGAATCGATCACACGATCACGGCATGGCGGTAACCCTCTCGCAGCACGACCGGTCGCGACGCGCCTTCGTCTCATCGCTGCGATCACACGTACTGCAACAAATGGCCGGCGAGCTACGCGAGCACTTCAACGAGACTGTCGTGCCCGAGCATGAGAAGTCGGGTGCACCGCTTGCGACGCCCGAGGCCATACACAAGGCCATGAAACCGGAATTCCCCTTTAAGGCCTACAGCAGCGTGCGGACCTCCGCTCAAGAGATGGTCTTCGACTTTGTCAGCGACGCCGTTGACCGAGAACTCGAGACGCTCAACGAGCGGGCGGCGCAACCCGCTCAATCCGGCTCGCTAACGCTCGATTCGATGATTGAATTGCCCAAAAACGTGACGGGTATTGACGTACATCTAGCGCCAGGTAGCTACCACGCTGAACACGCCAGTGAAGATGTATCGGCGGGGGCTGTCTACGACAACTCAATCGAGGTATTCGCTTTCGGTCAGTTCGGTCAGCAACTCAATGATATCGGTGCAACACTGTCGAACTACCTTCGACTGAAGTACCCAGAGTTTAAGCCTGCATCCATACTCGATTGCGGCTGCACGGTTGGGCACAACACACTGCCTTGGGCCGAGACCTTCCCCGAGGCGCAAGTGACCGCGATTGATGTTGCCGCACCTGTCTTGCGTTATGCGCATGCGCGCGCTGAGTCGATGGGATTACCGGTTCATTTCAAGCAAATGGATGCCAGAGCGATGGCCTTTGAAGACGAGCAATTCGATGTCGTCTTTTCATCGATGTTCATGCACGAATTACCGTTAAAGGACATCCATCAATACCTCAAAGAAGCGTTCAGGGTGCTAAAACCCGGCGGCATTCTGTGGCAAATGGAACTTCCGCCCATGAGTGCCATGCCGCTCTATGAAAACTTCTACATGAACTGGGATACGCACTACAACAACGAGCCCTACTACGGCACCTTCCGTAAGCAGGACTATCGGCAGCTGCTAATGGACGCAGGGTTCGATGACGAGCATTTCGTTGAGGCCACGATGCCGCGCTTTACCTTCATTGGCGAGCAGGCCTTCAGCGAGGCCATAGGTGCTGATAACACCTTTGATACCCTCACTGGACGCATGGATCCCAAAGGCACCAAGTGGTATGGCTTTGGCGCCTGGAAAGCCTAAATCGTGAGCGAGCGACGCATACCTCGAAAAAGACGCGGGCAACGCCATCAGTTTTTTGAGGCAGATGGCGTCGATGAGGTTCTGAGCTGCGTCTTGAGGTTGACCTCCGAGGTGTCAGCGCTGAGCGAGCGGGTGTTCATTGCAGAGCGCGTTCTCGAAAAACAGGGCATTGATATCGGAATCGAGATCGAGCGCTATCAACTCACCGACGCCGATGAAACGGCACTCAGCAACGAACGCCAGCGCCTGATAGAGACGGTGCTAGCGCAGCTCGGTGCGAGTAGCAGTGGCTCGGAAGCTATCGACAGCGATTCGACCAACGAGTCGTGACCTAGCCGGCGCATCGATCGATGAGCAATCCACGTTACCCAACGCTGTTTAGTCCCTTCGATCTGGGTGGCTATACGCTTCGTAATCGCATTATTCATGCATCGATTGTTACCAAGTACATCGCCAACAACGCGCCAACTGAAAAGCTCATCAATTATTATCGCTCCCGCGCCGCCGGTGGCGCCGCTGCGATTGTGACCGAACCGATTGCAATGACTGCCTACAACCGCATCCCCACACGTTTGCGCGCCTGGGATGATGTGGGTATGGGCAACTTGAGACAGGTTGCTGACCTGGTGAATACCGAGGGCTCATTACTTCTGGGGCAAGTTCAGGACTCGGGCCGCGGGCGTCACGGCGTAGGGCGAAACGACGGCGCCGTAGGCGCATCAGCCCTGCCCGATGATCTGAGCTGGACCGTTCCCACTGCCTTGAGCATTGGTGAGATCGAAGCGATGATCGAAGCGTGGGCGCGGGGTTGCCGACGATTAAAAAACGCGGGGTTTGCCGGCGTTGAAATTTCGGCAGGCCACGGTCATCTGTTCCATCAATTTCTGTCACCCTGGTCCAATCGACGCGACGATGAGTACGGTGGTGATTTAGAGGGAAGAACACGGTTTCTGCGTTCGTTGATCTCGGCCATCCGCAATGAGTGCGGCTACCCTTTCATTATTGGGCTGAAATTACCCGCTGATGATGGTGTTGTAGGCGGCATTGATATGAACGAAGCATCGGCCATCGCGGCCCGACTAGCCGAGCAACGTTCCGAATTCGACAGCTGGACCTGGGCATGGGGATCGCATGCGCGATCACTGTACAAGCACCTGCCCGATGCGCACGGCGAGCGTCATCCTTACCTCGCTCACATCGCCGAGTTGCGAAAAATTGCACCCGAGGTAGCAACCGGTGGTATCGGCTACATCACCGACCCTAACGAGTGTGAAACAGCCCTCACAAACGGCACTGCCGACATCGTATTTCTGGGACGCCCACTGATCACCGACCCGTCGTTCCCCAATAAGAGCAGGGTAGGTCGCGAAGCTGATATCCGTTACTGCGTGGCCTGCAATACCTGCTGGCGCAGTATCATCGATGGACAGGGCCTCGAGTGTGACAATAATCCGCGCGTGGGCAGCCCCGATGAGCACGAATGGCAGCCCATCTCAGTGTCCAACCCAAAGCACATCGTGATTGTCGGAACAGGGGTAGCGGCACTCGAGGCGGCACATACCGCGGCGCGGCGCGGCCATCGTATTACCGTGGCCGGCGACCACTCCAACGTCGGCGGGAAGACGCTGCTACACGCCAGCCTGCCCGGTGGCGAAAATCTCTCCAGTGTCTATGACTACCAATATCTTATGGCTAACCGATATGAGGTTGAGTTCGCCCTGGGACGTAAGGCCTCCGCCGACGATATAGTGAGCCTGCAACCCGATGTTGTGCTTCTTGCAACCGGCTCTCGAGCGGGGCAACCCCATTGGCTCGATGATGATTGGGCAGCGTCGGGACTTATCCCTAGCCTGCGTGAGATTGCCACCGATCTCCTCGAGCGCAGTGACACCACGGAAGGGCGTTGTGTCCTTGTCGATCAAGACCACACTGAAATGACCTATGCGGTGGCCGAACTGCTGGCTCGGCGATTTACGAAAGTCACTATCATGACCAGTCGTGAGCGCCTCGGTCACGACATGTCACTGATCAACCGTCAGGGGAGTTATCAGCGTTTACACGACCTTGGCATCGAGATCCTATGCAATGTAGAGCCTGTCGACCTCGATGCGCTCGAGAACGCTCAGCTCGGCATTCGCAATGTCTATAGCGGCGCGCTGAGCCACATTGATGACGTGGTAGCGGTAACACATGCCAGCAGTCGCATACCCAATGATGAGTTATTAGCACCGCTACAGGCGCATGGACTGGATGTCAGAACCATTGGTGATAGCCGTGCGCCCCGGTCGCTACTAGCGACCACCCGGGAAGCCTATCAAGTCGCTAATCAGCTCTGATCGTTACGATCCGAGAATAACATCACCGATGCCGGCTCAGCCTGCTGAAGCAGCAAAGCCCGTTTACGCAGGAATCGAGTGAGACCGGCGGGCCCCATACGCGAACCGCCCATACCCGATAGCTGAAAGCTATTCTTTTCAACGTCATTGACGATACCGGTTAGCGATGCGTCGTTCACACTCACCGCACCAACACTGAGCTGGCCTCCGATGCGCTTGGCCTCCTCGATATCCTGAGAGAAAACAGCACCCGACAAGCCAAACTTCGAATCGTTGGCCAGTGCAAGCGCCTGCTCGGTGCTATCGCAACACACCACTGGAATCACGGGACCAAACGTTTCTTCGCGCATGATGGTCATGTCATGGGTGACATCGACTATCAAGGTTGGTGGATACCAGTTACCACCCTGACTGTGGATCTGACCCCCTCGCAAGACACGAGCGCCTTTCGCCACTGCATCATCAACATGGCTTTGAATCGTGTCAGCCTGGGGTGGAAAAATCAGTGGCGCAATATCACCGCTGCCATCGTCAGCGGTGGTCAGAGTCAGTTCGTCGAGCTGGCGCGTGAGCTCCTCAATCAGCTGGTCATACACAGCTTTGTGGCAGTAAATTCGTTCCAGCGACTGACAGGCCTGACCCGTCATACCAATGCCGCTGCGAATAATCGCTCGCGCGGCCAGCGGAATATTAGCGCTGGGCATGACGATCGCCGGATCTTTACCCCCCAGCTCCAAAAAGGCGGGAATGAACCGTTGAGCGGCATGCAGCGCTACTTTTTGACCCGTTGCAACGCTGCCGGTAAAGCACACCGCATCGACCTGATCGATCATGGCTCTGCCAGTGTCAGCATCACCCGTGACAATGGTGAAAACCGCATCGAGCTCAGGCACCTTCGAGATCGCTCTCGCCAAGGGTTCTGCAAACCTGGGCGTTACCTCCGAGGGCTTTAGAATCACGGCACAGCCTGCAGCGAGCGCGGCCACGCTATCGATCAGCGCCAGCAACAAGGGCACGTTCCAGGGGCTGATTACCGCTACTGAGCGATACGGGATTAACAAGTGCTGATAGGACACCGTGGGCACTTGTGCAGACTGACCGTGACTGGCCAGTGTTTTAAACATACTTTCGATGCGATCAGCCCAATGCCGAACCAGATCAATCGATTTGAACACCTCGAACTGCGCAAATGTTCTGCGACCCGTGTCCACAGCAAGTTGCTCTGACAAGCTGTCGGATTCTGACGCGAGCGCTTCGGCAAATCGATACAGCACTGCCGCTCTGCCTTTGGCACCGAGGTCCTGCCAAGCGGCCTGATGTACTTTTAAGCCGTCGACTCGAGAGGACACCTCATCTGCCGATAAACAGGCCACGTGATAATCCACGTCGCCGGTGCGTGGATTTCGAACTGCGATCGAGCGCAAAGATTCATCCGTCATAACTGCCACCTACTCGGCTATTTCGAGGCCCAGCCTAAGGGCAAGCCCGCATCCGACAAAAACCCAAACCACTCCTCATTACTCAACAATTCGGCCACCTCTTTACGCACTGAAATCAGGCGATCGATATCGATACCCGTGTCATAGCCCATGGACTCCAGGAGAAACACGAGATCTTCAGTGACGATATTACCGCTGGCGCCAGGTGCAAATGGGCAGCCTCCCAGGCCACCCAACGAACTATCAATCGTCGTTATTCCGAGCTCAACCGCTTTCAATACGTTTGCCAGACCTTGGCCTCGTGTGTTGTGCAAATGCACACCGGTCAGACGATCGCTGCCACAGGTCTCCCAGATGCCGGTGACCAAGCGCTCGAGTTGTACCGGATTACCCATGCCCGTAGTGTCGGATAACCCGACCTCGGCCACACCTAAGTCGAGCACAATACGCGCGAGGTTGACCACCTTGGACTCATCGATCTGTCCCTCGATCGTGCAGCCAAAGGCTGTCGACAAGCCCACTTCAAACTGAGGTCGAACCGAAGCCTCGACCGACTCGACCAACCGCAAACAGGCAGCGATCTCCTCGATCATCGCGGCGTGGTCGCGTCTAACATTCTTAATACTGTGGGTTTCACTCACCGACAGCGGAATCGAAATTTTATCGGCGCCTGCCTCGATAGCGGCCGCACAACCTCGAAGATTCGGAATCAATACAGCGACCGTCAAATCGTTGAGATGGGATACGCGCTTTACCACCTCGGCGGTATCTGCCATCTGCGGTAACAGCTTTGGCGATACAAACGAGCCCACCTCTATCTCACGAACACCCGCGGCATGTTCAAGCTCGATCCATCTGACCTTGTGATCGGTTGGCATGATGGTACTGATGCTTTGTAGGCCATCTCGCGGCCCAACTTCACTGATGCAAACTTGTGTCACTATTGGTCGTTCCCACTCATCTTAGTCTGTCAAGGTCACAAT
>Ga0075480_10000124_pt1 | contig 38849 bp, 38 predicted proteins | sample DEB08_DNA_7_FD_81590 | JGI IMG/M metagenome (GOLD analysis project Ga0075480, IMG submission 81590) | Aqueous microbial communities from the Delaware River and Bay under freshwater to marine salinity gradient to study organic matter... | ecosystem: Environmental > Aquatic > Marine > Coastal ... | reverse complement strand
CCTGTACCCCGAGCACGACCTGTTCATCCAGCTCACCAAGCTGAAGAACACGCTGCGGTGGCTCGCCGGCGAGGAGCAGATCACGCACCTCGGCGTCGAGTACTACGGCGAGGACCTCGCCGGCGACGCCTGAGGGATCAGCCGGCCGCGGGCCGCTCGGTGATCACCAGGTCGGGACCGCGGCTGCTGTCGTAGACCGGCACCTTCGCGAGCAGTCCCATCAGGACGAGGTCGAACACCGCCGTCAGGCCGAGCAGCAGCCAGGCGCTCAGGACGTCGACCCGGGTCACGATCAGCGCGACCCAACCGTGCGCGAAGCCGGCGGCCGCGATCAGTCCGACGGCGACCGGGACGGGCAGGCCGACGCGGACCAGGCGGTGGCTCGTGTGGTCGCGTCCGCCCTGGAACGGGCTGATGCGGTGACGGAGGCGGGCCGCGACGACCAGCGTGGTGTCGAGGACGGGCACGGTCAGCACGAGGATCGGGACGGCGGCCCCGGCGAGCAGGCTGTCGAACTCGATCAGGAGTCCGAGCGCGGCCAGCATCACCCCGAGGAACAGGCTGCCGGCGTCGCCCATGTAGATCCGGGCCGGCGGTCGGTTGTCGCGGAGGAACCCGGCCGCCCCGCCGGCGAGGGCCGCGGCCAGCGCCCCGACGAGCACCTGGCCCTCGATCAGCGCCAGCACCGCGAACCACCCGGCGGCGATGGTGGCCGTCGATCCCGAGAGGGCGTCCATGTTGTCGAGGAGGTTCAGGGCGTTGGTGACACCGACGACCCAGACGACGGTGATCGCCAGGTCGAGCGCCGGCGATCCCGAGATCTCGGCCCGGATGCCGAGCCCCCAGAGGCCGAGGGCCGCCGCCAGCTGGGCCCCGAACCGCACCGCCACCGGCAGCCCGCGCAGGTCGTCGAGCAGGCCGAGGATCGCGACCCCGACCCCGATGCCGAGCAGGCCGGCCAGCGTCCCGAGCGCCTCGCCGTCCGGACGCAGCGCCGCAGCGGCCCCGATCGTGACGGCGACGGCCAGCACGATGGCGACGCCACCCAGGTAGGGGGTGGGGGTGCGGTGCGACTTGTGCGTCCCGGGCCGGTCCAGCACTCCGAACCGCACGGCGGCCGCGATCGCGACCGGGGTGAGGACCAGCGAGACCACCGCCGCGCCCGCGAACGCGGCCACGGCCTCCAGGACGGACCGCGCGGTGGGGGACATGACGGGGACGCTAGCCGTCGGCGTCCGTCATCCCCCGGTGGCCGCGAGCCCGCGGTGGACCGCGACGACCCGCTCCGCGAGTCCCGGCAGCCCGAACCGGAGCCGCGCGTGGTCCCGTGCGGCCGCGCCGGCGGCGGCCAGGCGATCGGCGTCCCCCAGCAGCTCGAGGATCGCGTCGGCGACCGCGGTGGTGTCGGTGGCCACGACGCGACCGGTCGTGCCGTCCGCGACGACCTCCCCGGCCCCGCCGACGTCCGTCGTCACGCAGGCCCTCCCGGCCATCGCGGCCTCGATGAGGCTGAGCGGCATGCCCTCGTTGTCCGACGTCAGCACGACGAGGTCCGCCGCGGCGAGGACCGTGTCGACGTCGGGTCGCCATCCGAGGAGCCGCACGTCGGCCGGGCCGGCGGCCGCGGCGGCGCGGACCTCGTCCGCGAGCTCGCCGTCCCCGGCCACGACGAACACCGTCCCCGGGCGCGCGGCGGCGACCCGGTGCGCGGCGTCGATGAACCGGTCCGGTCGCTTCACGGCGGTGAGGCGACCGACGAACGTCACCACCGCGGCTGCATCGGGCAGTCCGAGCTCCCGACGGGCGTCGTCGCGGTCGACGTCGGGAGGGATGGCGACGCCGGGCGGGAGGACCTCGTACTGCTCGGGCCGACCGACGCCGGCGGCCAGCAGCTCGTCACGGACGCGGGCGCCGACCGCCAGGAGCCGATCGGTCCGTCGGGCCTGCCGCCGCTCGAGCGCCGTGAACACCGCGGTCACCGCCCGCGGGAAGTACCCGTGCAGGGTGTGCCCGTGGAAGGTGTGCACGAGGTGCGGGACGCCGGCCCGCCGGGCCGCGACCCGTCCGAGCAGGCCGGCCTTCGCGGTGTGCGTCTGCACGACGTCGGGGGCGAGGCGGCGCAGCTCGGCCGTGAGGCGCCGGAGCGTCCGGAGGTCGGCGACCGGCGCCACGGCCCGGCCGAAGGACGGGACGCGCCGGACCCGGGCGTCCTCCCCCCCCTGGAGGCGGAACCAGTCCTCCTCGCCCGGACCGACCTCGCCCGTGATCAGCGTCTGGTCCAGGACGTCGGGGTCGACGGCCTCGAGCAGTCCGGCGAGGATCCGAGCCGGCCCGCCGACGTTCATCCGGGCGATGACGTGGGCGACCCGGACCGGTCGATCGGTCGCGACGGCGCGCGCCGCGGCGGGGTCCCAGAGCGCCCGGTACTCCCGCCGCGCGCGCCCGACCCCGTACCGCGCCACCGTGCGTCGCCGCGCCCGGGCGCCGAGCTCCCGCCGGTCGGAGGCGGGCAGCAGGCAGAGCTCCGCGATCGCCGCGCCGAGGGCGGCCGGATCCGCGGGCGGCACGAGCCGACCGGCGTCACCGACCACCTCGCGGCAGTCCCCGACGTCGGTCGCCACCGGGGGCAGCCCCGAGGCCGTCGCCTCGAGGAGCGCGTTCGGGAGTCCCTCGGTCAGGGAGGCGGAGACGACGAGGTCCGCACCCCGGAGCAGGCGCGCGACGTCACGCCGCTCGCCGAGGCCCCGCACCGTCACCCCGACCGGCGTCGTCCCGGTCAGCTCCTCGGTCCCCGTCCCGACCAGCGCCACCGCGAGGTCCGGACCTCCGGCCGCGCGGCAGGCCGTGGCGGCGACGTCCGCCGCGGCGAGCAGGCCGGCGTGGTCCTTCTGCGGGTGGCGGCGGGCGACGGTGACGGCGAGCACCGTGCCCGCGCTGATGCCGAGCTCGGCCCGGACGGCCGCGCGGTCCGCCGCGTCGGGCGCGAACGCGGTGGTGTCGACGCCGTTGGTCAGGACCCGCCACCGGCGTGGCCGGTACCCGGCGCGGTCGTGGTGCGCGAGGCCCGCCCGGCTGTTGACGGCGACGACGTCCGGGGCGAGCCACCGGGGACGTCGCGAGAGGCGGGCGAGCAGCCGGATCACGAGGCGGGTGTGCCACGGCAGGCCGGCACGCGTGTGCAGCGAGCCGCGCAGCAGCCAGGCGACGCTCGCGCGCGGTCGGCCGGACGGCGCACCGCGTCGTCCGGCGACCGCGACGGCCGCGGTCGCGAGCAGGCAGGCGTGGTACATCCACGCGACGACCAGCGTCGGTCGCAGCTCGCGCAGCACCGTCGCGAGGCGACGGGTCCCGCGCACCAGGTCCCGGCCCGGCCGCATCCCGAGGTCCCGGACCTCGACGCCGCGCTCGCGCAGCACGTCGGCGAACATCCCGCCGGGGGCCAGCGAGACGACGACGTGGCGCTCGTCGACGCCGTCCTCGCCCCGCTCTCCGGGCCGGGTCACGACCTCGCTCAGGACGCGCTCCGCGCCGCCCTGGGTCAGCGTGGTGATGAGGTGGACGACGGTCCGCGGTCCACCCGCCGGCGCCGGCGGCGCGGCGGCCGCGCCCACGTCAGCTGCGCTGGTCGGCGACGACGGCGTCGATGATGTCGTCGAGCGAGTGCGTCGGCGCGAACCCGACCAGCTCGTGGGCCCGCGTCGTGTCGGGCACGCGACGCTGCATGTCCTCGAACCCGGCCTCGTACGCCTCGTCGTAGGGGATGACGCGGACGCCGCTCGAGGACCCGGTCCGGGCGATGACCCGCTCGGCCAGCTCCATGATGCTGACCTCCTCCGTGCCACCGAGGTTGAACACCCTCCCGTACGCCTCCTCGTGCTCGACGAGGTCGATGAGCGCCCGGACGACGTCGCCGACGTGGCAGAAGCAGCGCTGCTGGGTGCCGTCGCCGTAGACGGTGATCGCCTCGCCGCGCAGCGCCTGGTTCACGAACCGGGGGATGACCATCCCGTAGTGCCCGGTCTGGCGCGGCCCGACCGTGTTGAACAGCCGGACGATGACGCTGCGCAGGCCCTTCTGGCGCCAGTAGGTGTAGGCGAGGATCTCGTCGATGGCCTTCGCCTCGGAGTACGACCACCGGCTCTTCAGCGGCGAGCCGAGGATGCGGTCGTCCTCCTCGCTCAACCGGTCCGAGGTGTTCTTCCCGTAGATCTCGCTGGTCGAGGTGATCAGGATGCGCGTGCCGTACTTGTGCGCCTTCTCGAACACGAGCTCGGAGCCGCGGAGGTTCGTCGCGAGGCTCTCGAGCGGCTTCTCGACGATCAGCTGGACGCCGACGGCGGCCGCGAGGTGGAACACCGTGTCCGACCGGGCCACGCAGTCGTCGAGGAGGTCGGCGTTCAGGATCGAACCGAGGACGAACTCGACGTCCGGCCGCCCGACGAGGTGCTCGATGTTGCGGTGGCTCCCCGTCGAGAGGTCGTCGAGCAGGAGCACCTGGTGGCCGCGCTCGAGGAGCAGATCGGCGAGGTGCGAGCCGATGAAGCCCGCACCGCCGGTGATGAGGGCCTTCACGCGCACGTCCCCGCTCGGTCGGGGAGAGCCTAGTGGCGGGCGCCGGCCGCTCGGCCGGCCCGCGTCATCCCGACGGCGGCCGTCAGCGTCCCGACCGCGAACGCCGCCGCGACGGTCACGTCGGCCGCGCCGGGCACGGTCGCCAGCGCGACCAGGGCGACGGCCAGGCCAGCGCCCCACCGGAGCGCCAGCGCCCCGGTCCGGCCGTCGGCGACGAGGAGCTGCCCGAGCAGCTGCGCCAGCGCGGCGCCGGCGACCCCGGTCGCGGCCAGCGCGGCGACGGGGCGGTCCGGTCGGAACTCGGCCCCGTACAGCAGCCCGACGACCTCGGGCCCGACGACCCAGGCGACGACCCCGGCCGAGGCGACGGCCGCGGCCCCCGCGGCGACGATGCGACGCCGGACCCGGGCGAGCCGCGCCGTCTCGCCCGCCATCCGCAGTCGGACGACCGCGTTCAGCAGCCGGCCCTGCAGCAGGTAGACGATGGTGACGGGGGCGCGGTACAGCGTGAACGTCACGAACACGATGCTGATCGTCGCGGGGCCGGCGCCGAGGGCCGCGACGGCCAGCGGGGCCCCGGCGATCAGCAGCTGCGAGGCCGCGCTGGCCCCGACGTACGGCGCGAGGAACGCCCCGGCCCCGCCGGACGGCGGTTCGGCCGCCATCCGGTCGAGACGGCGCGGGGCGACGAGCAGCCCGAACGCCGGCCCGAGCGCGATGCCCCAGGCGTACCCGGCCGCGCCGCCGAGCACGACGACCCCGGCCGCGCCGACGACGAGACGGCCGAAGCCCTCGAGGGTCAGCATCGCGCCGTAGCGGTCGAACCGCCGGTGCCCGATCGCGAGGCCGCGCAGGACGAACAGCGGCGCGGTCGTCGCGACCAGCGCGGCGGCGACGAGCACGAACCCGGCGTCGCCGGCGAACAGGGCGTCGCGGGTCGCCGCCGTGAACGCCACGGCCACCACCGCGGTCGCGAGCACGAGGACCAGCAGCGGCGACGACGCCCGGGCGACGACGCGCCGACCGGCGGTCGCCTCGCGGGCGACGAACTGCTCGCCCGGCGTCAGCGCGACGGTGCCGGTCAGGAACATCAGCGTCCAGAGGACCGAGACCGGCGCGAACGCCTCGGGGCCGAGCAGCCGCCCGCCGACCAGCTGGTACGCGTACGCCAGCAGCGTGCTGGCGACGATGCCGGCGGCGTGGCCCGCCGCCCCGTCCCCCCGGCCGACCCCGGCGGCCGTCGCCCCGATGCCGCTCAGAGCATCCCGCCCTCGGTCATGCGCCGGTAGTCGAGGACCCGGTCGAGCAGCCCCGCGTCGACCCCGTCGGCCAGCGCGGCCTCGCGGAGCGTCAGGCCCTGCTGGTGCGCCGTCTTCGCCAGCGCCGCCGCCCGCTCGTACCCGATCTCGGGGACCAGCGCGGTGACCTGCATCAGCGACCGCTCGACGAGCAGCGGCCCCTGGTCGGTCGCGACGGCGCCGTCGAGGCACCGCTCGACGAAGACGTCGGAGACGGCCGCCAGCAGCCGCTCGGACTCGAGGACGTTGCGGGCCATCAGCGGGATCATGACGTTCAGCTCGAGCTCGCCCGACAGCCCGCCGATCGCGGTCGCGGCGTCGTTCCCGATGACCTGGGCCGCGACCTGCCGGACCGACTCGGGGATGACCGGGTTGACCTTCCCCGGCATGATCGACGAGCCCGGCTGGATCTCGGGGAGCTGCAGCTCGTACAGGCCGGTCCGCGGGCCCGACGCCATCCACCGCACGTCGTTGCTGACCTTGATCAGGCTGACCGCGACGGTCCGCAGCGCGCCGGACACGTCGACCAGCGCGTCCCGGGCGCCCTGGGCCTCGAAGTGGTCGGCGGCCTCGAGCAGCGGCAGGCCCGTCCGCTCCCGCAGCAGGGCGATGACGCGGTCGACGAACCCCGGCGGGCAGTTCAGCCCGGTCCCGACGGCCGTGCCGCCGAGCGCGAGCTCGTGGACCGAGGTCAGCGCCCGCTCGACCCGCTCGACGCCCAGCTCGATCTGGCGGGCGTACCCGCCGAACTCCTGGCCGAGCGTGACCGGCGTCGCATCCATCAGGTGGGTCCGGCCCGACTTCACGACGTCGGCGAACTCGTCGGCCTTCCGCCGCAACGCGGCGGCCAGGCTCCGCAGCGCCGGCAGCAGCACCGCGTCGGCCGCGATCGCGACCGCGAGGTGCACCGACGTCGGGAACGTGTCGTTCGACGACTGCGAGGCGTTGACGTGGTCGTTCGGGTGGACCCGGGCCGAGGAGAGGTCCTCGCCGAGTCGGAGCTTCGCGAGGTTCGCGATGACCTCGTTGAGGTTCATGTTGGTCGAGGTGCCCGACCCGGTCTGGAACACGTCGACGGGGAACTGGTCCGGATGGTCGCCGGCGATGATCTCGTCGGCCGCCGTCCGGATCGCCGCCGCGACGTCCGCGGCGACGACGCCGGTCTCCTCGTTCGCGGTCGCGGCCGCCCACTTCAGCATCGCGTGCGCCGCGATCACCTCGTGGGGGACCGGCTGCCCGGAGACGGGGAAGTTCTCGACGGCCCGCTGGGTGCTGGCGCCCCAGAGCGCGCCGGCCGGGATGGTCATCTCGCCCATCGTGTCGCGGGCGGTGCGCTCGGGGATGTCCACGGCGTCTCCTCGCGGCGGATCGGGAGCGGTCCGTGCCGCTCCCGGGAGGCTAGGTCGTCGGGGGCGTCGCTACCGTCGCCGCCGCCCCCGCGGTCGCCTCGCGCGCCGCGCGGGCCGTCGGGGAGGGGAGGGGCCATGGCCGCCCAGCACGGCGATCCCGTCGGCGGGCCGTCCGGCGGCCCCGTCCCACCGCCGTCCGAACCCCCGCCGACCCCCTACGAGCGGGCCGCCGGTCCGGCCGACGCCGGGGACACGGCGACCCCGCGTCCGCCCCGGCGCCGCGGCCGCCGCGCGGCGGTCGCCACGGTCGCGATTCTCCTCGTCGGGGCCGGTGCGGTGCTGCTGACCGGGCGCGGTGCGGACGGTCCCGCCGCCAAGGGCGACCCCACCGCCGTCGACCCGGATGCCGACCCGGACGCCGGCGCCGACCCGGACGCGGACGCCGACGCGGACGCCGGCCAGGGCGACCCGGCGGTCGACGCGGCCCTCCTCGCGGTCCTCGACGACGTCGACGCGGGGGAGCTCGCGATGCTCGGCTTCGACGACGCCGCCGGTGCGGCGTTCGCCGACGCCGCCACCGAGGAGGAGGCGGTCCGGGGCGTCGGTGCGGCCGCCGGCGACGCGGTCGCGGCCCTCGGGACGGTCCGCGACCGGATCGCGTCGCCCCGGCCGGTGCCGGCGGCCGAGACCGTCCGGGCCGCCTACCTGCCCCACCTCGACGCCTGGATCGCGTACCTCGCCGCCGTCGCGGACGACCCCGCGGTCCTGGCCGGGGACGACGCCGAGCCGTTCATCCTCCGCATCAACGCCACGGCCGGCGTGTTCGCGGCCGCCCTCGAGGAGGTCGTCGCGGCCGGGGTCGGCCCGGACGTCGCGGCGGCCGCCACGGCCATCCTGGAACGCGGGTTCCCGGCCCAGGAGGACGCCCAGCTCTGACCGCCCCCGCGGCCCGGGAGGCCCCGAGGCGCGTCCCGTAGGCTCCGCGGGACATCGACGGCGGGGAGCGACCGGGTGGGGCGCGTGGGCGGAGCCGTGCCGCGGGGGCGTCGTGCCGCCGCGGCCGCCGTCGCCGGCGCGGTCCTCGCCGTCGTCGCCGTCCCCCTCCCGCCGGCCGGCGCGGTCGACATCGACGGGGCGCGGAACCAGGCCGCGGCGCTCCAGGCCGACCTCGACACGGCCGCCGCCCGGTACGAGGAGGTCTGGGCCGCGGTCGAGCGGGCGACGTTCGAGCTCGAGGAGATCGAGCGCCGCGCCGGCGAGCTGACCGACGAGGCCGAGGAGCTGGACCTCCGGCTCGCCGCGCGGGCCCGCGAGGTGTTCAAGCACGGCCCGCGCACCGGGCTCGAGCTGCTCATCGCCGAGGGCGGCCCGGCCGACGCCATCGAGCGGGCCGGGTTCGCCGCCGTGATCCAGGACCGCGAGACCGCCAGCCTCGAGGAGGCGCAGTCGACCCGCCTCGCGCTGCAGCAGACGCTGGCGCTGGCCGAGGTCCGGCGCGCCGAGCTGGCCGACCTCGAGGCCGAGGCGGAGGTCGCCCTCGCGGCGCTGACCACGCAGCTCGACGCGGCCCGCCGGCGCGTCCGGAGCCTCGAGGCGCTCGCGGCCCGGCAGCGCCTTATCCAGAACGCGCGTCAGAGCGGCCTGTACTCCTGCATCATGGACCGCGGCTACGTGTCGTTCCGCGACACGTGGGGCGCGCCGCGCTCCGGCGGTCGCCGCCACCAGGGCACCGACGTCATGGCACCGTTCAACGTCCCGGTCTACGCCTTCACGAGCGGCGTGGTCCTGCGGAGCTCGACGAGCCGCCTCGGCGGCGTCGGGCTGTACCTCCGAGGCGACGACGGCGCGACCTACTACTACGCGCACCTCAACGGGTACACGGCCGCCGGCAGCGCCGGGCGCCGCGTCGTCGCCGGCGAGCAGATCGGCTACAACGGGTACACGGGGAACGCCTCCCGGAGCGCACCGCACGTGCACTTCGAGCGCCGCTCCGCCGGCGGCGGCAAGCAGAACCCCTACGCCTACCTGGTCGCCGCCTGCCGCTGACGCGGCCGTCGCGACCGCGTCCGGAGACCGCGTGCGCCTCGCCCTGCTCGTCGGGATCGGGACGGGTCTGCTCATCGCGGCCCAGAGCGCTATCCTCGGCCCGTTCGGGACCCGTGTCCCCCCGTTCGTCGCCGCGACCTGGGTCCACGTCGGCGGGCTGCTCTTCGCCGTCGCCGTCCTGCTGCTGACCCGGACCGACCCCCGGTTCGCGGCCGTGCGCGCGGCGCCGTGGGGGCTGCTCGCCGGGGTCGCCGGCGTCCTGCTCGTCGCCGGGATCACCTTTACGGTCGGCGGGCTGGGGCTGGCCTCGACGCTGGCGCTGGTCACCGGCGTCCAGCTGCTGGCGGGCTTCGGCCTCGAGGCCGCGACGCCGGCCGGTCGTGCCCTGGCGCTCGACCCGCTGCGCCTCGGGGGCGCGGCGCTGATCGTCCTCGGGGTCTACGCCGTCGTGGCCCGGGGACCGGGTACCTGAGCGGCGGTGCCGGGCGCGGTCGCCCGGGCACCGCCGTGCACGGTCAGCCGAGTCCGGCCAGCACGCGGGGGTCGAGGTCCGCGAACCCCTCGAGGTAGGCCCGACGGTCGGCGTGCAGCCGCGCGACGATCGCCGCGTACTCGTCGCTCCGTCCCGTCCGGTCGTAGAGGCGGCGGGGCTGCAGGATCTCGGCGTCGTCGATGCCGGGGACGCGGACCGCGATCTCGTACCCGAAGTCCGGGTCGGTCGTCCACTCGATGGTCCCGTCCAGGATGCCCTCCTGGATCGCGGCGGAGTGCGCGATCGTGACCTTCTTCGAGCGGCCGTCCGACTCGGGCCCACCGACCCGTCCGGTGTTCAGGAGGTGGACCTCGAGGTCGCAGGAGTCCAGCAGCTCCAGGAAGCGGTTCCCCATCGAGGACTCCTCCTCCCACCAGAAGGGGTTCGTCCCCGGGACCCGGAGGCTCTTCCCGGCCTCGTGCGCGCCGCCGGCGCTGGTCCCCATCGTCTCGCCGAGCATGAAGTACGTCGCGGCCTGCTCGCGGCTGAGCCGGGCGACGGCCGGCATCACATCGGCGTTCCGGTTCAGGATGAACAGGTGGCTCGCGCGGGGGAGGTCGCGCGGGTCGCGGTGCCGGATGTGGGCGAGGGGGAACGTCACCCGGCCGTTCGCCGTGTACGAGTCGTCGAAGAAGTCCACCTTCCCCGTCGCCGCGTCGACCGCGACCGACTCGAGCCAGGCGTCGGACCGGGTCGCGCCGCCGTGGATCGTCGGCTCGTCGACCGGGTCGAGGCCGAAGCTCTTCGCGAAGCAGCCGTTCTCGGTGGTCCGGACCTCGCCGCCGGGCATCAGCGCGATGAAGTCGTCCTGGACGGGCAGGGAGCCGCGGACCTCGCGGAACGTCGTCGTCGTCTTCCCGGTCCCCGAGAGGCCGATGATCAGCGCGAGGCGCTCACGGCCGTCCGGGGTCGCGTCGGCGGGGAAGGTCTTCGCGCCCGAGTGCATCGCCAGCCCCCCGCGGGTCTGGACCAGGTGGTTCCACATCCGCAGGCCGCCCATCTTGGACTCGCCGAAGTAGTCCGAGCCCATGACGCGGGTGACGTAGTTGTCGAGGTCGACGAGGATGAGGCACTCCTCGTGGTGCTCGGGCACGCGGAGCGTCGGCGTGTAGATGACCGTGAACTCGGGGGTCCAGGCGTCGTCCACGGGGAAGTACAGCTGGTCCTGCATCGCGACGACGTTGCTGTGGGCCCGCTCCATGTACAGCCGCGCACCCGTGCGGAAGTCGGGGTCCGGACCGATGTACCCGCGGAGCTCGACCATGTCGGCGCCGGCGATGTGCGCGTCCTGCTTCGCGGCCCAGGCCTCGGCCTCGGCCCGCGGCATCACCGGCTTCCCCGTCGGCGCGTCCGAGACGAAGAACGTGGACGGCGTCAGGCGGGCCAGGATGCGGGCCGTGTAGTTGAGGTTCCCGAACTCGGTCTCGGCGATCCGCGGCATCAGCTCGCGGACCCAGGCCCGCAGCTCGTCCTGGGAGGGGTTCACGGCGACCGAGCGGGCGGCGGGGAGGGGGGTGGCCATCGGGCTGCTCCGGGAGGGGACCGGTCCACGTCCGACCGGCCGAGCGGGACGCCCCCGGCGAGGGGGCTGCGGCGAACCCTACTCGCCGGCCCCCGACGACCCCGTGGTGCGACCCCTCGGGCCGCACGGGCGCATCGCTAGCGTCGCCCGGAGCCGGCGCGCGCCGGCCCGCGGGCGCGGCGGGTCCGCCGCGGGGAGGCGGAGGCATGGCGGCGGTCGTCACCGGCGGTGCGGCGGGGACGGTCGTGCGACTGCGCGGGGTCGGGGTCCGTGTCGGCGGGGCCCGGCTGCTGGACGACGTCGACCTCGAGGTGGGGGCGGGCCGTCACCTCGCGGTCCTCGGTCCGAACGGCGCCGGGAAGACGACGCTGCTGCGGGTCCTGGCGACCCGGACCTTCCCGTCGTCCGGGGCCGCCGAGGTCCTCGGCGCCCGGTTCGGCGCGGCGGACCTCCGGACGGTCCGGCCCCGGGTCGGGTTCGTGTCGGTCGCGGCGGACGGCCTCGACCGGGCCCGGGCCCGCGTCGACCACCTGCTGGCCTGCGCGCCCACCGGCGCGACGTGGCCGGTCGGGGACCCGCTCGCCGGCGACCCGGCGCTGGCCGGGCGGGTCGCGGCCGCGCTCGGCCGTGTCGGGGCCGGGCACCTCGCGGACCGCCGCCTCGACACGCTGAGCCAGGGCGAGCGGCAGCGGATCCGGATCGCCCGCGCGCTCGTCATGGACCCCGCGCTGCTCCTCCTCGACGAGCCGTTCGCGGGGCTGGACCTCGGCGGCCGCGAGTCGCTGCTCGCGGACCTCGACCGCCTGCTCGCCGACCCGGGGGCGCCGACGACCGTCCTCGTCACCCACCATCTCGAGGAGCTCCCGACCGCGGTGGCCGACGCGGTGCTGCTCCGCGGTGGCCGGGTCGTGGCGGCCGGCCCGGCGGCCGAGGTCCTGACCGACGGACCGGTCTCGTCGGCGTTCGCGCTGCCGGTCCGGGTCGCCCGCGACGGGGGCCGCTGGCGGGCCGTCGCGGGCGGTTAGCCTCTGGCCCGGGCGCGCCGGCATCGGAGCTCGTGCGCCGCCGAGCACCGTCGAGGGGAGCCCCCACCATGCCCGAGGCCGTCATCGTCGCGACCGCGCGGACCCCGATCGGTCGCGCCTTCAAGGGCTCGATGACCGAGCTGCGACCCGACGACCTCGTCGCCGACGTCGTCGCCGCGGCGATGGCGAAGGTCCCGGCGCTGACGCCGGACCGGCTCGACGACCTCCACCTCGGCTGCGGCCTGCCCGGCGGCGAGCAGGGCTTCAACATGGGCCGCGTCGTGACGACGCTCCTCGGGTGGGAGGTCCCCGGCACGACCATCACCCGGTACTGCGCCTCGTCGCTCCAGACCACGCGGATGGCGATGCACGCGATCCGGGCCGGTGAGGGCCACGCCTTCGTCTCGGCCGGGGTCGAGATGACCTCGCGGTTCGTGAACGGCACCTCGGACGGGCCCGAGACGGCCCGGAACCCGCGGTTCGCCGCGGCGCAGGCCCGGACGCGGGCCACGGCCGAGGAGGGCCGGGACTGGACCCCGGCCGAGGACCTGCCCGACGTCTACATCCCGATGGGCCTGACCGCCGAGAACGTCGCGCGGTACGCGGGGGTGACCCGCGAGGCGATGGACGACTTCGCGTACGCCTCGCAGCAGCGGTACGCCGCCGCGGCGGCCGACGGCTTCTGGTCCCGCGACGTCATGCCGGTGACGCTGCCCGACGGCACCGTCCTCGACCGCGACGAGTCGCCCCGCGTCGCCGACCGCGACCGGATGGCGACCCTGCAGCCGGTGTTCCGACCCGACGGCTTCGTCACGGCCGGTAACGCCTGCCCGCTGAACGACGGCGCCGCCGCCGTCGTCGTCGTCAGCGACGTCCTGGCCGAGGAGCTGGGCCTGACGCCGCTGGCCCGCGTGGTCGCGACCGGCGTCTCGGCGCTCGACCCCGAGATCATGGGCCTCGGCCCGGTCGAGGCCTCGCAGCGGGCGCTCGCGCACGCCGGGCTGACGATCGACGACATGGACGTCGTCGAGATCAACGAGGCGTTCGCCGCCCAGGTGCTGCCCTCGGCCGAGCGGCTCGGCATCGACCCCGAGCGGCTGAACCCGTTCGGGGGCGCCATCGCCGTCGGTCACCCCTTCGGGATGACCGGGGCGCGCATCACGAGCACGCTGATCAACGGGCTCGAGGTCCGCGACGGCCGGTACGGCCTCGAGACGATGTGCGTCGGCGGCGGTCAGGGCATGGCGATGGTGCTCGAGCGCCTCACCTGAGGTCCCGCCGGCGGGCCCGGGTCAGGGCAGCCGGATCCCCGTGACGCGGACGGCCAGGGTGGTCCCGGCCGGGGTCGCGAACGACCGCTCCTCGCCGACGGTCGCGCCGACGACGGCCCGGCCCAGCGGCGACTCGACCGAGAGCACGTCCAGGGTCGGGTGACGGTCCTCGCGGCTCCCGACGAGGTACTCCTCGACGTCGCCGGCCACGTCCAGCGTCACGACGACGCCGGCCGCGACCGCGTCCGTCGAGGCCTCGGCGCCGACGACCGCGTCGCGCAGCAGCGCCTCGAGCTGGCGGATGCGGGCCTCCATGCGGCCCTGCTCCTCCTTCGCGGCGTGGTACTCGGCGTTCTCGCGGAGGTCGCCGTGGGCCCGCGCGGTCTCGATCTCGGCCGAGATGCGCGGCCGTCCGACGGTCCGCAGCTCGTCGAGCTCCGCGACGAGGCGCGCGTGCGCCTCGGGGCTGAGGTGGGTCCCGCTCATGGGTGCCTCGCAGTCGTGTCCGCGACGTCGGGGCGCGGGCATGCGCGCACCGGTGCGGGGGTGGGGGTCCGGACGCGCCGGGGGCACTCGGCGGGGTGCCGCCGTCCGGAGGGGCCGCGCCGCGCGCCGGACGGAGCGTCGGGCGGTGGCTGCGGTGGGAGGGAGGGTACCACCGCCGTGGTCGGTCGCCCGGCCCCCGTCCCGGCCCGGTCGGCCTGCCTAGGCTGCCGGTATGGCGCGGGACCTCCTCTACCGGGTGTACGAGCGGCGCCTCGCCCGGGAGGTCGGCGCGGGCGAGCTGCCCTGCCACGTCGGCGTCATCCTCGACGGCAACCGCCGGTACGCCGCGGCCCGGCTGCTCGACCCGGCCAGCGGGCACGCCGCCGGGGCCGCGAACATCGACCGGTTCCTCGACTGGTGCGCCGACCTCGGCATCCCGTTCGTCACCCTCTGGCTGCTCTCGACCGACAACCTCGGGCGGGACGACGACGAGCTCCGGGCGCTGCTCGGCATCATCGGCGACACGGTCGAACGGCTGGGCGCGCCCGGCCGCGGGGGCCGTGGCGGCGTCCGGATCACGGCCGTCGGGGCCCTCGAGCTGCTGCCCGAGGAGGTCCGGGCCCGGCTCCGCGCCGCCGAGGAGGCGACCGCGGACCGTGACGGCCTCCGCGTCCAGGTCGCCGTCGGGTACGGCGGCCGCCAGGAGATCGCCGACGCGCTGCGCAGCCTGCTGCTGGCCCGGGCCGAGGCCGGGGAGTCGCTGGCCGACGTCGCGGCGGCGCTGCGGCCCGAGGACATCGCCGACCACCTCTACACGACGGGGCTGCCGGACCCGGACCTCATCATCCGCACCTCGGGGGAGGTCCGGCTCTCGGGCTTCCTGATGTGGCAGTCGGCACACGCCGAGTACCACTTCTGCGACGCGTACTGGCCCGAGTTCCGGCGCATCGACTTCCTCCGGGCGCTCCGCGACTACCAGCGCCGGACCCGCCGCTTCGGCCGCTGACGGGTCCCGCCTCCGCCGTGACGGCGCCGCCCGTGGCTACCGTCCGCGCGTGCTCCCGCGACGACAGCCGCGCCCCGGGCCCGGTCGGCGATGACCGGGGGCCGGCGCGGGTTCGTCCTCGACACCTGCGTGCTGCTGGCCGACCCGCTCGCACTGGACCGCTTCGAGGGCGGTGACGTCGTCATCCCCCTCGTCGTCGTCGAGGAGCTCGACCGGAAGAAGTCCGACCTCGACGACGTCGGTCGGAACGCCCGTCTCGCGCTGCGGCGCATCGAGGAGCTGCGGGCCGCGGCGGGCGGGGGGCTGCGCGAGGCGCTGCCGCGTCCCGGCGGCGGCTCCGTCCGGGTCGAGGCCAACATGGTCGACGTCGACCTCCCGCCGTACCTGGACGCCCGGAAGCCGGACCACCGCATCCTCGCGGTCGCGCTCGGGCTCGGCGCCACGCTGGTGACGAAGGACGCGGCGCTCCGCATCAAGGGCAGCCAGCTCGGGGTCGACGTCGACGACTACCACGGCGACACGGCTCGGGTCGAGGAGCATCCGACCGGCGTCGTCGAGCTCGACGTCGCACCGGACGTCCTGACCGAGCTGCACCGGGACGGGAAGGTCCGCATCGATGCGGAGGCCGCCGCGGCGGGCGGGGCGCCGGCACCGCTCTGGGTGAACCTCGGCCTCGTGCTCCGCGGGGGACCCTCCGCCTCGGGGCTCGGTCGGGTCACCGCGGTCGACGCCGACGGCACGGCGGAGGTGCAGCGGGTCGCGGGGAGCCGTGGAGCCTTCGGGATGGCCCCGCGGGACGTCCGCCAGACCCTGGTCCTCGACCTCCTGCTGGACCCGTCGGTCCCGTGCGTCTCGCTGATGGGCGTCGCCGGGACGGGCAAGACCTTCATGGCGCTCGCGGCCGGGCTCGAGCAGGTCCTCCACGCCCGGGGCTACCGGCGGATGTCGGTCTACCGACCGCTGGTCGCCGTCGGTCGGCAGGAGGTCGGGTTCCTCCCCGGCGACCTCGACGAGAAGCTCGCGCCGTGGATGGCGGCGGTCCACGACAACCTGTACGCGCTGCTCCGCGGGGACGGGACCGCCCCCCCGGCGGCCGGCGGCCGCAGCTCCGCCTCCCTCGTGGAGGGACTCGTCGATCGGGGGCAGCTCGAGCTCGCCTCCATCACCTACCTCCGGGGCCGCTCGATCACCGACGAGTACGTCATCGTCGACGAGGCGCAGAACATCGAGCTGTCGGCGCTGAAGGTCGTCCTGACCCGGATGGGGATGGGGTCGAAGGTCGTGCTCTGCGGCGACCTCGGGCAGGTGGACAACCCCTACATCTCGCCGTTCGGCGGGATGGCCGCCCTGATCGAGAAGTTGCGCGGCTCGCCGCTGTTCGGACACGTCACGCTCGCGAAGGGCGTCCGGAGCCCCCTCGCCGAGCAGGCCGCCGCGCTGTTCTGAGGTCCCGCCGGCGCTAGGGTGACGGCGCTCCCCCCCGTCGGACCCAGGACCCCGCGTGACGGACCCGATCGTCCGCGTCCGCGACGTCGTCCACGACTTCGGACGCACGCGGGCGCTCGACGGCGTCAGCCTCGACGTCCCGGGCGGCATCGTCTACGGCCTGCTCGGTCCGAACGGCGCCGGGAAGACGACGCTGATCCGTGTGCTCTCGACGCTGCTGCGCCCGGCGGCCGGGCACGTCGAGGTCGCCGGCGTCGACGTGATCGCGGACCCCACCGCCGCCCGGATGCGCATCGGACTGGCCGGGCAGTTCGCCGCGGTCGACGCGTACCTCACCGGCCGCGAGAACGTCGAGATGGTCGGTCGCCTCTACGGCCTGCGCGGCGCCGCCGCCCGGGCGCGGGCCGCCGAGGTCCTGGACCGGTTCGGGCTCGGCGACGCGGCGGACCGCCGCGTCGCGACGTACTCCGGCGGGATGCGCCGCCGGCTCGACCTCGCCGCCTCGCTGGTGGGGCGGCCGCAGGTGATGTTCCTCGACGAGCCGACGACCGGCATCGACCCGCGCAGCCGCATGGACGTCTGGGAGCTCGTCGAGGACCTCGTCCGCGGCGGGACGACCGTGCTGCTCACCACGCAGTACCTCGAGGAGGCCGACCGCCTCGCCGACCGGATCGCCGTCATCGACGTCGGCCGCATCGTCTCGGAGGGGACCGCGGACGAGCTGAAGGCCCGCGTCGCGAGCACCGTGCTGGAGGTGCACGTCCCGGAGGCAGACCGGGCCCGCGCGGCCGAGCTGCTGACCGGCGTCGCGGGCGAGGCGCCGGCGACCGACACGGCCGGCACGGCGCTGCGGGTCCCGGCCCGCGACGGCGGCGCCACGCTGGTCGCCGCGGTCCGGGCGCTCTCGGACGCCGGCATCACCCCCGACGACGTCGCCCTGCACCGTCCGACCCTCGACGACGCGTTCCTGGCCCTGACCGGGGACCCCGCGACCCACGCCCCGACCCCGACGGGTCGGACGCGGCGCGGACGTCGGGGCCGCCGCGCCACCGAGGAGGTCGCGCCGTGACCGCCGCCACCGGGACCCCCGCCACCGGCGCGCCGTCCGGCGCCGCCGCGCCGCTCCGCGGCCGCATCACGCCGCTCGACGCCGTCCGCGACGCGGTCGTCATCGGCCGCCGGAACCTGCTCCGGGTCGTGCGGCTGCCGCAGCTGCTGCTGTTCGCGACCGTGCAGCCGGTGATGTTCCTCATCCTGTTCACGTACGTCTTCGGCGGGGCGATCGAGGGCGCGCTGCCCCCGGCCGCCGCGGGGGAGTACCTGAACTGGCTGGTGCCCGGCCTGATGATCCAGGTCTCGGCCTTCGGGTCCGGCCAGACGGCGCTGGGGCTGGTCGAGGACCTCGAGAAGGGCGTCGTCGACCGGTTCCGGTCGCTCCCGATGGCGCGGTCGGCGGTGCTGGCCGGCCGGACCGGGGCCGACCTCGCGCGCAACGCCGTCGTGATCGGGCTGATGGTCCTGGTCGGGGCGCTGCTCGGGTTCCGGTACCAGACCTCGTTCCCGCGCTTCCTCGCCGGGTACCTGCTGGCGCTCGGGTTCGCCCACGCCCTCTCCTGGGTGATGGCCACCGTCGGCCTCCTGGTCCGGACGCCCGAGGCCGTCCAGTCCGCCGTGTTCCTCCCGGTGTTCCCGCTGGTGTTCGCCTCCTCGGTCTTCCTCCCGACCGCGACCATGCCGTCCTGGCTGCGGGCGTTCGCCGACCACCAGCCGCTGACCGTCGTCACGAACTCCCTGCGGGGGCTGATGCTCGGGGAGGGGGCGCTGCCGCCGGGACAGGTCCTCGCGGACCAGGTCCTGCGGTCGGGGCTCTGGATCGCCGGCATCGTGCTGGTCTTCGCGCCGCTGGCGATCCGGGCCTACCGTCGCGTCGCCACCTGAGCCGACCGACCCGAGCCCTCCCGGGGGTGCCATGCCCGAGCGTCCGGACCGCAACCTCGCCGTCGAGATCGTCCGCGTCACGGAGGCCGCCGCGATGTCGGCCGCGCGGTGGCAGGGGCGCGGCGACAAGGAGTCCGGGGACCAGGCCGCCGTCGACGCGATGCGCCAGGTCCTCGACACCGTCACGATGGACGGGACGATCGTCATCGGCGAGGGCGAGAAGGACCGCGCCCCCATGCTGTTCAACGGCGAGCGCGTCGGGTCGGGCGAGTCGCCGCAGGTCGACCTCGCCGTCGATCCGGTCGACGGCACGCGGCTGCTCGCCGAGGGCCGCCCCGGCTCGCTCGCGGTCCTCGCGGCGGCGCCGGCCGGGACGCTGTTCGATCCCGGGCCCTGCGTCTACATGGAGAAGCTCGTCGTCGGCCGGGAGGCGGCCGACGTCGTCGACCTCGACCGACCGCTGACCGAGAACCTCGACGCGGTCGCCCGGGCGCTCGGCCGTGACGTTCGCGACCTCACGGTCGTGATGCTGGACCGGGATCGGCACGAGGAGGCGAAGGCCGCCGTGCGGCGCAGCGGGGCCCGGCTCTCGCTGATCACCGACGGCGACGTCGCGGCCGCGGTCCTCGCCGCCTGGGACCAGCGGCCCCAGGTGGACGTGCTGTACGGGATCGGTGGGACGCCGGAGGGCGTCACCGCCGCCTGCGCGGTGAAGGCCCTCGACGGCCAGATCCTCGGCCGGCTCTGGGCGCGTGACGACGCCGAGTCGGCCCGGGCGCGCGAGGCCGGGTACGACCTCTCGGCCCAGCTCACGGTCGACGACCTGGTCCGGGGAGACGAGAGCTTCTTCGCCTGCACGGGCATCACCCCCGGGCAGCTGCTCCGCGGGGTGACGTTCGACGGCGGTGGGGCCGTGACCGACTCGCTGGTGATGCGGGCCCGCTCCGGCACCGTCCGGTCCATCCGCGCCCGGCACCGCCTCTCGAAGCTGCGGGAGTACGCCTCGATCGCGTACTGAGCGGCCCGCACGGCCCGGTTCGGGCGGCGTTCACCGACCGTTCACCGCGCGGACGCGCGGCCTCCGTATGGTCCTCGCGCGCTGGGGAGCCCGACCCCGCCGCCGCGGCGGCGCCGCCCCGAGGACGCCATGGAACCGCTGGAGGACCAGGACCCCGCCGTCGGCCCCGAGGCCGAGCTCCCGCCGCTGCGGACCGCGCTGGACGGCGCGCCGCCGCTCCGTTCCGACTACCAGGAGCGGCTCGACGCCGTCGACGACGAGCTGACCGGCGCGGCGCTCCGCGTCGCCGACGCCCTGCCCGGGGTCGTGCGCAGCTTCCTCGCCGCCGACCGCGAGGCCGCCGCCCGCATCCGGGCCCTCGCGGCCGACGTGCACGACCGCTGCCGCCTCGTCGAGGAGATGGGGTTCGTGGTGCTGGCGCTCGACGCGCCGGTCGCCGGGGACCTGCGGCGGCTCGTCGCGCTGCTGCGGCTGGTCCACGACGTCGAGCGCTCGGCCAGCCTCGCCGCGCACGTCGTCGCCTCGACCGCGCACCTCGACCCGCGGCTGCTCCCGGCGGACCTGCGCACCCAGGTCGAGGAGCTGGCCCGCCGCAGCGCCGGCGTGTTCTGCGCCGGGCTCGACGCCTGGCGGCGCCGTGACGCGCTGGCCGTCCACGAGCTCGGCCGCGACGACCTCGACGTCGACCGGCTCCGGACCCGGCTGCTGCTCGAGGCGCGTCGGCTCGAGGGCGATCCCGAGGCGGTGCTGGCCCTAGGGCTTCTCGGCCGGTACCTCGAGCGGCTCGCCGATCACGGCGTCCGGTTCGCGCAGCACGCGACCTTCGCGGTCACCGGGGAGCGGGTCGAGGTCGGCGCGTGAGCCGGTCCCCGGGCGCCGGCTCAGGCCGCGTCCGGCCCCCCGGGGAGCGTCCCGCCGACGCCGAGGTCCTCGCTGTGGCCGGTGACGGCGAACACCACCTGCTCGGCGATGTCGACGCCGTGGTCCGCGTACCGCTCGAGCAGCCGGGCGACGCCGATCATGTGCGCCGCCCAGGGCAGCAGGTCCTCGTCGGCCGCCGCGACCGCGATCAGCCGGCGGAAGATGCCGAGGTTCAGCCGGTCGACCGCGTCGTCGACGCCCGGGACCGCGCGGGCCGCCGCCGCGTCCGCCGCGACCAGCGCGCGCATCGCGGCCCGGCCGACCTCCTGCGCCGCCCCGCCCATCTCGCCGAGCTGGGCCAGCAGGTCGGCGTCGGGGGCGAGGTCGCGGCTGCGCCGCGCCGCCCGGGCGACCGACCCGGCGTAGTCCGCCATGCGCTCGAGGTGGAGGCCGGCGTGGAGGAACGACGTCAGCGTCCGGAGGTCCCGGCCGACGGGGGCCTGACGGGCCACCGTCGCGAACACGGTGTCGTGGACCCGGGCGTACAGGGCGTCGACGGCCTGGTCCATCTCGGGGACCCGGTCGGCGCGGGCCGCGTCCCGGGCCACGAGGGCCGCCACGGCCTCGCCGAGCATGGCGTCGGCCCGCTCGCCCATCTCGACGAGGTCGGCGCGTACCGTGTCGAGGGAGCGGTCCAGTTCGTCGCGCACGCGGGGCCTCCTGAGCCTCGCCACCGTAACGGACGTCCGGACCGGGAGGACTGAACCGATGCCGAGGCTGCTGCTCGTCGAGGACGAGCGCTCGATCGCCGAGGGCCTGAAGGTCGGTCTCGAGGCGGAGGGGTTCCAGGTCGCCTGGGCCCGTGACGGCGCCGAGGCCGTCACCGCCTGGGAGCGGTCGCACCCCGACCTGATCGTGCTGGACCTGATGCTGCCCGGCATGTCGGGCACCGAGGTCTGCCGGACGATCCGCGCCCGCTCGGACGTCCCGATCCTGATGCTGACCGCCCGCGACGCCGAGGTGGACCGCGTCGTCGGGCTTGAGATCGGGGCCGACGACTACATGACGAAGCCGTTCTCGACCCGCGAGCTGGTCGCGCGGATCCGGGCCATCCTCCGGCGCTCGTCGGGGCCGGTCGGGACGCCGGACGCGGTCGAGGCCCCGGTCGAGGCGAACGGCGTCCGCGTCGACCGGGCCCGGCACGAGGTCCTCGTCGACGGTGCGGCCGTGGAGCTGCCGCCGAAGGAGTTCGAGCTGCTCGCGACGCTCGTCGAGCACGCCGGGCGGGTCATGACGCGGAACCAGCTGATCGACGAGGTCTGGGGCTCGGACTACTTCGGGGACACGAAGACCCTCGACGTCCACATCCGGCGGCTCCGCGGTCGGGTCGAGGTCGACCCGCGGGCCCCGGTCCGCATCCAGACGGTCCGCGGCGTCGGCTACCGCTTCGCCGACGCGTGAGCACGACCGCCGCGGCGCTGCTCGCCGCCGTCGCCGCGGCCCTCGCCGCCCTGCTCGTCGCCGCCGTCCTCGGCCGGCGGGCCCGCCGGGTCGCGGTCCGGCTGACCGCGCGGCGGACCGGGGCCGCCGCGGGCCCCGCCGGCCCGGGCCCGTCCGGCGGGTCCTGGGCGGCGCTCGACGCCGCCGCCGACGCGCTGGCCGACGCCCATGACCGTCGCGGCGAGGCCCTCGCGCGCGAGCGTCCCTGGCGGCTCGAGCTCGTCGACGCCATCGTCGGGCCGGCGCTGCTGTTCGACGGCGAGGAGCGGCTCCAGGCGGCGAACGCCGCCGGGTGGGACCTGACGGGGCTGGCCCCCGGGACGACCGGGGCCTCCCTGGTCCAGGCGCTCGGCTCGACCGCGCTGGCCGAGGCGGTCCGCCGGGTCCGGGCCGACGGCGAGCCGCTCGCCCTCGACGTCGAGCGGGGGCAGCAGGAGCTGGCCGCGACGGTCTCGCTGGTCGGGGACGAGGCGCTGGTCGTCGTCGTGGACCGGACCCGGGAGCGGCGCGTCGAGGACGTCCGACGGAACTTCGTCGTGAACGCCTCGCACGAGCTGAAGACCCCGGTCACCGCGATCCAGACGCTGGCCGAGGCGCTCGAGGTCACGCTCCGCGACGATCCGCGCCGGGCCGCCGCCCTCGCGAAGCGGCTGACCGGCGAGGCCGAGCGGCTGGCGCGGCTGGTCACGGACCTCCTCGACCTCCGCCGGCTCGAGGAGCGGGGGGCGCTGGAGCGCGTCCCGGTCGACCTCGCCGAGACGGTCCGGCGGGCGGTCGCCGAGGCCCTGCCGCGGGCCGAGGCCCGGCGGCTCGAGCTCGACGTCGACCTGCCGGACGCGGCCCGCATCGCCGGGGTCCCCGGGGACGTCGAGGCGATCGTGACCAACCTCGTCTCGAACGCGGTGAAGTACAACCGGGAGGGCGGGCGGCTCGAGGTCCGCGTCGCGCCGGGGGACGGCGCGCAGGTGCTGACGGTCCGGGACACGGGGATCGGCATCCCGCAGCAGGACCTGGACCGCGTGTTCGAGCGGTTCTACCGCGTGGACACCGCGCGGTCCCGGGCGACGGGCGGGACCGGGCTCGGGCTCTCGATCGTCCGCCACGCCGTCGAGCGCCACGGCGGCAGCGTCCGCGTCGAGAGCCTGCTCGGCGAGGGGACGACCGTCACGGTCGTCCTCCCGATCGACGCCGCCGCGTGACGGGTCCCGATCGCGACGCGCCGGCCGCGGACCGCGTCGGCGCGGTGCTCGACGTGCTGGCGGCCGCGCTGCCCGACGCCCGCATCGCCCTCGACTTCGCCGACCGGTGGCAGCTCCTCGTCGCGACGATGCTCAGCGCCCAGTCGACCGACGCGCGCGTCAACCTGGTCACGCCGGCGCTGTTCGCCCGGTTCCCCGACGCCGCCGCGACCGCCGGTGCCGACCGGGAGGAGCTGGAGGGGCTGATCGCGACCGTCGGCCTGTTCCGGTCCAAGGCCCGGAACCTCCTCGCGGCCGCCGCCCTGGTCGTGGAGCGCCACGGCGGCGAGGTCCCCGGGACGATGGAGGAGCTGGTCGCCCTGCCGGGGGTGGCGCGGAAGACCGCGAACGTCGTGCTCGCGAACGGCTTCGACCGGAACGACGGGATCGCGGTCGACACGCACGTCGGCCGGCTGGCGCGTCGGCTCGGGCTCTCGCGCGGCCGGGACGCCGTCGCGGTCGAGCGGGACCTCATGGCCCTGGTGCCGCGGGCGCGGTGGCTCGAGGTCAGCGACCTCCTCATCCACCACGGCCGCCGGACCTGCCACGCCCGCACGCCCGACTGCGGGGCCTGCGTCATCGCCGCGTGGTGCCCGTCGGACCGGACGGCCGGTCGCGACGACGCCGCCTGAGCGGCGGTCGTCCGGCGTCGCTCAGCCGCGGCGCCGGCGCCGCGCGTGCAGCCCCGCGGCCGCCGCGGTGAGGGCCGCGACGCCGGCGGCCGTCGCGAGCGTGCGGTCGACGGGGGCGGTGACCGGCGTCGAGGGCGCGAGGACCTCGGCGCTCACCGCCCGGACGGTCAGCCCCCCGCCGTCGGCGGGGTCGGCCCGGCGCAGGACGCCCTCGACGCGGAGCACCGCTCCGCGCCGGCCGTGGCGCCCGGCCGGGCCGAGGTCCTCGTGCAGCCCGTCCGGCAGCCAGACCGAGAGGCCCGTGTTGAACCCCGCCCGCTCGCGGTGCGCGCCGAACGGGCCGAGCTCCAGCGCGTACGGGTCGTCGTTCAGGGTCACCCAGGCCCCGCCGTCCCGACGCAGGACGTCCCCGACGACCTCGCCGACGTGCACGACCTCGCGGCCGTCGAACAGCCGCGGGCAGGCCACCACGATCGCGGCCGTGATCCGGCCCGGTCGCAGGCGGTCGGCCAGCGCGGTCACGACCTCGTCGGGGTCGCTGCGCCGGCAGGGGATCGGCGCGTCCAGCACCGGCGCCGGCAGGTCCGCGATCGCCGGCGCGGAGCGCTCGGCCCGGGGCGCCGCCCGGTCCAGCGCCGACGCCAGCCCGACCAGCGCGACCAGCAGGGCCACGGCGCCGAGGAGCGCCCACCGCGTCCGGCCGCCCCGCGGTCCGACCGTCCCGCCGGCGGCCCCCCCGGACGTCCCCGCGGCGCCGCTCACGAAGGCCGCCGCCGGCGCCGCGGCGTCCGGACGAACGACAGCAGGTACCCGACGAGGACGAGGACCGCGACGAACTCGAGCCGGCCCAGCAGCATCTGCACGACGTAGACGAGCTGCAGCCACGACGGCATCCCGGGCTGGACGACGCCGATCGAGATGCCGATGTTCGCGCCGACCGAGACCGCCTCGAACAGGGCCTGGGTGACGTCGAGCCCGCCGTAGGTCAGGGCGACCATCGTCCCGAGCAGGAACGAGACGACGTACAGCAGCAGGACCGTCGTCGCGGCCCGGGAGACGTCGGGCCGCAGGATCCGCCGTCGGCCGACGTGGTAGGTCGTGACGACGACGGCCGACTCGGGCAGGAGGAAGCGCCGGATGTCGTGCACGACGGCCTTCACGGCCAGCGCGACGCGGAGCGCCTTGATGCCGCCGGCGGTGGACGACGCCATCCCGCCGATCGCCATCGCCCCGACCAGCGCCGCCGGCGCCAGCACGCCCCAGTCTGAGAGGTAGGTGTCGCCGGCGTTGACCTGGTGGCCCGTCGAGGAGATGGCCGAGACCAGCGTGAACAGCCCGCGGCGCAGGATCGCCGTCACGTCGCCGTACGTCCCGGACCGGACGAGGCCGACGGTGAGCAGCACGAGCAGCGAGGTCCCGACGAGGGCCAGCGTCCGGGTCTCGACGTGGCGGCGGACCTCGGCGACGTCCCCGCGCCACACGGCGTGGTGCAGCCCGAACGACAGCATGCCGGCGAACATGATCAGCAGCACGACGACCTCGACCGCCGGCGCGTGGTACGCGATCATCGAGGACTGCATGACCGAGAACCCGCCGGTCGAGAACGACGAGAAGAACAGCGAGACGGCGTGCTCCAGCGCCCGCCACGGCCCGAACCCGGCCGCGAGCAGCGCCACGGCCAGCGCCGTCGTGCCGGCCACGCCGAACGCGACCGTGACGCGGGCGATGAACCGCGACGTCCGCAGCACGTTCGGGAGGATGCGCTCGTCGCGGGCCTCCGAGACGTACAGGGTGCTGACGCGGGAACCGCCCGCGCTGAACAGGGCGAGGACCACGATGAGGATGCCGAGGCCGCCGGCGATCTGCAGCAGGTGCCGGTACAGGTTCATCGAGGCCTCGAGGTGGTCGAGGTCGTTGATGACCGACATCCCGGTCGTCGTCAGCGCCGACGCCGCCTCGAACAGGGCGGCGAGGGGGTCGGCGAACCGGCCCGAGACGTGCATCGGGACCGCCGCGACGGCGCTGCCGACGATCCAGGCCAGCGCGACGACGACCATGCCGTGCGACCACCCGAGCTGCCGGCGCGACCGCAGGTGGGCGTCGGCCAGCGCGCCGAGCGTCAGCGCGATGCCGGCGCCGAGGAGCAGCGCGCTGAGGGCGTTCCACTCCCGGAGGACCGCGGCGAGGGGGAGCGGCACCAGCATCAGCAGCCCCAGGCCCGTCAGGACCCGCCCGAGGTAGAACCCGATCAGCCGCAGGTCCTCGACGCTCGGCCGCAGGACGGCGCTCATGCGCCGACGCCCGCCAGTCGGAGGACGGCGACGACGCCGGCCACGACCGCGGCCGCGACGCCGAGCATCCCGAGGCCGACGGCGACGACCGTCGCGACCCCGCGGACGTCGGCCCGCGGGGTGAACCGCTCGCGGCCGACGACCATCAGGCCGTCCCGAGCAGCGCCGCCATCAGCGCGTCGCGGTGGTCGGGGTCGGTCAGCGCCACCACCTCGTCACCGGGCCGGATCTCGGTCGAGCCCCTCGCGAGCAGGGTCTCGTCGCCCCGGAACACGACCGTGATCAGCACGTCCGGCGGCAGCCGCAGCTGCGCGACCGTCCGGGCCGGCGGTGCGCCGGGACCGTCGGGGATGCGGACCTCGACGAGGTCGACCCGGCCGCCGCGGATCGAGGTCAGCGAGATCAGCTCGCCGACCGTGAACTCGGCCTCGATCAGCTCGGAGATGAGCCGCGTCGACGACACCGCCTCGACCCCGAGCGCCGTGAACACCTCGACGTTCCGCGGGTCGTTGACGCGGCTGATGGCGCGGGGGAGGTCGAACCCGACCTTCGCCAGCTGGCAGGTCACGAGGTTGACCTCGTCGTCGTGCGTCGTCGCGACCAGCACGTCGGCCGCGTCGACGTGCGCCTGCTCGAGGTACCGGAGGTCGGTCGCCTCGCCCTCGATGACGAGCAGCCCCGTCTCGGCGACGAGCTCCTCGACGCGGGCGACGTCCCGCTCGAGGATGATGACGTCGTGCCCGCGGTCGAGGAGGTCGCGCGCGACGTACCGGCCGATGCGGCCCCCGCCGATGAGCACGACCCTCACGTCCGGCCCCCGCGGCCGGACTCCGGCCGTCGGACGAGGTCGGCCAGTGCGGCCGCCGCCGTCGGGGCCAGTGCGGCCGTCAGCACGTCGCCGACCAGCAGCGGGTCGGCGCCGGACGGCACGAGGGTCCGCCCGTCGCGGGTCAGGGCGGTGACGCGCATGCGGCCGCGGGCCTCCAGCTCCTCGACGGTGTGGCCGGCACCACCGGCCGCGACCTCGAGGTCGCAGACCTCGAGCCCCCCCTCGGCGCCCTCGGGGAACGCGACGTGGAGCGGGAGCCGCTCCTCGAGCAGCTCGTTCAGGAACAGCTTCGCGATCAGGTCCGTCGACGAGACGTGGTCGACGCCGAGCGCGCGGTACGCGGGCGCGTTGTCGGGGTTGAACAGCCGCGCCACGGTGCGGGGGACCCCGTAGAGGTTGGACGCGACCTCGACCGCCATCAGGTTCGTGTTGTCCGACCGGGTGACCGCGACGAACCCGTCGGCGTGGTCGATGCCGGCCGCCTCGAGCACGCCGCGGTCGGTCACGCTGCCCACGACCGTGTCGCCGTTGAACGAGGTCCCGAGGCGGTCGAAGGCGTGGCGGTCGACGTCGACGACGACGACGTCCTTCGTCGGGTCGGCCGAGAGCCGCTCGGCGACGGCCGACCCGATGTAGCCGCAGCCGCCCACCACGATGTGCACGGCGTCCCTCCGGGCCCGCCCGCCGCGGGTCGGGGCGAGTCTGCCACAGCCGCGGTCGCGGGGGGCGGTCCCGGCGCCGTCGGTACCCTGCCCCCATGGCGCCCCACACCCTCCTGCTGGCCGCTCCGCGGGGGTTCTGCGCCGGCGTGGACCGGGCCGTCCTGATCGTCGAGAAGGCCCTCGAGGCCTACGGGCCGCCCGTGTACGTCCGCCACGAGATCGTCCACAACACCCACGTGGTCGCCTCGCTCCGCCGGCGCGGGGCCGTGTTCGTCGAGGACGAGACCGAGGTCCCGTCGGGGGCCGTCGTCGTGTTCAGCGCGCACGGCTCGCCGCCGGAGGCGTTCGAGAACTCGCGCCGGCTCGGCCACGTCCTCGTCGACGCGACCTGTCCGCTGGTCACCAAGGTCCACCACGAGGCCCGCCGCTACGCCCGCGACGGGCGCCGCATCGTGCTGGTCGGCCACGAGGGCCACCAGGAGGTCATCGGCACGATGGGCCAGGCGCCGGACGCGATCACCCTGGTGGAGACCCCCGAGGACGTCGACCGGCTGGGGCTGGGCACCGACGAGGACGTGGCGTACATCACGCAGACGACGCTCTCGATGGACGAGACGGCCTCGGTCGTCGACCGGCTCCGCGCGCGGTTCCCGATGCTGGTGCAGCCGAAGAGCGACGACATCTGCTACGCGACGCAGAACCGGCAGGACGCGGTGAAGGTCCTGGCCGAGCGGTGCGACCTCGTCCTGGTGGTCGGCTCCGAGTCCTCCTCGAACTCGAAGCGGCTGGTCGAGGTCGCCCGCGACCGCGGCGTGCCGGCGCACCTCGTCGACGACGCCGGTGGCATCGACCCGGCCTGGCTGGACGGCGTCGGGACCGTCGGCCTGACGTCCGGCGCCTCCGCCCCGGAGGAGCTGGTCGAGGGCGTGATCGCGTGGTTCCGCGCCAGCGGCGAGGTCCTCGTCGACACCGTGATGGTCGTCGAGGAGGACGTCGAGTTCGCGATGCCGTCGGTGCTGGCGCGGCGGCTGGCCGAGCTCCGCGGCGAGGACCCCGACGCCGTCGCCCCGGACGCCGACGACCCGGACGCCGACGACCCGGACGTCGACGCGGCGGCTCAGGCCTCCCGGTAGGCGTCCCAGAGCGTCGGCCCGAGCAGCGTCCGCTGCCACGGCCGGAGCCCCGCCGCGGCGCAGAGCGCGGCCTCGTCGGCGGGGTCGGCCCGGACCGCGTCCTTCAGCACCTTCGACGGGCAGAGCACGCCGGGGTCGAGGCCGAGCTCCTCGGCGACCTCGGAGCGGGCCGTCCGGAGGCGTGCGAAGGCGCGGTCGTCCTCGTCCGTCCAGCGGCGGCGGTCCGGGTCGCGCGGTGGCGGGTCGGTCGCCAGCCCGCGGGTCACCGCGTCCATCAGCAGTTCGGCCTCGTCGGGCGCGATGGGACGGCGCCGGCGGCCCCGCCGGGCCAGCTGCCGCGCCGTCCCCGGCGGCTCCGCGGCCAGCGCCAGGATCGCCGTGTCGTGGAGCAGCAGGTTCGGCGCGACGTCCCGGTCGCGGGCCAGATCCTCCCGGGTCTCCCACAGCGCCCGGGCGACCTGCTGGGCCCGCGGCCCGAGCCGGCCGACGCCCCGGACCCGGCGCCAGTCCCGGGTGTCGGTCGCCGCGGCCGCCAGCGCCGCGGCCAGCTCCTCCTCGTACCAGGCGGTCCGTCCCGCGGCCGCGAGCTCGTCCGCCAGCGCCGTCCAGAGCGCCGGCAGGTGGACGACGTCGCCGGCCGCGTAGGCCAGCATGTCGTCGGGCAGCGGCCGCCGCGACCAGTCCGCCCGCTGGAACCGCTCCTTCTCGGCGGTGAGGCGGACGCCGAGCACCTCGTCGAGCAGCGCGTCGAGCCCGGTCGGGCGGCCGAGCAGCGCCGCGGCCACGGCCGTGTCCGCGAGCCGCGGCGGCGTCACCCCCCGGGCCGCGAGCGGCGCCACGTCGTTCACGGCGGCGTGGAGCACCGGCAGCCGGGCCCCGAGCAGCGCGTCGAGCTCGGGCATGGCCGCGAGGGCGAGGGCGTCGATCAGGACGCACGTCCCGGCCACGCCGACCTGGACGAGGGCCGCGTGGCGGTGGTAGTTGTCGGCGTCGGCCCGCTCGACGTCGACGCCGACCGGGTCGGCGTCATGACCGTCGCCGGGGAGCGCGGCCAGCGCCGGCCCGAGGCGGTCCGCCTCGGCCACGAGCACGAGGTCCGGGGCGACCGGCGACGGCGGCTCCGGGACGCGCGTACCGTGCTGCTCCTCGCCCACGCTGCGAGGCTACTGCCGCGACCATCCCGACGCGGCGCTCACGACGAGGGGGAGCCCGTGCCCGACGCCGTCCCGACGCTGCTCTGCGTCCACCCGCACCCCGACGACGAGTCGATCGCCTGCGGGGGGCTGCTGGCCCGCGCGGCGGCCGACGGGGCCCGGACGGTCGTGGTGACCTGCACCGACGGGGCGGAGGGCGAGAACCTCGCCGGGATCGACCTCGGCGGGCGGGACCTCACCGACGTCCGGCACGACGAGCTCGACGCCGCGATCGCGATCCTCGGCGTCCACGCCCACCACCGGCTCGGGTACCGCGACTCGGGGATGGTCGGGACGCCGGGGAACGACCACCCGGACTGCTTCCACCGCGCCGACCTCGAGGAGGCGGCGCTCCGGCTGGCCGCGCTCGTCCGCGCCGAGCGGCCCGTCGCCGTCGTCTCGGACGACGCCCGCGGCACCTACGGTCACCCGGACCACGTCAAGGCCCACCACGTCACGGTCCGGGCCGTCGCGCTGGCCGCCGACCCCGCCGCGCCCCTCGACGGCGCGCCGTGGCGCGTCGCCCGCCGGGCGGTCCACACCATCTCCCACGGCCGCATCGCCGCCGCGGGGGCGGCGCTGGCGGCCGCCGGGCAGCCCTCCCCGTTCGAGGAGCGTCCCGACGGCTTCGGGACGCCGGACGCCGGGGTCACCACGAGGATCGACGTCGCCGCGCACGCCGCGACGAAGCTGGCCGCGATGCGGGCCCACGCCAGCCAGATGTCGCCGGACTCGTTCTTCCTGAACCTCGCCGACCTCGCGGCGGCGTTCTTCGCCGTCGAGGAGTTCGTGATCGAGGAGGGCGACCGCGTGCCGGGCGACGCGACGGACCTGCTGGTCTGACGCCCGACGGGCGCCGCGGACCTCAGTGCGGCGTGCCGAACAACCGGTCGCCGAAGTCGCCGAGGCCCGGGACGATGTAGCCGTTCGCGTCGAGCCCCGGGTCGACGGCGCCGACGACGACGCGGACGCGGGGATCGGCCGCGAGGACGCGCTCGACGCCCTCGGCGGTCGCGACGACCGACAGCACCACGAGGTGCGCCGCCCCCTCGGCGTCAAGGGCCCGGACCGCGTCGGCCGCCGAGCCGCCGGTCGCGAGCATCGGCTCGAGCACCAGCACCCACGCGCCCGCGAGCGGCGGGACGTTGAAGTAGTAGCGGTGGGCCTGGAGGGTCTCGGGGTCCCGCTGCAGCCCGATCATCCCGACCAGCGCCCCGGGCAGCGCGTCGTGGACGCCGGCGAGGAGGCCGAGGCCGGCCCGGAGCACCGGGACCGCGACGATCGGCGGGGCCGGGGCGACCGTCGGGGCCGGTCCGAGCGGGGTCGTGGTCGTGCCGGCCACCGTCGGGACGCCCGCGACGGCGTGGAGGGCGAGCACCGAGCCGAGGCGACGGGCCTGCGCGCGGAACTCGGCCGGGGACGTCCGCGCGTCGCGCAGCGTCCCGAGCGCCGTCCCCGCGACCGGATGCCCGGAGAGCTCGGTCACGCGGTCCATCGCGGCCCCCCGTCGGCGCGGCCCGGCGCGGCGCGCCCGGCGTCGTCGCAGCCTACGCCGGGCGCGGCCGGGCCGGCCGCGCTGCCCCGCGCGGCCGCGGCCGCGGCGTAGGCTCCGCGCTGACACGGCGGCGCCACGGCGCCCGCGACCGCGCACCTCGGAGGCTCCCGCTGCGCAGGGTCAAGATCATCGCGACGCTCGGGCCGGCCCTCGACGACCCGGCGCGGCTCGGGGCCGCCATCGCGGCCGGCGTCGACGTGTTCCGCCTGAACTTCTCGCACGGCACCGTCGACGACCACCGCGCCCGCATCCGGCTGGTCCACGAGCTCGCGGCCCGGGAGGGCCGGCTGGTCGGGACGCTCGGCGACCTCCAGGGGCCGAAGATCCGGCTGGGGCTGGTCGTCGACGAGGGCGTGGACGTCCCGACCGGCGGCGAGGTGGTCCTGATCGCCGGCGTGCCGCGCGTCGAGGTCGCGGTCGCCGCGCGGTGGCCCGACCACCCGGTCCTCCCCGTCGTCTACCCGGGCCTGGCGCAGGACGTCGCGACGGGCTCAAGCGTCCTCATCGACGACGGGTCGATCCGCCTCACCGTCGTGTCCAGCGACGTCGAGCGGGGCGAGGTCGTCTGCGCGGTCGACGCCGGCGGTCGGGCGACGTCCCGGAAGGGCGTGAACCTCCCGGGGGTGCGCGTCTCGGCGGACAGCATCACCGACAAGGACCGCGCCGACCTCGCGACGATGGTCGAGCTCGGCGTCGACTGGATCGCGCAGTCCTTCGTCCGGACGGTCGAGGACGTGCTCGAGGTCCGGCGGCTCGTCGAGGCGCACGGCGGCACGCAGCCCGTCATCGCGAAGCTCGAGCGGCCCGAGGTCCTCGACGACCTCGAGGGCGTGGTCGCCGCGGCCGACGCCGTCATGATCGCCCGCGGCGACCTCGGGGTCGAGATCGGGCCCGAGCGCGTGCCGGCCCTCCAGAAGGAGATCATCGACCTCGCGAACCGCCTCAGCCGCCCGGTGATCACGGCGACCGAGATGCTCGACTCGATGATCCGCAACCCCCGTCCGACGCGGGCCGAGGCCTCGGACGTCGCGAACGCCGTGTTCGACGGCACCGACGCGGTGATGCTCTCGGGCGAGACGGCCGCGGGGGACTTCCCCGTCGAGGCGGTCCGGACGATGGCCCAGATCGTCGAGGTCGCCGAGGCCTCCACCGAGCGGGTCCACCCGATCGCGCCGGACACGGCCGGCGTGCTCGGCCGCGTCGTCGCGAAGGCCGCGACGCAGATCGCGACCGACGTCGACGCCGTCGCGATCCTCGTGTTCAGCCTCTCGGGCCGGTCCGTCCAGCTGGTCACGAAGTACCGGCCGCGGCAGCGCATCGTCGGGCTCACCCCCGACGAGCGGGCGCTCCGCCGCTTCGCCCTCATGTGGGGGGCGGACGGCGCGATCGTCCCGACGGAGGACCGCTCGCTGGACCTCATCCGCTCGGCCGACCAGGTCTGCCTCGAGAACGGGGTCGGCCGTCCGGGGGACCGGGTCGTCATCGTCGCCGGCGTGCCGGGCGGGCGCGGGGGGACGAACCGGGTCATCGTCCACGAGCTCGGGGACGAGACCAACCTGACGGTCGGCCGGTAGGCCGGGGGTCCGCATGGAGCTGCCCGCCGCGGCGCTCGAGCACCGCTACTGCCTGCTCACGACGCGGTCCCGCAACCGCGCCCACACCGCCGAGCTGTGGTTCGTCCCGGCCCCGGGCGGGGTGTTCCTGATGTCCGGCTCGGGCGGACTGACCACCTGGTGCCTGGCGCTGCAGGCCGAGGAGGAGGGGGTGCTCCGGATCGGGACCGGGGCGTGGCAGGTCCGCGCGGCGTTCCTCCCGCAGGACGCGCCCGAGCGGACCGCCGCCCTCGAGGCGTTCCACGACCGGTACGACCCGCCCGACCGCGACCGCCGCGGCCCGTGGCTGCGCGACGCCGCGGTCGCCCATCTCGTCCTGGTGCGCGACCTGGCCTGATCCCGGGGGCCGGGATCAGGCCCCGACGTCGACCGGCGCGTCCGGTGGGCCGTCGCGGAGCAGCCGGGCCAGCGCCGTCGGCAGCGCGGCCGGTGCGAGCACGTCCGGTGCGGCCACGGCGCGCAGCTCGTCGAGGGCCCACCACCGGCCGCCGGCCGTCCCCGGGTCCGCGACGGGCAGCGCGGCCGCGTCGGGCGCCTCGCCGGGGCCGAGCCGGACGAGGAACCACCGCTCGTGCTGCGCGATCGTCACACCGCGGAACGCGAACACGGCCGTCCGCTCCCAGACCCAGGGGCCCGGCGCGCGGTCGAGCCCGACCTCCTCGCGCAGCTCCCGGGCCGCGGCGGCGGCGTGGTCCTCCCCGGCGTCCAGCCCGCCACCCGGCGCCGTCCAGACCCGGCGGCCGTCGCCGGGCAGGTGCGCGACCAAGAGCACGCGGTCGGCGTCGTCCAGCAGCAGCACGCGCGCGGCCTCGCGCGGGAGCGGCCGGTCCGGCGTCCCGCCCTCCGGCTCGGCCGGGACGCGCGGGTGCGGCGGCACGATCCGCGACGCGACGATCGCCGTGGGGTCGAGGACGTGCACGAACCCGGTCCGATCGACGACCAGCACCGCGTCGTCGTCCCACGCGAGGAGCCGGCCGACGCGGTCCGTCGGCCGCGGTCCGTCACCGTCGTCGACGAGGTGCCGGATCGAGACGCGCCGCCCGACGTCGTCGGGTCCGACCTCGCGGCGGTACCGGACCCGGGCCGCCCCGATGCGCGGTCCGACCGCGGCGCCCCCCTCCCCGGGACCGCCGCCGGTCACGCCGCGGCCCGGGACCGGAGCACGACCTCGAGGCCGAGCGCCGCGCGCAGCGGGCCGCCCCGGTCCGCGACGGCCCGGACCACGACGGCGTCGTCCGGCCCGCCGACCGGCGCGAGGACCAGCGTGCTCCCCTCGAGCCGTGCCGCCGCGAGGCCGACCCGCTGGTCGTGCCCGGCGTCGAGCGCGTCGGCGACCTGGAGCAGGCCGAGCAGGACGTCGCAGGCGGCCCGGTCGGCCCGGTCGAGGGCGCGCACCGGCGGGAACCGCCGGGAGATCCCGCGCGAGGGGTGGAACCGGACCAGCGTCGCGAGCATCGCGGTCTCGTCCGGCGGGAAGCCGCGCAGCTCGGCGTGCTCGACCAGGTACGCGCCGTGCTCCTGCTGCCGGCGCAGGGCCAGGGCCGTCCCGACGGCGTGCAGCTCGGCCGCGGCCGTCAGCAGTCGGCGCTCCCGCGGGCCGAGGCCGTGCCGGGGGGCGGTCGCGTCGAACAGCACGCCGGCCAGCGCGGCGACGTGACCCGGGTGCGGGTCGTCACCGCCGGCGAGGCGGCGCAGCCGGGCGACCTCGTCGGCCCGCAGCGTCGCGGCGTCCCGGACGCGCGGCGTCCCGAACCGATGCAGCAGCACGCCCTCCCGCAGCCCCCAGTCGCTGACGACCGCACCGGGGCCCTCGACCCTGGCGAGCACGCGGGCCAGCACCAGCGCCGCCACGTGGAGGTGGTCGGCCCGCCGCTCCTTCACGCCGGGCAGGGCCGCCCGCCCGGCGGCGTCGGTCGCGAGCAGCTCGTCGCGGGCCGCCGCCAGCTCGTCCGCCGGCAGCGGCGCCATGTTCACCGTCGCCGGCAGCCACCGCCCGGCCCGCGCGGCGAGGTGCCGCGCCAGCGCCCGGACCGTCCCGCCGACCGCGATGACGGCGGCGGGGCGGTGCCGGCGCAGCGCCGGCAGGACCGGGTCCAGCGCGGCGTCGACGGCCGCGGTCAGGGCCGCGGCGCCGGCCGCGTCGACCGGGCCCTCGCCGACGCCGGGCAGCAGCCGGCCGGCCCCGAGCGGCAGCGAGGTCGCCCAGACGGTCCGCTCGGCGTGGCCGACGGCGAGCTCGAGCGACCCGCCGCCGAGGTCGAGGACCAGCGTCGGCTCGGCCGGGACGGCGACGGCCGCCCGGGCGCCGAGGTGCGCGAGCCGGGCCTCCTCCGCGCCGTCGAGCGGCTCGACGGGGACGCCGGCCGCGTCGGCCAGTCGCACCCGGAGGTCGCCGGCCGCGGGGTCCCGGAGCGCCGCGGTCGCGACGGCGACGGTCGCCGTCGCGCCGGTGCGTCCGGCGAGGTCCGCGAGGCGCGCCACGGTCGCGACGGCGCGGTCGGCGACGGCGGTCGGGACGCGACCGGCGGTCGCCAGGGTGCGGCCGAGGTGGAGCATCTCCCGGCTGCGTCGGACCGGGACGACCTCGGGGCCGTCGACGTCGGCGACGAGGAGGTGGAAGGAGTTGCTGCCGAGGTCGAGGACGGCGCGTCGCGACGCCCCGCTCATCGCGCCGGATCGTCGCCGAGCGCGATCCGCACCAGGCGGAGGTCGGCCGGGTAGCTCAGGAGCCCCTCGAGGTCCGTGACGGGGACCCAGCGTGCCACGTCGACCTCGCGGTCGGGCGGACGCGCCGCGGGGTCGCCCGCCACCGCGCGCATCTCGAACCACGCCACCCGCTTCGGGCCCCGCGGCAGCCGGTACTCGGTCACGACGAGGGGCCGGACCAGCGCCGGCGTGACGCCGGTCTCCTCGGCGACCTCGCGGAGGGCGGCCGCGGCGTCGGTCTCGTCCGGGTCGAGGTGACCCTTCGGGAGCGACCAGTCCGCGCGGTGGACGCGGTGGACGACGAGCACCTCGGGACCGTCCGGACCGTCGCGGAGGACGACGCCGCCGGCGGCCCGGATGACCGGGTCCCCGGTCGGGTCCGGGGCGGCCGTCACGCCGACGGTCCCGGGTGGTGCCGCGCGCGCCGGCGGGCCCGGGCCTGCAGCGTCAGGTGCGCGTCGACGCCGGCCAGGGTCGGGACGCGGCGCCACCGGGCGTCGGGGCCCAGCTCCCAGGCGAGCAGGTCGTCGGCCCACCCGACGTCGAGGATCTCCTGGAGCCGGGCGGTCAGCGCCGGGTCCGTGACGGGGGCCAGGGCCTCGACGCGGCGGTCGAGGTTCCGGGGCATCAGATCGCCGGACCCGATCAGCCAGTCGTGGCCCCGGGCGGCGCTCCCGAAGCGGTAGATCCGCGAGTGCTCCAGGTACCGCCCGACGATCGACCGCACGCGGACGCCCTCGGACAGGCCCGGGACGCCGGGTCGCAGCCCGCAGATGCCCCGGACGAGCAGGTCGACCCGCGTCCCGGCCGCCGCCGCGGCGTACAGGGCCTCGATCAGCTCGGGGTCGATGACGGCGTTCAGCTTCAGCGCGACGTGCCCGTCGCCGGCCGCCGCCTCACGGGCGATCAGCTCGAGGATCCGCCGCCGGAACCCGTCGGGGGCGACGACGAGCCGCCGGTACCGCGGCGGGCGGGCGTACCCGGTCAGGACGTTGAACAGGTCGGAGAGGTCGGCACCGAGCTCGGGGTCGGCGCTGAGCAGCCCGAGGTCCTCGTACACGCGGGCGGTGACGTCGTTGTAGTTGCCGGTCCCGACGTGGACGTACCGCCGCACCCCGCCGTCCTCGGCCCGGACGACCAGGGCGATCTTCGTGTGCGTCTTCAGCCCGACGACCCCGTACGCGACGTGGACGCCGGCCTCCTCCAGCGCCCGGGCCCACCCGATGTTCGCCTCCTCGTCGAACCGGGCCTTCAGCTCGACGAGGGCGACGACCTGCTTCCCGGCCGCGGCCGCGTCGAGGAGCGCGCGGATGATCGGGCTGCCCGGACCCGAGGTCCGGTACAGCGTGATCTTGATCGCGAGGACGTCGGGGTCGTGCGCCGCCTGGGCGACGAACGCCTCGACCGAGGCGGCGAACGCCTCGTAGGGGTGGTGGACCAGGACGTCGCGGGTCCGCAGCGCCGCCAGCACGTCGGGCCGCTCGCCACCTGACGGGGCCAGCACCGGGGGCACCGTCGGGGTGAAGGGGGGGTGCAGCAGGTCGGGCCGGTCGAGGTCGAGCAGCCCCGCCAGCCCGTCGAGGCCGAGCGGCCCGGGCAGGACCACGACGTCGGCGCGGTCCAGCTCGAGCTCGTCGCGGAGCAGGGCCAGCGTCGCCGCCGGCATCGTCGGCTCCACCTCGAGCCGGACGGCCCGTCCGAACCGCCGTCGGTTCAGCTCGGACTCGATCGCGAGCAGGAGGTCGTCGGCCTCGTCCTCCTCGACGTCGAAGTCGGCGTTCCGCGTGACCCGGAACGCGTGGTGGTCGCGGACCTCGACGCCGGGGAACAGCCGGTCGAGGTGGTCGGCGACCACGCGCTCGAGCGGGACCCACCGCCGTCCGCCGGGCAGCGGGAGCAGTCGCGGCAGGATCGGGGGGATCTTGACGCGGGCGAACCGCTCCTCGCCGTCGTCGTCCCGCAGCAGCACCGCGAGGTTCAGGGAGAGGTTCGAGATGTACGGGAACGGGTGCGCCGGGTCGACGGCCAGCGGCGTCAGCACGGGGAAGACGCGGTCCTCGAACACGCGGGCGAGGTGGTCGCGCTCGTCGGCGTCGAGGGGACCGTCGACGACGACCTCGACGCCCTCGGCGGCCAGCGCCGGCAGGAGCTCGTCGCGGACGACCGCGACCTGGCGGGCGCAGAGCCCGCGGCTCAGCGTCCGGATCGCGTCGAGCTGCGCCGCCGGCGTCAGGCCGTCGGGGTTCGTGCCGCGGGCCTCGGCCGCCTCCTGCTCGCGCAGCCCGGCGACGCGGACCTGGAAGAACTCGTCGAGGTTCGACGTGAAGATCGTCGCGAACCGCACCCGTTCCAGCAGCGGCAGACCGGGGTCCTCGACCATCGCGAGCACCCGGTCCTCGAACTGCAGCCAGGACAGCTCGCGGTTGAGATGCCGCGGCTCCGGCGGATGGTGGGGGAGGACGTCCAGGCCCTCGGTCCGCCGGGCGGCGGCGGTGGCGGGGACGGCCCCCGGCCGCAGCACGCCGCCGTCGGCCGTCATCGTCGCTCCGTCCCGTCCGTCGCTCCGCCCGGTCCTCCCGGGCGCGGCGAGGCTACGGACGGCCGGTGAACGGGGGGTGAACGGACCGGTGCGGCCCGGCCGGTCGGTATCCTCGCGCTGCGCCGGACGGCGCCCGACGGCCGCGACGGCCCGCGCACGAGCCCCGGAGGACGGCATGACCTACACGATCGCCGAGCCCTGCATCGACGTGAAGGACAAGGCCTGCGTCGACGAGTGCCCCGTCGACTGCATCTACGAGGGGGACCGGATGCTGTACATCCACCCCACCGAGTGCATCGACTGCGGCGCCTGCGAGCCGGCCTGCCCGGTCGAGGCGATCTTCTACGAGGACGACGTCCCGGCCGAGTGGGCCGACTTCAAGCCGATCAACGTCGAGTACTTCGACGCCGTCGAGTCGCCGCACAAGGGCTCGCCGGGCGGTGCCGCGGCGACCGGCGCCTCCGGCGTCGACCACCCGAAGGTCTCGGCCTGGGAGGCCTGAGCCCCCACCGCGCCACGCGACCGCCCCGGGCCCCGGCCCGGGGCGCCGTGCGTCCGGGGGCGTGACGGGGGCGTGACGGGGCCGGG